>SMTZ1_10005042_pt1 | contig 14079 bp, 14 predicted proteins | sample DeeMarSWOR136_30_FD_25667 | JGI IMG/M metagenome (IMG submission 25667) | reverse complement strand
TGCCTGAGATTTCCCGACCGGCCAACGCCCGGGAATTTCGCGAGGCAATTACCCTCGCCCGCCACTATGGCATCCACCGGCTCGATAAAGACTACGCTTTGCCCCCACTCGCCTCATGGTGAGACGTAATAATGAACGACCCCGCCGCAATTAGCGCAATCGTATACGGTCGTGTTCAGGGAGTCTATTACCGCGCCTTCGTCAGGAGGAGGGCTGCAGAGCTGGGCCTGGCCGGGTACGCCCGTAATCTTCCCGATGGTACGGTAGAGGTCCGGGCTGAAGGAGAAAGGGAGCAACTACAGAAACTGATTGGCCACCTCGAAAGCGGGCCACCGGCAGCCAGGGTGGCAAAAGTGGTAACCAACTGGTCGGAGTACACCGGCGACTACACTGGATTCAGCGTACGGTACTACTCCAGATAGGCTGGGGCTAATCCATTCGAATTACGGGAGAAACTAGGGTTCTACCGGCCTGATGCCATAATACTGGTCGTACTTGAGGAGACGGGATAGTATCTCGACCGAGGTACGGTAGGTATCAACGCCACGCCGCTCGCTCAACTGTCTCCCGAGTTCAATCAGGTCAAGGGCCTGATTTCCGTTCGCCAGGAAAAGACGAAAGACACTCTCCATGATGGGCAACTCGCCGGTAATATAGTCCGGTTCGTCAGAGCAACATTCCCTGACGGCAGTCATGAGGTCATCCAGCGAGCCCCATTTTCCTTTAGAATCCAGGCGCTTACGACACTTGGAGCACAGACTGCTCCTGACCAGCGGCAACATTGAGCGATTGTTTGCCTCAAACCAGTCCGGGTCAATAGCCCAGCGTGGTTCTTCCTGTTCCATACCTACTTCTTCGGTACTCTCTTCTGTATACACAGCCTCTCTCATCCTCAATCAGAATTACTAAATGTCAAAACCAACCTCGGCCATCTTGATAAGGTCGAGATAGCCCGTCCTCAGTCCCAGCACCTCTGATGCTTCGCGGTCGACCTGATAGGGCTCTCCGATGAATACCTTCCCGCACTCCTCAATCTCCCCCGAGGCGGGGTCATCAAAGCTGATTAGCTTCTGTCTGGCTTCAATGATTCCCAGGTCAAAAGGCAGGGTAAAATAGAGGTCTGTAATTACCCTGTCCATACCCAGTTCGCGAAAGGCTTCCCATCCCCCGGGTAAATCGCTGCCATACTTCTGGCTCGGGAGTAAGGACTGTAGATTCCAGATACTAAGACAGCCTTTTCCACCAACTACCTTCAGAGGCGCAACGCTAATCAGGTAATCGCTAGACAGGATAACGTTCGGTATCCAGAAGGTGGGTACTGCCAGGGGCTTGGGTAGGGGATTATCCACCTCCACCCAGATACAGTCCTTCACGTCTAACATTAGCACTCGTGGGAAGTTATAGGTCAGCGACTGGTATATGGGGTAGACCGGCTCGCCACCAGGAGCACCCTCAAGCAGGATAATATCGGCATCAGTAACCCGCCTGATACCGTCGATTATCACCGACAGGATATCCCGGCTGGTGGTAGCCGGGTATGCAACCGGGTAACGCGCGCTGGGTTTTATGAGAACACGCCGTGCCCGGGACACTGCTGGTGGTGCTCTGAAGACGAACTCGGAAGCCTCGTGTATCAAGCCTTACCTCCCCATGAACACAGGAAACACCAGCTAGAGCGTCGGTTTGAGAACGACAATCTCAGTCTCGGCAGGAAGAGCTCCGGCCTTGAATTCGACCTCGCTGGCATCCAGCTTGCGTACATTCCCCTTTCCTTCGAGAAAATCATCGACACCAGCTATGGGGAAATCAAGCTTCTCGTTCTTGTAATGCATTGGTATAATGACCCGTGGATTCAACCTGTCACAGACTTCTGAAGCCACCTGGGCATCGATAGTGAAGAATCCCCCCACTGGAATGAGCAACACATCTACCTTACCGATATCGGCCACCTGCTGATCACTCAGGGGATGCCCCAAATCGCCGAGATGACACACCTTTACACCATCAATATTCATACTGAAGATAGTGTTGTTGCCCCGCTCGCTACCTCCACTGGCATCATGATGGGTAGCCACCCCCTCAAACTTGATTCCTTTAGCCTCTACCGGCTCTTTAACTACCTGAGGATTACCCCCGACTGAAGTTACATTATTGTGGTCAAAGTGGTCATGGCTCACGGTAACGACATCTGCCGCCTCGTTTATCTCACCGTATCTGATACCGCTGCCAACAATATAGGGATCAGTTATGATACGGGTTCCGTTGTCCGACGTAATCAGGAATGATGCGTGTCCCAACCATCTCACCTTCATCCTGTTAAACCTCCTTCGCAAGACTTTATTTTTCTGCAAGAGTAGTGACAAGGTTCACCAGCGTGCGTACCGGCACCCCGGTAGCCCCCTTCACCTCGTATTTACGCGGTTTGTCAATCATATTGGTCCCGGCGATATCAAGGTGTACCCATGGCGTGTCACCGGCAAACTCTCCGACAAACAACGCTGCGGTGATGGCACCCGCGTTGCGACCGCCGGTATTCTTGATATCGGCCACCGAACTCTTGTTCTGTTCCTTGTACTCGTCATATATCGGCATCTGCCACATCTTTTCACCGGCCTCGGCCCCAGAGGCAATCACCTGGTCGACCAGTTCTTGATTGTTACCGAAGACGCCGGTAGTTACCGTACCCAGGGCAACCACACAGGCGCCAGTCAGGGTGGCGACATCCACGATGCGTTTGGCCTCATGCTTCCGGGCATACCCCAGGGCATCCGCCAGAATGAGACGCCCCTCGGCATCAGTGGAAACAATCTCGATAGTTTTCCCGCCCATCGCGGTCAGGATATCGGCCGGTTTAAGGGCACTGCCACCAGGCAGGTTTTCCGTGGCAGGTACCAGCGCCATCACGTTGATAACTGGCTTGAGTTGGGCAATTGCCGCCATTGCCGCGATGACGGCAGCACCACCGCTCATATCCCCTTTCATCTCACCCATATTGGCAGCCGGTTTTAGCGAAATGCCTCCGGAATCGAAGGTAATCGCTTTACCGACCAGGGCTATGTCTATTTCATCCGAGTCTCGTCCCTTGTAGTTGAGAATGATGAACTTCGGTGGTTGGTGGCTTCCCCGGGCAACGCCAAGGAGCGCCCCCATCCCCAGCTCCTCCATCCGCTCCTTATCCAGGACTTCAACTGATAGTCCGTAGGTCTCGGCCACCTTAGAGGCTTCCTGTGCCATATCGGTCGGTGTCATGTAGTTGGACGGCTCGTTGACCATATCACGCGCCAGGATGGTAGCCTTGGCCATGACCTCTCCCTTACGACAACCCTGCTCCAGGGAAATAAGGTTTGACTGGTCGGCCTCAACAATAGTGAGTTTCTCTATCTCGCCATGCTCCGGCTCTTTGGTAATATGCCGCCGAAAGGTATAGAGACCAAGTAAAGCCCCCTCGGCAATAGCCTGGGCAGCCGCTTCATGCGTTATGCCCGCAACCCCTGCACCCTGAGGAACAGTGGTAATGCTCTTTACGTTCTTACCACGCAGCATCTGGCACGTCCCGGCAACGGCACCTCGAATCCTGTCCTGCGTCAGTTCCGACTCCTTACCAAGTCCAGCAATCACCACCCTGGTAGCCGGCAGCTTGCCCAGACTGTGTATCAATGTGTTCTCACCGAGCTTGCCCTTGATTTCTCCCTGGGTAATCAGTTGGGAAATACCGCCGTCCAGTGCATCGTCAACCACGGACAGGATACCGTTGAGCTCCTTGGTGCCCTCCAGCAGATTGAGAACGATAGCATCTGCCTCGAACTGACTAATATCCCCAATGGTGACTGTAATCTCCAACTCAGTCTCCTTTTATAGATGGCACTTTTAAAGCTCTGCAACCCAGCCGATGTCCAGCTCCTCGAGCTTGGCTGACGTCGGTCTACCCTCACTGTCCCAGCCTGCCATACTATAATAGGTCTCCAGAGCCTTCTCCAGTTCCTTCTTTTTGATGGAAACGCCTTCCAGTGGTCCTGAATCGAATCGTGTCAGGAAGCGTTTCGGCAGGAAATCATCCGCCTTATCAATACCCTGCCGGACGTTGAAAGCCCGACTCATGTTAACAACCCGCTCGCCGACCTTCATCAGCTCCCAGAGGTTGGTATTCCAACCGGTGATACCATTAACGAGGCCGATCATCTTGTCCGAGGAAAACGGGACAAACTGGCAGAATACCAGACAATTGAGCACGTGCTGGTAAAGGCTACCGTAGAGTTGCAGGCGCACCTTCCGTGGACTTAATTCCTGGGAAGGTATCGGCTCATAGATGCCCATCGCAGTTCCGGCGCTGCCGATACGCCTTTCATAAATGGTATCATGCATATTGTGGCAGTGGTCGGCACCGGTAGGTGAGACGGTATAGCCAAACCCAAGGCCTTGTTTGTAGCGTGGCTCATGCATCGGTATTTCTTGCCCCTTAACATGCATCGCCAGTTCCTCAGCCCCCTTGCCGATGGACTTAGCCGCTCGGGCGCTACCCTCAGCCAGCACCTCGCCAAATCCCTCCCGCCGTGCAATTAATTCAATAAGCTCCACCATTGCCTCGGCATTACCGAAGCTCAGCTTCAGTCCCCCCGTGTCCTTCTCCGTGAGGATGCCCTTCTCAAAGCACTCCATAGCAAAGGCAATGCTGACACCGGTGGAGATGGTATCCATCCCGTAGGCACCGCAGAGCTGGTTACCCCGGGCAACCGCTTCCAGATTATCAATGCCGCAGCTTGAACCAAGCGAAGCCAGAGTCTCATACTCTGGCCCACCATAGGCAGGGTCAACCTTGTACTGACCGTCTGCCCCGACATGTGGTTTGCAGCGAATCGGGCAGGCATAGCAGCCCCCCCGCTTCACCAGAATGGTCTCGTTAATCTTTGCTGCGGAGAGCTTCTCGGCACCTTCAAAGGAACCCTGCTGGAAGTTCCGCGTCGGTAGGCCACCAATCATACTGAAAGCTGCCAGTAGACCAGCCGTACCATTTTCACTCATGCCGACAGCACCACGGTTAACCTTAAGGTCATCACGCAGCCACTTGGCCAGAGAATTCACGGCTTTCTCATCGGCCAGTGGTACCTTACCGTGCCCCCGAACGGCTATGGCCCTGAGGTTCTTTGAGCCCATCACCGCTCCCAGACCGGTACGACCGGCGGCATGGTTAACGTCATTTACAATGCAGGCATAACGGACCCCGTTTTCTCCGGCCGGCCCTATCTGGGCAACCCGGATAGCGGTGCTACCCAGTTCTTTCTGAATGATTTTCTGAACTTCCAGGGTGGTCTTCCCCCAGAGGTGACGTGCATCCTTTATCTCCGCTTTCTCATCCTCAATCCAGAGATATACGGGATGCTCAGCCTTGCCCTCCACGATAATGGCATCGTACGCCGTATGGCGGAACTCAGCCCCCCAGAAACCACCGACCTCAGCCTGGCCAAAGCCACCGGTCAGAGGTGATTTAGCACCAACACTATTCCGACCACTACCGGCTATCGGCACACCGGTAATCGGTCCGCCAGCGAAGATAAGTTTGTTATCCGAACCAAGTGGGTCTACGTCGGGGGCTACCTCTTTCAACAAGAAATAGCCGATGAAACCGCTGCCGCCAAAATAACGACGGTAGAAAGCATCATCGGGTTCATCCACCGTAATCTTGCCTTTCGACAAATCGACCCGCAGTATCTTCCCGCTATACCCGTATTCCATCCTTTTTTTAACCCCCTCTCGATTTCTATAAACGCCGGACTACCCGCGGAAGTCAGACACGAATCACCGGTGCATGACCTTCCTGACTATCTTATCCAGTGCCGGCGTGATATCCCTCGAAGTATCGACAACATAGTGGTTACGCCGAATTCTCTCGGCTGACGGCCGCATCCGACGGTATACTTCCCAATCAGCATCCGAATTGTTTTCTGCATCTCTTACGCGACCTTTCAGTCGCTGGTAGACCACCTCGGGGGGTGCTTCAACGCGTACCAGCACCAGCTTGACGCCAAGCTGGTCGGCAATACTATACAGTTGCTCGCGAGCCCGTTCCGACAAATTGGTCGCATCCAGTATCAGAGGAATTCCCTTATTCAGCAAATCCCGCACCAGCCGGTGGATTGTCTGGAACAACTGGGTGCTCTCCTGTGGGCTATAGCTGGGCGGTGAAAAGAGCGTCTTACGCAGGGCGTCACTTTCAAGCACAAGGAACGGCAATCTATCCGCCAGCCGCTTGCTGAAATAAGACTTGCCTGTGCCTGGTAGCCCACTGACAACGATTAGAGTTGGCTCCGCTACCGGTTCAGGGAGTTCTCCCAGACTTTCAAGGAGACGCAGAACCCCCGAAACCACCTGGGTGTTTTCCACACTATATTATAGTAATTTTTACACCATTTTACTAGATGTTAAGAATAAAAAGTCTAATATACGCTGTACCTCAGGGTGGTATGTGCCGTCTAGCCTTCGGGGTAGAAGGCTAGCCCCAAAGTCCCGGCCCCACAGGTATACCCCATCAGGGGGCTGAACTCGGTCACCCATAGTTCAGCGCAGTTGAATTCAGATGAAACCATTTCTTTAAGTATCTCCGCCTGTTCCTCAGCATAGACATGCATCACAGCAACATGCACCAGTCTGGTCTCGACTACCTCCTTCATTCTCTCAAGCAATCGCTCCAGCCCACGTTCCCGATTTCTGACGGCACCGATGAAATGGGGCGTTCCCGAGGCGAAGGTAAACACCGGCTTGATATTCAGCATTGAACCCGCAACCGCGGCAACCTTCGGGATACGACCTGAACGATAGACGTGTCGGATGGTGTCCATATAGGCGACAAGGTCGACCTTATCCCGCATTTCCTCGGCAGCCTTGAGAACCCCGGCCAGGTCTTTGCCTTCCCCGGCAGCCCGAGCCGCGGTCAGGGCAATAAAACCCTCGGCGGCAGCCGCTGTTCGTGAGTCCAGAACCTCTATACTAACCTCAGGAAATTCAACACTGGCCTGTTCAGCAGCGTTCAGAGCGACATCATAAACTACGCTGAGCTTGGATGACAGGGTGACACACAGGATACTATCAGACTTCTGGCTGGCTTTACGGTAGACTTCCAGGCAGTCTGCTGGTGAAGCTGCCGATGTCTTGAAAGCCTCGGGGGCACGGAGGAATAAATCGTAGGCTTCGGAAGGTGTTATGTCCACCCAGTCCTTGTATATCCTGCCATCGGCATAGAAATTCAAGGGGATGATGCTGATGTGATATTGCTCCACCAGGTCCCTGGTGAGACAGGCAATGCTATCAGTAACGACAGTCACCTTCGGCAAAACACACCTCTTCCGGGTGACAGTAACTTACGTGGTCGCGGGATGACTACCCTGACGCATCCAGTGGTCAAGGAAGGCAGGAACTAACAGCAAGGCAAACATCAGCAGAAACAAGGCAAGCATGGCAGGAAACCTGAGTGTTCCTGCAGAGGCAACAATTATCAGGCTCAGCACCCCGGATAAGGAAAGTATTACCAGCTTAAGACGGCGTTGTCTAATCCTGATAAAAATGGCCACCGTTACCGCTAATACAAGAAAACTCAGCCCAATCCACGGGGCAAACTCATTGAACTGCTTAAGGTTGAATCCCCCGGGCGTGGCTTCCATCTTGGCGACGACAAACCATCCAACCAGACTCGGAATTGGCAACATCATCAGGGCGCTGTATAACCAGTCACTATTTATCACCCTGATGGCGATGTAAGAGAGTAACAGCAGCACCAGCGGGACATAAAGCAGGATTGTTACCCAGGCCCACCCACTGGGTAGATACAGCAAGAGCAGGCCGGTAATCACAACCGGCAGCAGCGAATAGCCCAACCAGGGGAAAAGCCAGGTCGGCTTACCGTGACACCAGCCATAGATGGCAATACCAACGGCAACACCAAGTGCCACAGGCAACCAGCCGATATTCCACCACCTGAGGGCGCACAGGAGTGCGAAGAAGAGGTGGGGTAACGCTGCCAGTAAGGCCTGGCGCCAGGTACCCTGGCTGTGTGCCTCATATATCTGGCGAGCTACCATCTTGGCAGAACCCAGCAGGCCGAGGCACTCCTCCGCCGCCTCCTCTTCCGATAGACCCGCCTCTTTCATCTCCAGGAGTCTCTCCTCGGCATGCGTCTCCAGTTCGCTGATAATCTCCTGCTCGGCAACGGGGTTCAGCCGCAGATTTTCCCTGATATCCCTTAGATAAGAATCCAGCCTACCAGTCACTTCGACACCTGAGTTTCAGGCTTTTGGGGCCGGAAAATAAGATTCATGGCAGCAAAGAAGTCCTGCCAACGCTCGGTCTGCTCAACCAGAATCCGGCGCCCTTTTTCGGTAATGGCATAATACCTTCTCTGCCGACCACTGGTAATAGTCCGCCAGTTGCCCTGGAGTAAACCCGCTTTCTCCAGACGGTGCAGAGCGGGATAAAGGGTACCTTCCTTAAACTTGAAGTAGCCCTGGCTCCTCCCGTCAAGTTCGCGCATAATCTGGTATCCGTACATCGGTTGCTGACTTATCAGGCTCAGTAACAGAGTATCGATATTTCCCTTTAATAAATCCTGTCTCGCTGCCATCCAAATCACCTCTCCGCTGTAGTTAACGCATACCTAGATATCCTAGGTATTTATAACACGGGTAAACTCACTTGTCAATACTAACCCGTATTTAACAACACGAGGCCAGCAACCGTTATATGGGGTTGACTGGCCTCGCGATTTGGCTAATCTAAATACGGCTATGCCGCGTCCTCTAGTACCACCCTGGCATCCACGGCAATAGCGCCATCCTTGTAGGCAAATATAGGATTGAGATCGAGCTCTTTTACCTCCGGGTTTTTCTCGACGAAGTCGGAGACCTTGAGAATCATGTTCTCAAGATTAGCCACATCGACAGGTTCTGAGCCCCGGTACCCTTCCAGCAGAGGGTAGCCCTTTATATCTCTTATCATCTCGGCAGCGTCCCTCTTGACCAGAGGCACAATCCGGAAAGAAACGTCCTTCAGTATTTCCACCAGAACACCACCAAGACCAAACATGAGCACCGGCCCAAACTGGGCATCCTTGGACATACCAATGATTACCTCGACGCCGGGGCGGGCCATCTTCTGCACTGACACGCCCTGAATTTTCGCCTGAGGGTATGCCTTTTTTATGGCTGCCATGATGTCGTCGTAGGCCTGGCCAACCTGCTCCGCTGTTTCCAGGTTCAGCTTGACACCACCGGCATCGCTCTTATGCACAACATCGGACGAGGCTATCTTCAACACCACCGGGAAACCAAGCTTCTCGCTGACGGATATCGCTTCGTCCCGCGATGCAGCCAGCCTGGTATCCACAACACTGATATCAGCCTTTTTCAACAGTTCCTTAGCCTCTACCTCTGTCAGTAGTCCCCTACCTTCACTTCTAGCACGGCCTATTATTTCTTGCACCGTCATCGACGCCATTCCTCCATTTCAGCATTTCATTCCAGTTTAGCAGATATCAGTATTTTTTGCCAAACAAACGTAAGACTCTCTCCAGCCCACGGACTCAGTTTGACACTAGCCCTCATCAGGCAGTCGCCTGAACCGCAGGCGGAGTACCTCGCCGGCATAGTCAGTGGCCTTTAACCTGTCATCTATCCGCCAGCCGACCACCCACATGATGCGCCGGGGTAAGCAGACCAACGGTACGCGTTTTCGCCAGGCACGCGGCACTCTGGAATCAATCATGAACTCACCGAGCTTCTTCATCTGGTCCATACCTAACGGCTGAAAGCGGTCGCCAGGTCGGCGAGAGCGAACTATTACCCCGTCGCCGACCCTGTCAAGACGGAAAAAAGCGGTAAATTTGTCGTATTCCTTCTCTATTTCGGCTGATGGCATAATGGTCGCCTCGATACGCCAGCCGGGAATCAACGTTTCACCGGGTATCTTAAGGGAAAACTCCCCGGTCAATTCGGGAAAGGGACACAGTCCCGTTTGGTCAGTGCCAATCAGGTAACGGTCATAGTCAACTGAGAAAAGCAGTCCGCCGGGCAGGTTTAACATGCTCCCCGGTGGCAGGTTCAGGCCAGCCAGTACCTCCTCGATGTGCCGTGCCTCGATATCCTTGAGGTTTCCCAGCAGTTCGCCTACAGCCCTTCGCAGGAGGCTGCGCTGCAGGCTGACAGGCAGCCCGAGGAAGGTGTCCTTATTAAAAACAAAGGTTCCGGTCTGCTTTCGGACAACGTCGCGCCACGACTGAGCAGCCAGTTCATCAAGCAGGCGGAGGTCATCACCGGCGATACGCGCCGTCCTCACCAAGGCATCAACTATCTGCGGATTGTAGTCCTCAAGCAAAGGCAAAAGCTGGTGGCGGATGCGGTTTCTCAGGGGTGATAGCGAGAGGTTGGAAACATCGAGCCTGGGACGGAGCCGATGAAGGCGACAGTATTCAGACGTCTCCTCACGGGTCACCCCAAGCAATGGGCGGACAACGGTGAGGCCGCCAGCCCTGGTCTGCCACGAACTAACTGGTTGCAGGCCTCTTAGTCCGCCGGTGCCCGTCCCGCGGATGAGGTGCATCAGCACAGTCTCCGCATGGTCATCAAGTGTATGCCCCGTCACCACCCGGTCGGCACCGATGGACCGGGCGACCTCCGCCATGAAGGCATAGCGAACCTCGCGGGCAGACTCTTCCAGCGAAGCGCCCTGCCCGGCGTGATATTCCCGGACATCACGCCGCTCGATTGTAGCCGGGACACCAAGACGACGTGCCAGGTTTGCCACATAACGGGCATCTACCCTTGAATCAGCGCCGCGAAGCTGGTGGTCAAGGTGGGCAACATGCAACTCCACTCCCAGCTCGCCCTTAAGCTCCATAAGCACGTGCAGTAAGCAGACGGAGTCCGCACCACCGGACACGGCTACCACCAGCGGGGCCCTTTCCACCACCAGCTTATGCTGCTGGATGAAGTGGAGCACTCTCTGCTCTAAAGATTGCGGGTATTTTGACTTCTTGACCATCCCGGATACTTCGGTAATTTATTCCTGATACAAGCTATGCCTGCGCCATAGTCTGGCAATAGGGTTAGATCCCTCAGTTAAGTCAGCGCCTTATCCCCGTATGTACGGTCGCTTCCGGGTGTTGAGGACAAGCTCGGTGCGGCGTATTGATACGGGTTGCTCGGTAAAACCCAGGGCAGCCACGACCTGTTCCGGCCTGCCTGAGCCACTGTTATCGCAACGTAGCATCATCTCAATGGTGCAATGCGAATCATCATGCCCCACCAGCCGGATGTCGTTAATTAACGCCCTCAGGTCATAGTCCCGCCGCCCGGTATCCCGCATGTGGTGCCAGGGCAGGTGTTCCAGTGCCAGCAGATTTGATATGGCCGTCTCAATCCCTGGCGTGTCCTTGTCAGTCTCGATGTCGACCTCGTAGCGGGCAAAGCGAACCTGTGACTGTAATGAAGGTATCCCGGGAGCAATCAGGCGCGCCTCCAGTGCACTCAAGCCAGGTGGTAACTGCCGGTTCACCGAAGCCGTAAACCAGTGAGGCGAGACCTGGCCGGCCAGCACAACGTCCATCAACTCGACGTCACTGGTGATACCGACCGATAGCGGGGCTGCCAGCGATATCCGCGGGTGGGGACTGAATCCTTCGGAATAAGCCAGAGCGATATGTGCACGCCGGAGCGCCCTTTCCCACAGCCGGATTATGTCTAAGTGAGAGATGAACTTGAGTTCCTCACTCCGACTGAACCGTATCCGGAGACGCTGCATATCCCTCCTTGGTCACCAGGACCTTCTCTATCTTGACCCCCCGCACCTCGGTAATCACTATCTTCAGACCCTTGTAGCGGAGCTGCTCGTTAAGCTCGGGGATTCGCCCCAGCAGGTGCAGTATGAAACCGGCCACGGTCTCGTACTCATCATCCTCCGGAAGCCCCAGTTCCATCTCCTCGTTGGCCTCCTCGATACGCATACCGGCGTCAACTTCGAAGGTATTGGCATCGATAGCTTCGTAGTCCTTTTCCACTGCCGCCAGCTCATCACCCACCGGGCCGACGACCTCTTCCATTAGCCGGCTGAGGCTGACGATACCAGCTGTTCCTCCGAACTCGTCGACAACCACACACATACGGAAGTTTCTATCACGCATTTCAGCAAAAAGCTCGCCGATGCGCTTCGTCTCCGGGGTGAAGTAAGCAGGACGGAGCAGGTCGTTGACAACGCTTTCCGTAGATATCGTACCCTTCGCCTGGGCCATGAGCACGTCCTTTATCGAAAGGATGCCAATAACGTTGTCCATGTTCTCCTGGAAGACCGGGAAACGGGACAGAGGCGACTCCTCGTAGAGGGCCAGGAAGTCAGATACCGTAGAGCCCTGCTCGATACAAACCACCTCCGGTCGGGGCACCATCACCTCACGGACTGGCCGGTCACCGAAGTCGAAGACCTTGTGCAGCATCTCGGCCTCTTTCTGCTCGACCTCGCCCTCACTCTGCCCAACTGATATCATCATGCGTATTTCCTCTTCGCTCGCCAGGGACCGCCGAGTCGGTTCACCCCCAACCAGCCGGCTGAAGCCGGTAGCAATCCAGCTCAACACCCAGACGAACGGACTCAGCAGCCAGGAAAACCACTCGACCGGCCGGCTAAACGCCTGTGATATTCCGGTAGGGTGATGGGCGGCTATCGTCTTCGGGGTGGTCTCGGTGAATATCAGCAAGACAATCGTCACAGTGACAGTGGCGATAATAACGCCTTGGTCCTGCCCCCATTGAGATACAGCCAGAGCAGTTGCCAGGGCTGCGGCGGCGGTGTTTACCAGGTTATTACCCAGCAGGATAGTGGACAGTAGCCTCTCCGGCTTCGCCGTCAGCCGGGCCACCCGCTCGGCCCCCTTCACTTTGGTATTGACCGCATGCTGTACCCTCACCCGCCGCAGCGAGATAAAGGCTGTCTCTGAGCTGGAGAAAAAGGCCGATAATACCAGGCAGACAAATAGTAATACTGAATACAGTATTACCGTGCCAGATGACATATAGCATCACCTCTCTGCAACTAGAATTCAGTAGGTTCGCTAGTCAAATGATAACATCGGCTTTCAGGGGTGTCAAAAGGGATATGCTATAATCAATACGTATGAAAGTCCTCGGAATTGAGACCTCCTGTGATGAAACTGCCGCCGCTGTCGTCGAGGATGGCCGTAAAATACTACGGTGGCATCGTCCCTGAGGTTGCCTCGCGCCAGCACACCCTGAGCATTGTACCCGTTATCGAACGAGCCATGGCCCAGGCAGGGGTAACCTGGAACGACCTTGGCGGCATCGCGGTTACCATGGGACCGGGACTGGCCGGTTCACTGCTGACCGGCGTCAATATAGCCAAGGCAATCGGCCTTGCACGCGGACTACCCTTCACCGGCGTCAACCACCTCGAAGGACATATTTATGCGAACTGGTTGACCGGCGCCGAGCTTAGCTTTCCCATGGTCTGCCTCATCGTTTCCGGGGGCCACAGCGACCTCGTACTCGTCAGGGGACACCGCGAATATGTCCTGCTCGGACAGACGAGGGATGACGCCGCCGGGGAAGCCTTCGACAAGGCATCAAGATTGCTTGGCCTTGGTTACCCCGGTGGCCCGGCCATCGAACGGGCTGCTCGGTCAGGTAATGCCTCGATACCGTTGCCCCGTGCCTGGCTCAAAGGCAGCCACGATTTTAGCTTCAGCGGCCTCAAGACCGCCCTGCTGAGACTGGTCGAAGGTGACGGTATTCCCTCGCCGCAGGACGCCGCCGCCAGCTTCCAGGAAGCCGTGGTGGATGTCCTTGTAAAAAAAACGGTGGCGGCTGCCCAGGAGTACCGGGCCAGACAGGTCTTGCTCGCCGGTGGGGTTGCCGCTAACAGCTACCTCCGCCAGTCACTGTCCGAGGCATCACCGCTGCCTGTCCTCGTACCACCACCGATATTGTGTACCGATAACGCCGCCATGATTGCCGCCTGCGGTTACTTCCAGTTCGAGGCAGGCAAGACAGACAACCTCGACATGGACGTCATTCCCAACCTCAGGCTGGT
>SMTZ1_10004460_pt1 | contig 14079 bp, 16 predicted proteins | sample DeeMarSWOR136_30_FD_25667 | JGI IMG/M metagenome (IMG submission 25667) | reverse complement strand
ATGAAGATGCTCTTAAATTAGCTGCACAGTTTTCCTCATAGAAGGTCATTAGATATCACAATCCAGTGTATCTATAATTGTAAAAGAGATTTGATGTTATGTACTTAAAAAGTATTATAGTTCTTAAAATTTGGAAATAATTGAAATTAAAGCTTGAATATCTTTACACGATTTTTCTATTAACCAAAATATTTTTAAAAATAGTAAATATTTAATTTTACTTTAAAAGTAAACTAGAAGAATTTGATGAGAATGAAAAAAGTTGTAGATAATGTTTATGTAATTAATCCCTATGATCCTACCGTTCCCGGGTGCTGTGTTTATATGGTTGATACTAAAAGTGACGATGGCTTAGTATTGGTTGATGTTGGGCTAGATATTGAACGAATTAAAGTAATCGAGAAAGATGGGTTTGATCTAAAGGATATTAAACACTGTTTAATAACCCATGGTCATATAGATCATTATGGGGTAGGGTATAAACTAAAAGAATTAAATAATAATATCAAAATTTATGCTCATCAATTAGATGTTGAAGATAATGAGTTGAAAATAAGAGATCCATATATAAGTCAAATGTATGCTGATTTTAAATATGAACCTCTTAAAGTAACTAATATTATAAAAAAAGATAATGAAATTCTCAAATTCGGAAATTATAAGTTTACGTGCATTCATATTCCCGGACACACTCCAGGTTCTGTTGCGTATCTTTTAGAAATAGAAGGTAAAAGGATTCTTTTCGGTGGAGATCTTCCTGGGATTGCAATTAATGCTCGTAGCGGTAGTTTAGAAGATTATCTTAAATCATTACCAAAATTACTCCCATTAAATATTGATATTCTTTGCGAAGGACATGAAGATCTTATAAAACCAGCAGAAAAGATATTAAAATTTATTAAAGGATATATGGTATTTAATGAAAATCTTAACCATATATTACTAAAAGATCCACAAGATACCAAAGCGTTGCTTAATTTGGCGTCAATATCATACGATCTTGGATTTTTTGAAATGGCAGTAGATTTTTGTAATTATCTTTTTGAATTTATCCCTGACCAAAAAGAAGCTCAGGAATTACTAGAAAAAGCGAATGAGCATAATCCTCCCAAATTTGAGTGGATAAAAAACCAGATTGCACAATACGCTGAAAATAGATAAAGTAAAGAATTTATATTGTACGCTATCTATATTTAACGAGACATACTATGGATAAAGAAAAAGAATTATTAGCATATTGCGGACTTTATTGTGCAGATTGTGCAGGGTATTCTGGTGAGATTGCTGCATCAGCAATAAATTTAAAGGAACAGCTAACTAAATATAAATTTGATCGAACAAGACAGGTTCTATTTCCTTATAAACTTAAAGATTACGACAAATTTTGTGATATGCTTGAGTTTATTACGACCCTTAAATGTGAAAAGATCTGTCGAGACAAAAAAGACAATGAAACTGAATGTAAAATTAGGAGATGCTGTAAAGATAAGGGTTTTTTTGCCTGTTATGAATGTGAAGGTTTTGAGGAATGTGAAACTTTAAAAAACCAAACCAATCTTCATGGGGATGCGTTGTTAAAAAATTTTCATGCGATAAAAAATATGGGACTCGAAAAATGGGTAAGAGAAGGTAAGAGATATTGGTTTGCTGATGATTAAATAAAATCAATGAACCATTGATATTAGTTTACGCTTATAGTATTTTCTTAAAACTAATTGTAAAATATCTTCGAAACACTCCATAATTCCTTCTGCGTGAAGAGCACTGGTAAACCTGGAACTAATGTTTCTAAATTTGTAAACGTTAACTTCTCTTAAGAAATTATCAGGTTTAAATTTATTATCTAAATCCCATTTATTGAAGGCTATTAATATTGGAATGTCATCTATACATTCACTAAAATAAGAGGTAAGTTCATTCCAAGATATTAAATTTCTATCAAGAACCTCTTTTTGAGAATCTAACACGAAAATTATACCATCTACAGCTCGTAATGTAATTGGTCTGGTTATTAAATAATAATCTTGACCTGTAGTCGTATAAATATTGATTTTAAGCTTCCATTCCTGATTTTGAAACGTCACAACCCCATAGTCGAAAAATAGAGTCCTATTTACTGTACTCACAATACTACATATCTCATCACCCTTACCAAAAAGATGAAATAATGCTTTAATTGACGTAGTCTTGCCCGAAAGCGCGGGACCAAAATACACAATTTTAACTGATATTGTTTTGTCGCAATGATCAATAATCATACTCATAATTCTAATTCTAGATTTTTAAAAACCAATGTTTTGATAAAAAATTTCTAATCAAAATCAAGATTTTTAAATCTTCAAATATTAAGGAAAAAAAAGGAAAAACTGTTAAATCAAGGTAAAAACCGATCTGTATTCAAGAATATAATTAAATCAAAGAGTAAATCTATTCCCTCTATTGAAATATCAGCTTACTCTTAAAAATCTCCTCATATGATAGATTCATTCCAAAGCAGCACGAGCTTTATCCAAATTATCTACTCCCAGCACTATTCTGTTATTCTCAGCAAAATAAATTAGGTCAATATTGACTCCGGCATTACCTATTTTACGAGCCATCTTTCCTCCCGTACCAGGTTTTCCAACGATATTACTAATGTCTATAACTAAAACTTCACGAACAGCACGTATTTCATACCCTGCTTCCTCAAGAATATAACGAGCAGTAGTCTCTTCTTCAACCAAAATATGTATTATAGCTTCATTTCTTAAGGGAAATCCACAAAGACCTTCCATATTGATACCATTTTTACCTAAGAGCTCTCCCAGATCAGCTAAAGTTCCCGGTCGATTTTCTAAACTAATAGTTAAATCTTTCATACTATTATCCCTCTCTTTTTTGTTTTATTTTTTTTAAATAAAATCACATACATTAAAGTAAAACTAATTTAATAATTGTATTCATATGGTCTCTTATGCCTATTTAAGGTTATTTTTAAATAAAAAAAAAATAGTAGACTAAGTCAAGCATTTAGTTGTTTATGTCAAGATTTAAATTGACAAATTCATAATATAAAACTAATTGTGGTGAAAAAAAATTTAGAAAGAATAGGAAAAATTAGAAGTTTTAATCGTTTCTATACAAATTTGCTCGGGCTTTTAGAAAGTAAATTACTCAGAAGCGCATATTCTTTAACTGAAGTGAGAATTATGTATGAATTAGACCTTCTGGCGACTACAACAGCGAGTGAGCTTGTTAAGCTCCTTAACATAGACCCTGCATATTTAAGTCGCATATTAAGTGATTTTGAAGAAAAACGACTTATCCGAAAAGAAAAATCTAGCAATGATATGCGAAAACAAATGCTCTCTCTAACACCAAAAGGACAAAATTTAATTTCTGATCTTCAGGAAAAAGCAAATAAGCAAATTGAAACTCTTCTTGTGGATATATCTGATGAAGATCAAAACCGAATTGTCAATGCGATGAAAGTTATTGAGGAAATTTTAACTAGTGAGCCTAAAAAAGCGGAGTTTTACAGTATACGTTCTCATAGACCCGGAGATGTAGGCTACATCATACATCGACATGGTAAGATTTATGCAGATGAATATCAACTTGATGAAACTTTTGAGGCTTATGTGGCTAAATACTTGGCCAAATTCCTTGAAAAAAATGACCCTTTTAAAGAATATCTATGGATTGTGGAAAAAGGAAATGAAATTATTGGCTCAATTGCGATTATTAAAGTTAATGACAAAATAGCACAGCTACGCTGGCTATTAGTTGAACCTCATGAACGAAATAAAGGGATCGGTACAAAATTAATGTATGAAGCTCTAAATTTCTGCAAGCTTCATGGGTATGAGAAAATTATTTTAGGAACTATTAGTGATCTTGTCATAGCTCGAAAATTGTATGAAAAAAATGGATTTCATTTAGTGGAATCCAAAACCCACTCTATTTGGGGACAAAATCTTACTGAGGAACAATGGGAATTATATTTATAATGATATGTATTTATATTGAATATAAATCTAGATTTCAATATAGTTAAATATTAATAATCCAAGGTATAAGAAAAAATATTAAATCATATTTAGAGAATATGATGATTGAAGAAGCCCGAATTAAAAGAAATCTCAAAATTTTTGCTTTTCCTCGCTTATCTGGCACAATATTTGAACTTGAAGCTTTTAATAAATTAATGCAAGAGATAGAGAATCTGAATTTGGAATATGAAATACATCCTTTTACTTTTAGCTCATTTTATTCAAGATTATATCCAAAAATTGCATTTTTATCCATTTCATTGATATTATTATTACAATATTTGAATTTACGTATGTTATTTTCAATGATATTCTCTCTCATATTGATAGGAATAGTGATAGCGTCTGTTATATTGACACGTCACCCTGAAAAAATTCAATTTAGTCCGAAATTTAATTCGCAAAATCTTCTAGTAAAAATTAAGTCTACTTCAAATGAAATCCAGAATAATGACAGAATTTTATTATTTATGAGTCATTTGGATTCCAAAGGGCAAAGATTCAAGATTAAAATCCGAATAAGAATAATAAAGTGTTGGATCGCTTCGTCAATTATCCTAATCGTTATTATACTCCTTAATAATATATTATTTTTCAGATTTACCATGATATTTTATATTATCGGGGTGTTTCCTTTAACATTAAATATGTTATCCTCCATTTCAATGCTATTTAACACTACAAATAATAATTCTTTTGGTGCTATTGATAATGCTTCTGGCATCACCTGTAATTTAGAACTCTTACACTATTATCATCTTCCTGAAAATAGATTACAAAATTATAACATCTGGTTTCTTTTTACAGGAGCTGAAGAGTGCGGAACAATGGGTATAAGACATTTCTATAACAATTTAAATAATTTTAATAAAAATAAATCAATAATTTTTGATTTTGAATCAATCGATAAATATATTTTTCTCTTTCCCGGTGAGAATGAGGGGGATCACGCCAAGGATATTAACAATTTACTTTTAAATAACAAAAGAAATCTTCCAATTAGACATTATCGTACAGAAAGAGTCCTCGGTACCCATTCTGATGGAGGCTTTCTAGGTGATAGAGGATTTCAAGGATTTGGAATCGGAGGTGGGGAAACATATGCGTATATGCATACTCCTAATGATACAGTCGATAAAATTGATACCACGATTTTAGAGAAACTCTGCCTAGTTCTTACTGATAGCTTAAAAATACATGATTCTACCTTTTTTAAAAAGATATGCTAATTCAGAAATCAAATTATTTTGTTCCTTTTATGTTTTCCAATAATTCCTAATGCTATACTTATTGTTAATATCCCCCATGTTATTAAAATAATCATAATTGTAACTGATACAATTAGAAGCAAGCTATTATGAGGACAACCTATTCCAGCTTTGAATAATTTATACTTATATGCACAATTTCTGTTTTCCCATGATATATTATACCATCCTGAAGGTAAAGACCAACATTTCTTTTTGACTACAATATCAACTCCTCCTGAGTATACAAGGTTATATTTAAATACAAAAATTCTCCCACTTTTTTGATTTGTGAAATTAATGCTACCAGAATTGGAATAATGCATGAAATACACATTATAAAAATCAGCACTAACTTTTATTTCAAATTTATTCCCTGCTATATTATTTTGAGGAATAGCAACCTCAGATATTCCATTATGTTCTTGATATCCTCCACCATATTCCCAAAGAACCTTATTTCTATTATTCAAACTAATAAATATTATTTGTCCTATACCAATGATTATTACTATTATGCTAATTAGTATTTTTGGGTTTTTATTCATGGAAATAATTTTATTAATTTTTAAGTTAATTTTCTATTCTCTTTATAGATGAAAATAATTGTACAAGAATTACATCAAATATAAGTAAAATTGGTATCGATATCATTATTGGAATGTAATTCTCTCCTTCTGAATTAAGAAAAATAACACCTGGGATTGAAATTAATAATGGAATCAGTTCACATATAATTCCCATTAAAATAAGTCTCTTTCCTGATATTTTCTCTTGAAAAAATCTGAGAATTTCATAAAAAACAACAATCCGAAAAATATAATATGGAAAATACTCTAAGGATTCAAAAATTTGGAAACCAAAGTATTCTGAAATATCCCACACTATTGCCATTAGATTATTGGGCCCTGGACCTAAATCAATATGATATCCATAAGGAGCAAAAAATACTATAATGATTGATAAGATTCCACAGATAATTATTATAATTCTTTTCTTATCATTCGCCATTGTTATGAGTTAGATTTGCTAAGAAAAATTATTTGTATGCGAAGAATGAACAGCATTATAAAAATATGATCGCCTAAAATAATGAAAATAAAGATATTCTGAAAATAGAAATCCTTGTAAATAGATTACCAAGTTAATTCATTCTTAGTTTTATATTTATTCAATATTTCTTTTCACTAGATATCATCATTAGCTTTACTATTTGGATACTTAATTTCCTTTACAGCCTTTTGCTTTTTTTCCCTTGGTTGTTTTCTTCCAACTTTGGTTAAATAGAATCCTACTACTAAGAAAAGAATTATGCTAGGCCCTATCAAAACAGATAAATATGTTGCATCAAAAAACTCGACAGTTCTTCCAGTTTCGAGATACAATTTTCCTGAAAATATTATTATGTCAAAAGAATATTCCGAATTGATAATTTGTATATAATGATCTCCAGTTTTAGACGGTATGAAATGCATTATTATTTCACCTGTCTCATCATCGCATTTAACAGTATATCCTGTGATCATATAGGGAGTTTCACTAATTTTTAATGATGATTTATAATAACCATTCAAATAACTCCAATCTAGACCTGTATCGGCAAATATCGTATATTGATTTTCTCTTTCTAAGGTAACAAATAACATCTTTTTTGAATTACTTACATAGTACTGTTTGTTAAGAGATAATTTTGTTCCTAATACATAAGGAATTGTTGTTGATAGCAACAACGGTATTAGCGGAATAATAACTAATATTAAGGTTTTTTTCTGTCTTTTCATGACATTTACCTTTATAGACTTATAATTTTATTAAAAATATACCAAATTGAATTGATTACGGATTTCTTAAAGCATAGTTAATTCTTTCTTATCCTTTTTCATTGATCTGGCGATCTTTTTCATGACCTTTTCATGCGGTAATATATAACCATAAATCAGCCCGAATGACCTCAAAGTAGCTTGATGAATTTCTCGACTCCAAGCTGCACAGCAATTTTCAACAATAATGACTTGAAAACCGTAATCTGAAGCTTCTCGGGCAGTTGAGTGCACACAAAAATTTGTAACAACTCCTGATACGAGCACTGTTTCTATATCCATATTTCTGAGGAAACTATCAAGTCTTGTTGACATAAATGTTCCACTAGTGTTTTTCTGTATAATTAAATCTCGATCTTGAGGCTTCAATTCATCTATTATATCGGAACTGGGGTGAGATATATAAGGAAAGGCAACTTCTCCTAAAAGATTTTTGGCGTGTTCATTTAAAAATTTAATGGTTTTCGGAAGATCACTTCCATCTCGCATGAAACTCGAATATTTAGTGTATATTACTGTGATTCCAACTTCATGACAAAAATCAATTAATGTTTGTAGATGTGGAGTAACTTTTTTTTCTACTTCTTCCACAAAATAATCTAAAATTCCTGGATTAACTTTATTCATTGCTTTATATACACTATAATCTTTCTTTACTTGATAATTTTGCATATCAACAACAATCAAGACTGTCTTATCTGGAGCTATATCGCCTATTTGGCTTTGGGAAAATTTATATTGAGCATCAATTTTTTCTTCCATACAACCACCTTCTTATAAATTTTAATTTCTTTTTATTATTAATTACAGCAACATTTATAATAATACACTATTAAAATTCAGAGATGTACTTAATTAAAAAATGATTATTCTCTACTAATGATTTCCAATTATTTAAAATTTCAACTTATTATTAGAAATATTCATTAACTTTTACGTGATCTATTTGAACTGGATCTGCCTTCGATTATTAAATCTTAAAAAATAAAAAAAAAGATAATTTTACCATACATTTATTTTCTAATCCTCTTAACTAGCCAATTTGGCATAACTAATGATAGATATGAGACAATGAAGAATATAAAAGCAAAAATCCATGCAAAATATACAAATTCTGAGTATCCAGGATGATCAAAAACGACAATCAGTACTGTATCGCCAATAAACATTAGGAAGAACAAGATCAAGCAAATCATGGAGTAAGATAAAAGAGACAAACCCAAGTGAGTAATCTCGTCTACAGTTTTATTCATAGCTCTACGGCATATTATAAAAATATATATGTAAATAAAATAAGAATATAGAACTAAACTCAATGTTGTATATAACCTTAAGTTTAGTTGTCCCTCATAATCCTCTGGAGGAACACCCCACCAATTCCATGGCAAGTAAATAAAAATTACGATAATTGCTCCAATTATAATTACAGGAATAAGGCCTTTTCTTCCTTTATCTGTCACATCATTTCCGAAAGTAAATAATAATATATCGGCGATAATTACCATACTATATCCAAATGGTAAGGAAAATCTATAAATCTCTTTATAAAATCCTGTAATTGCTGCTTCCCCTAAACCAATAGCAAGAGTAATGATTGCAATAGTAAATAATGTAAATACTATGGATAAGTAAAGCGGAGGCAATACCTTTCTTTCACGCCATTTTATAATCATCTTAACTGTCATGAAAGTAAATGAAATAGAGAGAACTACATAAAAAATCAGCAACGGGAAAACCCGAATTTCAAATGGTGTATAAGTCATAATTATATATTTGCTAAATTTCTTTTTAATGATGATCCTTACAACCAAAAAAATTAATAATGGATCATCGTCAATAAATTGTAAAATCATATACCCTAATAGTACAATAATATTAAATAACTAAAAGAAATAGATTAGTAATTTGCTTATTTCTTTTTGAAAATATAAATTAAAAATCATAAAAAATTATAATATCCTTTTGATTTTTCTTTTACCCACTCCTAAAAACTTAAATAATGCTTCAATTAAAAATAAAAGTTATTATTTAAATTCAAGTTAAGCTATTCGATTACTGCTGGTTCCTTTAACGCATTTTCTAATATTTCTTTAATTAAATTAATAAAAGCTTTTTCTACGTTTTTACCCGTTTTTGCAGAAGTTATAATCATATTAACGCCATGTTCTTTAGCCAAGAGACAACTTTCTTCTTCTGTAACAACAATTTGGTCTTTTAAATCAATCTTGTTCCCTATTAAACAAAATGGTTTATCTTCTCCATGTCCCCTAAAATCTTGTATCCATGCTTCAAGTTTTTCAAACGATTCTCTGTTAGTTAAATCAAAGATTATTAATGCTCCTTTAGAACCTTCTAAATATAATTTTCGAAGATTTTTAAAGCTATCTTGACCACCTAAATCCCAAATGTTAGCTGAAACGGAATTGCTATCAATTTTTAAATCTTTTTGAAGCATACTTACTCCTAAAGTAGCCTTATAGTCTTCTTGAAATTTATTCTCTACAAATCTATAAACCAAGGAAGTTTTCCCAACGGATCCTTCCCCCAGCAAGCAAATTTTGAATTTAAAATCTGATTTAGCCATTAATTTCATTCACCTCATTTGCTTAATATTTCATAATACTATGATTTTTTTTTAGTTATTAAGTTTACGTCAAAAATAGTAGAATTGATTTTTCTCTGTTTTAAGTATATGAAGTATTTTCGGCTATCTTTCAATAGAATACATTATTTTGAGTTCATTAGAAAATGATATTATAACAATTAATTTTACTGATTTGGTTTTAGGGCTTTCATCATAGTAAACTTTAATTATACATGCAAATAATTTATAATTTACTACAAAAAAGTGAAATCGAATCTAATCTATTTAATACTAATTATATTGTTAATAAATCTCTATTTGAGGTTTAAATTGAATGAGGAAAAAATCCCTAAGAAGAAGAAAGTTTTTGCTGAACATAAGCCAATTTTCGTTGGAACAATAATAGCTGCCATTGCAATAGCTGGAATTGTGAGCGGTGTTGTTTTATTTAGACAATAGGAAGAAAGAAAGGGGGATACACTTAACGTATGTGTGTGGGGTCCTCCTCCTTTTATTGATCCACTCGACGGTTTCAATACAAATGCCATGGCCATGATTATGCAAGTTGTTGAGGGATTATTTACTATTGATGTAAAAAGTAATAACTCAGCAATAATTCCACATCTGGCGAAGAATTATGAATGGAGTGCAGATGGATTAAATCTTACATGCCAAATTAGAAAAAATATAAAATTTCATGATGGAACTCCGTTTAACGCTACAGCTGTCAAATGGAACTTCGATAGAATATATAGATTAATTGATTGGATGATGTATGGATATTTATGGCTACTACCTGATGGTACCCCCATCATAAATGAAACTCAAGTTATAGATGATTATACTGTTAAGTTTGTCTTAAACACTCCCTACGTTCCACTCATAAGTTTATTAGCTTCTTATTCTGCCTATATAGTATCCCCTAGTTCTACTCCTGCAGATGAATTTATTGATCCAGATACTGACAATCTTGTAGGAACTGGCCCCTTTATTTATGATGGTCCCCCTGTTTTTCATAATATAAATGAAAGTCAGGATTGTAACTTTACATTGTCTGTCAATCCAAGATATTGGGGGGCTAAACCAAAAATCGATAAAATTGTGTTCCATGGAATTGAAGATTTTACTGACAGAATTGAAGCAATGTATTCAGGAAAAGTTGATATATTGTGTAGAGAAATTCTGGCTAATCAGACAGCCATCGAAATGTTTCGAGAAAATTCATCATTTACCGTAACAGATGGACTTTTACCTTATATAGCGTGGATTGTGATGAATAACAAATTAATAAATACTACTATGAGAATGGCAATTTCTTATGCTTCTAATTATTCTTCCTTTATTGATTATTTTAACCGATATGATGAGAGAATAATTAGAGCAAAATCCTCCCTTCCCGAATCTATACTATACTATAACACGACAGGTATTGACATACCTTATTATAATCTTACACTAGCTAGACAAACTTTAATTAATGTAGGTTGGCCTGGAACTGAGGGATTAACTGCAAACGATAATATTAGTGCTGGCAATGAATGGGCGATAATAGCACTTACTACACCTCTCGCTACATATAACTATACTTCTTGGTGTTTATCCTCCTATTCTATTGGTGTTATATTAACAGAAAATCTTAAGCAAATTGGGGTAAAAATAGAAATGGAGAATATATCATATTTTGAATTTGTGGCAATGGTTTATGAAAAAGCCGGTTATCACAGAAACATGTTTGGATTCCTTTATAATTATTGGGTTGCTGATTATAACGATGCGAGTAACTTTATTGATCTATTTTTTACTAATAAAATGATTGCGGAAAATGCGGGGCAAGTCAATGATACACTAATACAAAAGTGGATGGAAGATGCCTTAATAGAAACAAATCCAACTGCAAGAGCCCGCTTATATTATCAAATTCAAAAACGCCTTATCGAAGAAATATATCCACATATTTGGCTTTACACAATAACATATACAACTATTCAAGTTTCAAACTTAAAAGGGTGGTATCCTAATTGGTATAGGATTGAATTTAAACATGTTGAGTTCACTTGAGAAATATTTGCTTTATAACTCAGGATCTAATAAAAAAGTAAGGTTTCGCGAATTTTTATATACTTTCAAGGTCAATCCAGTATCCTCCACCACAATTAAAAAATAAATCATAATTGTGTTTAGCGGGATAGTCAATTGAACTACATAAATAATCGTTATCAATTAGTTCTTCCTTGAATCCTTCTGTCGCGGGAAAAAAAAGCCCCGTCCCTAAAAACTTAAATAATGCTCCAATATTAGAATTATCGTCCTTATAAATTAATTTTAAGTCCCCCGCGGGTAATGCCACTGAGCCCGTTATATTAGCCCCCATTTCTATCTCTTGAGTGATTTCAATATCTATATCACCATATTGCGTAGATAGATTTAATATGTTATTCAAAGTATATTGCACGTTATATGTTTCTAATGTTAGATTTCCCGTATTGATAATCCCAATTATGTTCCCTTCGATTGTACAGTATTTAAAATCGTAAAAAATGTCACCATTAGTGACTTTTACTAATAGGTTTTTAAAAGAACTAGCCCATGGAACTGTGACTCTAATATCCCCTTCGTTTACTGTAGCAATAATATCAAAAACAATGTCCTTTCTAATATTTACCACAATATTCACATTTTTTGTAGACCAGATTGAACGATCAAACCAACTCTCTGATAAAAGCTCAAAAGTAAAATTTGCTTGAGAACTTGAATCTTGCCATACAATATTAAAATAATCTAAATACGATTTCCCAGGAATATTTTGGCCACTCATTTCAATACTTACATCTATTTTCGCATGATAATTAACAGGGGGAGAAACATAAACTATTTCAATCGTCCCTACATCAACATTTAGTTCTAATGTTTCAATAGACGATGGTGAACTTGGCGAATATGGAAAATTAAGCTCCTCATTAATCGTATCATAAGTTGAGAGCTGGTGCGAAATAAATTGTATAGGAATCGTGCTAATAATAAAACTGAGACTTATAATTCCTGTTGCTATGATTATTAGGATACCTTTTTTCACCATCGTCACATCAATAGGATTAGATTTATTATTTCTACAATTAATTAGATAAGAGCTGGTGATATTTAAATTAATCTCTACAAATAATTCTCAAGCCATATCCTAACTTTAGTATAGGTTTTATATCATAGTGAATTAAACATATTTAAAAGTATAAATTAAAAATCATAGTTCGTCCAAATGTCATCGAAAGATTTAACCTCAAAAGAATTAGAAGAGATTAAGGCAATCAACATAGGTAAATGGGATATAATCTCTGAGTATCATCGCATTGATTGGCTAAAAGCTGGACATAATGAAGAAGAGGCAAAAATCCATGGTATTGTAATTGCTGTTGTTGGATATCAAGCACGTTTAGGGAAAGAACCTCAGAAATATAAATTAGAACAAAAAGGAAAGGAAAAGGGAGTGTCATTAACCCATAGAAAACAAGAAAAATGGATAACAACCAAGGAATTTGATAAGATTATTAAAAAGATTGGTGAAAAATATTATAAAAAAATATTCTCTCCTGCAATAGAAAATCTCTACATCAAGGGTTATTCATATGATGATGTAAAGAAAGCAGTTGAAATCCCGTCAAAAATCGGAGCGAAAGTAACTCTAGATAAATTTTTACCTTACTTATAATTTCTTTGTAGATTTTTAAAAATAATAAAATAGCTCTTCTGTTTTAAATGAAAAATAAATGTTTCTAAATGATTTTTGAATTACTGCTTTTCCAATTTGATTTGATTTCATATTTGAATATATAATTAGGAGTAACTATTAAACTGCATAAAGTTTATTATTTAGATCATACCTCTTCTTCTAAATATTACAAACATTCCTAAAAACAGTGGAATTATAATAATAAAAGAGGCAATAGCAGGATCAGGAAAATTTGTTAATACCAAAAACATGAAAATCACTAAAGAGACCATTATAACCATGAGAATAGTGCGAATATCTTGATTAATTTCTATATGAATACCAACCTTTTCTCCTAATTTTCTTAATTCCTCAATAATTTTTTCTTCTTCCATAACCATCTCAACATATATAAAATTGGATTTGGGTAGAGTAATTTTAGATAGTATTTAAGTTATTAAAATTGAGACAATGAGAAAATTTACAGAAGATTGCAGTAAAAAAATACGCGCATATCAACATTTATATGTGAGAAAATTCCCATAAAATCTAATCTTATAAATAAAATCAAAGAATTAATAAAAGAAAACTATAATTGACTCTTTATTCTTCTCGATAATTCCTGAGCATCTGCCTCGGAACTCTCAAGAATCTTGAACAAAAATAATAAAACTTAATATAACCACTATTT
>SMTZ1_10004458_pt1 | contig 14080 bp, 10 predicted proteins | sample DeeMarSWOR136_30_FD_25667 | JGI IMG/M metagenome (IMG submission 25667) | reverse complement strand
GTCAATTGGAATTTTCACGATTCAGACGATTCGCTTCTGTTTTGCCAGGGCGAGGTTGTGAGGATGAATTTCTTATATTTGGGGGTGTTTCGTTATGTCAAGATAATCCTGAATTAGCTACTACTTTAGAACCCGGAGAATCCTATAAATTTGGTGTTTCAAAATATTGTGTCTATGAGGGAGATTATAAAAATGGATACTATTTATATAGAAGCCATCTTGATGAAGAAGGTCATGCTCCCCCAAAAACTTATAATCCACCTATAAATTGGAATGAGCTCTACAACTTAGGCTGGGTTAATGAACAAGTAGGTTTTTTTAAATCTGATAGCCAATTTGAATTATACACTTTAGAAAAACTATATAATGAGGCGGAAATTGCGCGAGATATCGGAGCAGAGTGTTTATATTTAGATCCTGGTTGGAATACTTTCATGGGTTCTGAAATATGGAATGAAGAACGATTTGGTACCTTGAAAGAATTTTCTAAAACAATTCATGAGAAATATAATTTAAAATTAGGATTACATCTTATGATGAATTTTGAAGGATTAGATGAAATCGAAGAATTTTATTTAAAAAATCAAAAAGGCGTTAAGGTGGTGTCAGATCCTTATATAAATCTATATTGCGTATGTACAAATGAACGATGGGTCCAGGAAAAAAGCCGCAGAATCTTAGAATTAATGAAAGATGGTGTAGATTTTTTAATGTTTGACTTTACGGATATTGGAAATCCTTTAGAAGAACTTACTGGATGCTATAGTAAAGACCATGGACATGAGGTTCCAATGTACAGACAGACTCATGCTCAAAATATTTTTAGGGTCATCCAAAATGTTAAGAAAAAGTACCCAAATGTTCTTATTGAAGCTCACGATAGGGGTGTAGGTAATCCACTTTATTACCAACATAACCTGCCACATAGTTTTGATGAAAATTGGGGATTCGAATGCATGTGGAATCCGATGCAAGATTTAATCTCTCGTAGGGCTTTCCAGCTATATGAATACAATTTAGCATATTCCATCCCTCTCTATTTACATATCAATGAACACAGTGATAATGAGAAGATGTTGCAGTTTTGGTGGTATTCTTCTGTTGTGAGACATATTGGAATTGGAGGATTAAATAATAAAAATAGTCCAACGTATAAAGCTTTGAAAAAAGCGATAACTCTCTATAAAATAATTAAACCAGTACTAACAAAGGGTACATTCTATGGCATTTCCCCGACAATCCACCTGCATGTGGATAAAGATTCTAAAACTGGTGTAATACTGGCATTTAATCTATCTAGCCGTGATAAAAAAGAAACTATAAAGCTAGATATCCCAAACCTAAATTTAAAATTTCAAGAAATAAAACTTTTCACAGGAACTTATCAAAAAATTGACATAGCAACTAATGTTTATCAATCTAGCAAAATCGTACAATTTGAAGTTGAGATTCCCTCGTTATCGCCAATAGTCGCTATCCTTAAATAATTAGCCTTTTTAAAAAATTATATTAAGATTAAAAATGAGAAGTAATTAAGTCTGAATTGTATTAATGTTAGCAACTGTAATACCACAGTAAGGACAATATTGAATAAGCTCTTTCTCATTTAATGATGTTCCACAATTTGGACAAACATCTGGATTTACACTAGTCATTTGTTTATTTTTAGCTAAATCACTATTTTGAGCCTGATTTTCATCTTCAGCAGAATCAAATATTCCTTTTTTGTTTTTCATAAAGCCAATCAAACCAAGTAACCAGCAAAACATTTCTCTATCCCTTAAATTTTTCACATTAATTATTTAATTAAAAATTATAGACGATAATACTAAAAAGATCTGTAGTCCAATCTTCATAAAAAAAAGTGGATTTAAATATGCGCGGGTTTATTTTATTAACAATTTTTCAAAAAATACTAACAAAAAATAACTCTTTCAAAAATTTTTATTAAAAATTAAGCGGATACTTACGATATTTTTCGATTGCTGCTTTCATGGCTAATACATTTTCCCATGGCATATTTAAAATATCATGGCTCGGTCCCACAAAATAGCCTCCTCCATGCCCTGCTACTTTGATACATTTTTTTACATCTTCTTCAACATCTTTGGGCGTTCCAAAACAAAGTATTCCAGAGGAATCTAGTCCGCCTAAAAAGGCCAATCGATCCCCGAGATTTTCTTTTAATCCTACTAAATCAACACCTGCAGTGGCTTCCAGAGCTTGAATACCATTTAATCCAGCATCTACTAAGTCGGGTAAATATTCATCAATTTTCCCGTCAGAATGTAAAATGACTATCATACCCTTCTTCTTACAAAATTGAAATATTTTTTTGTGGCATGGTAATATAAACTCTCGAAATTGGCTGAGAGAGAAAAAAGGTCTCTCTTTATAAGCTAAGTCATCACCATAAAAAACAATCTCAACCCCCGCTTCAGCGAGACGCCTAATTACTTCTATAATGGTCTGGGTATATTCTCCCAAGATTTCATGAATGAACTGAGGATTTTTACGCATATAATAAGCTACCCGGGAGATGGTCATACCCTCAAATAATGCGGAAGCGATCTCTATATTCACCATTGGCATTGGATAAAAATATGGTGCAAGGGCCTCTACAAAAGCATCCCACAATTGAGGTGAATATTCAATTCTGTCGTTAACTAATTCCGAGGGTTTACCATATCTGTCCCAATATGAATGCACAATTTCAGGTGTTTTAAAATATCCATCAACATACCAATCATAAATTAAACCTGTTTCTACTTGTTTAACCGTCTTATAAACTCTGCCATCCATAGTGTTGATCCGGCATTCAGGATATTCTTCAGGTGCTTTTGCGGTCTTGATTTTTATTTTATTTACTCCAAAAGGATCCATAATAGACAGATCAACATTCCAAAATCTTTGCTCCGTAATATAATATTTAACCTTGGAGTTCGGGATACTGACCGTTAAAAAATGTTTTTCAGCCTCTCCAGAATTTTTATATGCCTGAAATGAGGTACCAGTCTGCTCAAATCCGAAAAGAAAGATTGGAACCTTATCTGGCTCACCATTAAGTTCAAGAGTTTTAAATACGCGCTCCCGTTTTGACAAAACCATAATAAGGATTTGGATTAATTACTTAAATAGCTTTCTATAAAGAAAAAGGGAAAATAAGAACTTATTAGATGTAATTTATGAAAAATTTATGCATTTTATTTTTTCTTCTTCCTTTCCTCTTTTTCCTTTTTAATACATCTAATCCCTTTAGATCTGGAACCCTTAACTATAATATCATTCATACAAAGATTGCAATGAATACATTCTGCTTCTGGGAACGGAGGTCCTTTTTTCCATATTAAAGGTAAATCCGGTTGACGTATTAATGGACGACTCATCGCACATAAATCGATTTCTTCCTTATCGATGATATCCCTAATAGTTTCAAAACGATATAAACCTCCGACCAGTGTTATTGGGATATTTGTTGATGGATCTTGCTTTAAATATTCCTTAATTTCCTTAGCAAGATTTAAATTAAATGCTTCTAAACCTCTTTGGCGAATATCCTTTTGTGATTCAGGGGGTAAAGAAATTGGTCTTTCTAACCTTCCAGCATCCCAAATATAAGAAGATATTTCAAGCATATCAAATCCAGATTTTGCGAAAATAGAAGCTAATTGTGCGGCTTCCATTGCAGTAAGACCACCTTTTATTCGATCTGAACCGTTCATTTTCATACAAATTGGAAAATCATTGCCAACTTTTTTTCTACTAGCGTTTAATAGATCGAGAACAAACCTTGCTCTATTTTCAGTTGATCCTCCATAATCATCATCCCTCCCATTCATGTACGGAGAATAGAATTGTGTTATTAAATATCCATGAGCACCGTGGTATTGAACTCCATCAAATCCCGCTTTTTTTGCGCGGCTTGTCGCTTCACCAAAACTTTCTGCAATCTCTAATATTTTCTCATGTGATAATGGTATAGCAGTTTTTTGAACAATATCGCTTTCAATCGGTGAGGACGAGATAAGATCTCCAGTCCACCCCCAATGAGTTACTTGAACTCCACTATGGCCTATTTGAAGGAAAATTTTTGAGTTGTTCCCCACTTCATTCACAGTGTCATGATAAATTCCGGCAATTTTTGATAAATCTTCTATATAATCATCTGAATAATTACCTAACATATAGGCCAATTGTCTCCCATCATTCCTAACTATTGAAACGCCTGTAATGGCCAGACCTACTCCACCTCTAGCCAAGTTGCTGTAAACCTTTAATAATTTATCTGTAACGTGTCCATCTTCTGTGGCCATGCCATGATAAGTTGCAGACCTCACAAGACGATTAGGAATCTCAACATTTCCTATTTTTGAAGGAATGAAAACTAATCCTAAATCGTTATCGACCAGTTTAAATCCTCTCTTCACTTTTTATAATTAATTAATTATTAGATACTTTAATTTAAAAAGACTTGGTAAGTCTGAATTTACTATCTTTATCACTCTTTTTTATAGTGAAGAGTAAAGCTATATAAATAAGAACCATCAAAGTGTTAATCAAAACTAAAAGGATTTCATATGAATCAAAAAGATAAATTAAAGGATGACTATTATTCATTAAAAAAAGCATTTTCTTATAGCACGGGGCAAATAATAAATAATGCCGCTTATCAGACGTTTTCTCTATTGATTTTTACATTCTATTTTACGATTGTGGGACTAAACGTTATATTAATAACAATAGCATTTATGATATGGTCTGTGTGGAATAGTATTAATGATCCATTACTAGGAGCAATATCTGATAGGACTCATACTAAATGGGGGCGCCGGTATCCTTACATAATGATCTCAATCGTACCTTTAGGACTTGTAATGTTTTTCCTCTTTACTCCTCCAATTTCTTTCGGTGTTACCGATCAACTCACAAACTTTATCTATTTTTTGATTATCATAATAATTTTCGAATTTTTTTATACTATGTTTGATGTCAACTTAATCGCTCTTTTTCCAGAGCTTTTTATCACAGAGGAGGAGAGAACTAATGCTAATGCCGTCAGAATGACAGTCTATCTCATTACACTTATTATTACATTTGCTCTACCCACATTTTTCATACCAGACTTTTCAAATCCAAAATACTTAACACAATACCAAATTTTTGGAATTTTTATAGCCATCTTAATAATAATAGCGGGGTTGTGCTTTTTAAAATTTAGTCCAAGAGAAAAAGCCGAATTTAGTGAAGAATACAAAAGTATCGCAAGTTTAAAAGATACTTTTAAAATCTGCGTAAAAAATAAGACTTTTATGGGATATATCCCAGCTGAAATGGGTATGTGGTATGTAATAGGTGTCATAACTACGATTATTGTACTTTATGGTAAATTTGTATTAGGAATAGGAGAAGGAGAGACAATATATATAGCATTAATGCTTGTTATTGCTTTTATTTCAACAGCAGTATTTATGAATGTCTTGTGGAAACCAGTTGTTCGGAAGTTGGGTCCGCGAAAAACATGGATGATCGCAATGTTATCATGGATTTTAGTTTTAATCCCTTTTATGTTTATTCAGGATAAATATCAGGGTATGATTGTATTATTCTTTTTTGGAATTGGCTTATCTGGTCCAATTTACATTATAGATTTAATACTCAGTGACATTATTGATGAAGATGAAGTCACTACAGGTACTCGACGAGAAGCGGGATATTATGGCGTTAAAGCTTTTTTTTACAAATTATCAGGTGTATTTGTTTTTCTCACGATTGGTTTAGTATTTACTAATGTAGGTTGGGCTGTGTATGAACCTGAAAAAGTGACCTCAGAAGTCGTATTTGGACTTAGGGCCTTGATGTTTATATTTCCGGCAATAGCGTTAGTAATTTCTATTTTAGTGATGTATAAATACCCTTTACATAGTGAAAAATTAGCTCAAGTTAAAGAAAAACTGCAAAAGATACATGAACAAAAGAGAGCAAGACTATAGTTAAAAATAAATATTTATTTTTTTAATTTATTCTGAATTCAAGAAATATAATGATTTATTAGATAATCTAATTTTCAACAAATTTGTATAATTAAATAACGGAATCAAAAAATTATTCTAATAGATTTAATTTTTAACATCATGGAACAAGATATTAAACTCAGAGAATTACACGGTCGTCGGCTTTTTGGATATTCTCTCGGCAATTTTGGGATTTTTCTAACAAGACTATTAATTGGGGTGTTTGCTTTCCAATTTTATGTTTATACAGTCAATCTGGATTCAATTCTTGTTTCTATAGGCTTAGCTCTGAATTTAATAGTTGATGCTACAACTTCAATTATATTTGGAGTTATAACTGATAATAAAAAACCAGGAAAATATGGAAAACGCCGGCCGTTTCTCTTTTATTTATTACCGATTTGGTTTTTCACAAGTATTTTTATTTGGCTCCCCCCTTGGAATTGTCCCCAGACAGATTCCTTTTTCTTGCCTACAGCAGTTTATTTTTGGCTAATACTTCTCTTAAATGCAATATCAGGCGCTTCAATAATAAGCGCCCATATCTCGATGCTGCCCGAGCAGTCACAAACTTATAAAAATCGGGAAAAGGTTGCAGCATGGAGGGCAATTTTTATGATTGTAGCTTCAGTTATCTCACTTATGCTGCCTTTGATGGTCCAAAGTATTTTGCAGGATCCTGAGAATGTAAAATGGTGGCAGCCTTCAGGGAAAGTCATTTTATTCTATATGCCTATAATCGGAGCTTCTTTTGCAATTTTCGGATTAATCTCAATAATTTTAACCTTTTTTTCTGTTGATGAGACTTTCCATAAATATACTTCGTTTACTAAGAAGAATTTAACTCTATTAGCTTCCTTTCAAAAAATGGCATTACCTGCTAAAGATAAAAAATTTAAAAAATTTTTGGGAGTAGCGTATTTCAATAGTATAGCAGCAAGATTATTCGGAATATTGATTATACCTTTCTTGGCATTTGTTCTTAAATTTAAAGGTCCTGAATTTTTTATCTATGTTATTGTGTCAATTACATGTAAATTGGGTTGGTTTTATGTATGGAAAAAGATTCTTGAAAGACAACCTCTAATAAAAACATATTCATTATGCATATTAACTGCCTGTATTGCATCATTATTAGAACTCGTCTTTTTAGTTCAGATGCTTTCGTTCGAATTTAAGGTAGTTTTCTTCGTGGTTACCGTCGGAACAATATTAGGAGCGATTTACGGTTTAAATTTATTTAATGCCCCTCTAGCCAGTGCTATCATTTATGAAACAGCTGCGAAAAAAAATAATGAAAATATAGATAAAACAGTTTCGACTATTTCGGGTTCTTATTTCGGATTACATTCATTTATGATGGCTGTGGGCCAAGCCTGCGCGACTATTTTAGTAGGTATTATTCTCTCAGGGCCTAATGAAAAAAATCCCGTAATTATTACTATAACAATGTCTTCAATGGGATTGTTCTATATAATCAGTGTTCTGATTCTGAGAAGGATTGAATTAGTTAAAATAGAATCAACACAATTAGTAATGAAAGAAAAAGCTCTGAAGGTTTAGGTTTTTTTAAAATAATTTACTTAATTACTTTATTTGATGCCCCCATTTAAAGAGGAATTTAAAAAGGCAGAAATACTGAATTTTTAGGGATTTTTAACTCATTTAGAAGACTTTGTAAATATTTGTTGAAAGATTCGAAAAATAAACCAATAACATAGTAAAATTAATTTTAAATTAATTATTTTTAAAATAATGAATAATTCTATTGAATCCCGAGAATTACATGGATTTCGGCTCTTTGGATACTCAATTGGACAATTTGGATATTTTTTAACGAGATTATTAATCAGCGTTTTTGCCTTTCAGTTTTATGTGTATACCGTTAATTTAGATGCCATATTGGCTTCGATAGGTATATCGATAAATTTAATTCTTAATGCTATTGCGCTAATTATGTTCGGAGTAATTGCGGATAATAAAAAACCTGGAAGATTTGGAAAACGTCGTCCTTTTATGCTTTACGGACTACCCATTTGGGTGGCTTCAGCAATCCTAATTTGGCTTCCACCATGGTATTGCCCAAAGGATAATTCTTTTTATTGGCCTACCGCACTTTATTTTTGGATTATGCTTTCTTTAAATGTTATATCAGGCTCTTCGATAATTAGCGCCCATATCTCAATGATGCCCGAACAATCACAAACTTATAAGAATAGGGAGAAAATAGCAGCATGGAGGGCAGTATTTATGATTACCGCATCAATATTAGCCTTACTTCTCCCATTAATGATTCAGAGCATATTAGAGGATCCAGAAAATGTTAAATGGTGGGAACCATCGGGGAAAGTTATTCTTTTCTATATGCCGATTATTGGGGTGGGATTTGCATCTTTTGGTTTATTTTCATTAATCTTAACTTTCTTTTCAGTTGACGAATCGTTTCATAAGACATCAACTAACGATGATCTTAAAAAATTAACTCTTTTCGACACATTTCGGAAAATGGCTGTTCCCGCTAAAGATAAAAAGTTCCGAAAATTTATGGGTGTTTCTTTTTTCAACGCAATGGCTTCCAGAATATTGGGGCTTTTAGTAATCCCATTTTTAGCATTTGTGCTTAGATTCAAGGGTCCTGAGTTTTTTATTTACATTGCAGTTTCAATTTCATCAAAATATGCCCATTTCTTCTTATGGAAAAAAATCCTTAAAAAGCGAGGGATATTAAAAACCTATCTGATTTGTTTAACATCCGCAGCAGTTGTTTCTTTTTTTGAATTATTCTTTTTAGTAGAAGTACTCTCTTTCGAATTACAAATAGTTCTATTCATAATTACCATTGGAACAGTATTAGGAACTATGTACTCCGTGAATTTATTTACCACACCTTTAGCAAGTGCTTTAATTTACGAAGCTGCAAGGGAAAAAAATGAAGGAAACATTGACAAGGAAGTGTCAAACATTTCCGGATCTTATTTTGGTCTCCATTCATTTATGCTGGCGTTAGGTCAATCTTGTACAACTATTATGATTGGATTCATTCTCACGGGTCCAAACGAGGAAAATCCAATTATTATTACTATTACTTTAGCTTCTATGGGAATATTTTATTTTATTAGTTTATCATTTCTCAGAAAAATTAAATTACGGGAAGTTCCATCAAAAATTTTAGAATCTGAGATCCCACCATGAAGTCTGAAAATCTAATCTTATAAATTATTTTAAATTTTTTATTCTATTAATGATGAATGAACGAATAAAACCTCGTGAACTGCACGGAGCTAAACTCTTTGGATATTCTATTGGACATTTCGGATTCTTTTTAACGAGGATATTGATTTCCGTGTTTGCATTTCAATTTTATGTATATACTATTAATTTGGATTCAATACTCGCTTCTATCGGAGTTTCTATAAATTTTGTCATTAGTGCTACGTCTATAATAATTTTTGGAGTTCTTGCTGATAAAAAAAATCCTGGGCGTTTTGGTAAACGGCGTCTATTTTTACTCCTTGGATTACCAATTTGGTTTATTACTGCAATTTTGATTTGGTTTCCACCATGGAAATGTCCTCAAAATAATTCATTTTTTTGGCCTACCGCAGTATTTTTTTGGATAATTCTTTTCATAAATGCGATATCAGGTTCATGTATAATCAGTGCTCATGATTCGATGTTACCTGAACAATCTCAAACATATCAAAACAGAGAAAAAGTAGCAGGTTGGAGAGCAATTTCTATGATTGCCGCATCAATATTGTCTATGATGTTGCCGCTGATGGTTGAAAGCTTACTCGATGATCCTGAAAATGTAAAATGGTGGCAACCATCTGGAAGATTAATACTTTTTTATATACCACTTATCGGCATTTCATTTGCAACCTTTGGATTATTGTCGTTACTTTTCACGTACTTTTCGATTGATGAGTCATTTCATAAGAAAAAATCTGTGATAGGAAAGGAGAAACTAACAGTAAGGGAAACGTTTCGACGAATGACCATCCCCGCCAAGGATAATAAATATCGAAAGTTCCTTGGAGTTGTATACTTTAATGCGATGGCATCAAGAATTTTAGGTGTATTAATAATTCCCTTTTTAACGTATACACTGCTATTTAGAGGGATTGATTATCTTTTGTATGTTATTGTTTCAATTGGAGGAAAATTTGGCTGGCTCTTTATATGGAAAAAGATTCTTAAGAAGAATTCTCTCATTAAGACTTATTCTCTATGCATATTAGCCGCTATAATTGTAGCTCCTTTAGAGCTATTTTTTTTAGTTGGAATTTTTTCTTATGAACTCAAAATTGTACTCTTTATAATCACTATAGGTACTATCCTAGGGACGATGTACGGTTTAAATTTATTTGCTGCCCCATTAGCTAGTGCGCTAATATATGAGACCGCTTCTAAAGATGGAACTGATTATACTGAAGAAAATGTTTCTAATTTATCAGGTTCTTATTTTGGATTACAATCCTTTACATTGGCAATCGGTCAAGCAGTTGCTACTTTTATGGTAGGGCTTATTCTAACTGGGCCTAATGAAGGAAATCCAGTAATAATCACAATGACATTATCTTCTATGGGATTATTTTATATAATTAGTCTTTTATTTCTCAGAAGAATCAAATTAGAAAGATATCCTCAGTAGATTATGCTATTTGTTATATTAATAAATGTGATATTTCACCGCAAGACAAATCACTAAAAAAAAAAATTTAAATTTTAATAGAATAAATATAATTTACAGATACCGGGATATTTGTGGTATTGAAAAACCTTTGATAAAAAAAAAAAACGAATAATGAAATATACTGCCTCATTTAAGATATGCATTTTCGGAGATGCGGGTGTAGGAAAGACATCTTTGACGGATAGATATATAAATAATAGATTTGAACAAGATACCAAATTAACCTTAGGAGTAGATATCTTGGCTAAAGATATAGAAATTAATGGCTACCGAGTTAAACTTCAGATTTGGGATTTTGGAGGGGAAGAAAGGTTCAGAGTTTTTTTACCTGTATATGCTCGTGGTTCTTCAGGGGGTATATTTATGTACGACATTACAAGAAAGAGCAGCCTAAATAAGATAACAGATTGGATTTCAATTTTTAAAAAAGATCTAACTAAAGAAGAGAAACAGATTCCAATATTAGCTGTGGGGGGAAAATTAGATTTATCTAATGAAAGGGAAATTGATCATGATCAAGCTAAAAATTTAGCGAGCAACCTTAATATTTATGATATTATTGAATGCTCCGCTAAAACAGCAGAAAATGTTGAATTAATATTTAATTCTATAACCAATAGGATGTTAGAGAGTGTTAAGTCAAGGTAATTTAAGTAATATAATTTAGAATTTAAAAAAGAAATAATAATAAAGAGTTACAACTTATTAAATTAGTGGGATAAGGTTATCAAATAATTTGATTATTTCGAGTAAAATAATTCAAAGGTTGCGATATGAAATATAGTGCCTCATTTAAGATATGTATTTTCGGAGATGCAGGTGTTGGGAAGACCTCATTAACTTATAGATATATAACCAACCGATTTATTCAAAATACCAAATCGACTTTAGGAGTCGATATTGTTGCTAAAGATATACAAATGAACGGTTATACCATTAAATTACAAATATGGGATTTTGGAGGAGAAGATCGGTTTAAAGTCTTTTTACCTATTTATGCTCGTGGTTCTTCTGGTGGAATATTTATGTATGATATTACAAGCAAAAATAGCTTGGATAATATCAATACTTGGATCTCAATTTTTAGAAAAAATTTAGAGGGGGAAGAAAAGCAAATACCAATTTTAATAGTGGGGGCAAAAAAGGACCTATTTGATCTAAGAACCGTTTCTATTGAAAATGCTATAGATTTAGCGATGGAGTATAATTTATATGATGTAATTGAATGCTCTGCAAAAACGGGTGAAAAAGTTGAAGAAGTATTTGGTTCAATAACATATGCAATGATGGAAAATCTTTGCCTCATTTAAATTATATTTCCCAATAGAGTTTCTTTAATAATCTTTGGGGGATTTTAAGGAATTATTACTTATTTTTAAAAAGGCTTAATAAATCTTAACTCAAATTACAATTAAGCTTAATTTTAATTTTAGATAACAATAAAATTTGGTCTTAAAAGTGTCAGAAGAAAACAGTGTAGAATTTAGAAAATCTTATGTGTGGATTTTCTCGATAAATTATTTTGTACAAGGGGCTTCAATTAGCATGATAACAGTGATTATCCCTATTTATCTTTTATTACTTCTTACAAAGGCAGGCAAAACCATAACGGGAACAGAATTTGCATTAATTTCCTCGGTCTTTACAATACCGTGGTCTATTAAGATAATCTATGGAGTTCTCAGTGATAAATATGGTTCAAAACGATTCGGAAGACGTAAACCTTATGTTATAGGTCCAGTCATTTTTTCGGGATTATGTTGGTTCTTAATTCCAATTGTTATAAATCCTGAAAATGCGATTATGGCTATGATTCTTATTGGATTATGTATTAGTACAGGTCTAGGTTTCGGAGATACTTCAATTGATGGCATGATAATGGATATTTGTCCGAAAGAACAGTTAGGTCGTACTCAAGGGTTTTGTTGGAGTTTAAGATCGATAGGAAGAATCGCTGGTGGACCTGTTTTTGCCTATTTGATAGTGATTATAAAAGCCATAAATGCAGAGACAGTTTTTATTATTATAGGCATTGTTACGATCATTTCCAGTTTTTTAACATTTAAAGTTAAAGAAGCTGAAGAGTATCCTGAAGTAAAACTTGGACAACATATAAAGGGAATGTTTAATAAGAAGAAAGATTGGATTACTTATTTTTTTTCAATGTCATCATGGACAATAGAGGGCGCAGCAGGTTTGTTTCTTTCATTTTATATCTTAATAAAAATGAATATAATTGAATTAAAAGGAACATCTCTCTCATTAGAAAGAACAGATTTGAATATCTATATCTATCAAGCGAATATTGCGTTATTATTTAGTATAGGAATAGTAATAGGAGCTATCATTGGAGGTCAAATTGCGGATTTGATATCAAGAAGAAAAGCTATATACATTTCCGTGGCAGTGATAACAATATCTCTATTACTAATAGTATTAGATGTTAGTTTGATTATTTTAATTATTTTTTCGATATTGGTGTTAGCGGGGTTAGGTATGCGCCATTCTAGTTACTCTGCAGTAATTGGTGAAATGGCAAAACAACATCCTGAGATGGATAGTACATACTTTTCACTATGTAATTCATTTGCTAATTTTGGAATTGCTATTGGTCTCGTTGTTACTGGGATTTTATTCGGTATATTTGGAGGTAATTTTGCAATAATTTTTATGTTTTTAGCACTAGTGCATTTGCCATGTCTTATTCCTTTATTACTTCTTGATAAGCAAGATTATGAAATAAATCTAACAGAATGAAAAATAAATAAAAATAAAAAAGAGTTTAAGAATTTAAATTAATTTTTTTTAAACCTTTATTTAAATCATAAACATTCATGAATTGCCTTTATTAAATTCTGAGCAACTTGATCTATTTCATCTTGGCTGCTAGTGATTTTAATGCCATAAGCTGATCCTAAACCGGCATCTGAAACCCCTACACTTATATTAATTGCTCTTTTTAGTAAATCATCTGTCTGTGGGAGCATACCTTTATAATAGTTTATTTCAGGTCCTTTATAATATGGACATGTAAATGGACAGCCTTCGCTTGTTACAGTCATTTGACCCAAAAAATGTTCCATGTTATTGTAAACATGCCATCCAGATTTAGCAACAGTAGTGCATCCTATTTTATTTGCCAATTTTTCGGCACTCTCAATAGTAGGCATAAAAAATGTTAATAATGTCCCTACGTCGCCTTGCTCATCGAGAACTTTACGAAATTTGATTTCTTTAATCTTAGAAAGTGCTGATTTAAGTTGTTTTTTATTCTTTTGCAGAGTATTTTTAATATAATCAAGCTTTTTAAGCTGTGCTTGCGCGACTGCAGCAGTTAATTCATTCATTCTAAAATTTATCCCTAATACGGTTC
>SMTZ1_10004457_pt1 | contig 14082 bp, 9 predicted proteins | sample DeeMarSWOR136_30_FD_25667 | JGI IMG/M metagenome (IMG submission 25667) | reverse complement strand
TTCGAGCGACAGGAAGAATTTGGACGAACCGGGATCGCCCTGGCGGACGGAACGTCCGCGCAACTGGCGGTCGATCCGCCGCGATTCGTGCCGCTCGGTGCCCACGATGTGGAGGCCGCCGGCCTCGACCACCCCCGCTCCCAACTTGATATCGGTCCCTCGGCCGGCCATGTTGGTGGCTAAGGTAACAGCCCCGGGCTGGCCGGCATGGGCCACGATCTCGGCTTCCCGCTGGTGCTGCTTGGCGTTCAGCACGTTATGGCCGATCCCCTGTCGCTTGAGCATGCGCGCCAGGGTCTCCGAGACTTCGACCGATATCGTGCCCACCAGCACCGGCCGCCCCTCATTGTATTTCTCCGTGATCTCTTCGATGATGGCGTTGTACTTCTCCCGGCGGGTGCGGAAAATTTCGTCGTCCAGGTCATCACGAACCACCGGCAGATTGGTCGGGATGACGACCACGTCCAGCTTGTAGATGTCCCAGAATTCACCGGCCTCGGTTTCGGCCGTGCCGGTCATGCCGGCCAGTTTGTCGTACATGCGGAAGTAGTTCTGCAACGTGATGGTGGCCAGGGTCTGGCTTTCCGCCTCGATTGTGACCCCTTCCTTGGCCTCGATCGCCTGGTGCAGCCCGTCCGAGTAGCGCCGACCGGGGAGGATACGGCCGGTGAATTCGTCGACAATCATCACCTTGCCGTCCTGGATGACATACTCGTTGTCTTTCTCGTAGAGCGTGTATGCCCGCAGCAGTTGGTTTATCGCGTGCACCTTCTCGGAACGCTCGGCGTGAACCTGGTACACCTCTTCGGTTTTCTTGCGGCGTTCCTCGTCGGACAGGGATTCGTCGCCGTCGATCTCCGACAGCATGGTTGACAGGTCGGGAATCTCGAACAGCTCCTGCTCGGCCTTGGGTAGTTGCGCCGTGCCGAGATCGGTCAGGACGATGGCATGTTCGCGCTCGTCCATGAAGTAGTAGAGCCGGTCATCGACTTCGTGCAGCTTCTTGTCCCGCATGTAGGCCGATTCCACGTCGGTCTTGAGCTTCTGCATGCCGGTCTCTTTGAGGATCTTCAGCAGCCGTTTGTTCTTGGGGGCGCCGTGGCTGGTGGCCAGCAGCAGAGTGCCGAGCTCAAACTCGTCGTCGGCCTTCTGCGACTCCATCAATTGCTCGGCGTGGGTCAGCATCTCGTTGATGAGCGCCATCTGCTTGCGGGCCAGCTCGGACACGGTCGGTTTCATCTGCCGGTACCGGTCGTGTACGGTGGAGGACTCCACGATTCCTGAGATGATCAACGGCGTCCGGGCCTCGTCGATCAGGATCGAATCCACCTCGTCGATGATGGCGTAATTGTAGGCTCGATGCACCCGGTCTTCGGCCCGCTGGGCCATATTGTCGCGCAGATAGTCGAAGCCGAATTCGTTGGCCGTGCCGAAGGTGACGTCGCACCTGTACATCTCGCGCCGTTCGGCGTTGGTCATCTGGTTCTGGATAACGCCGACCGTAAGGCCGAGGTACTTGTAGATCTGGCCCATCCATTCGCTGTCGCGCAGGGCCAGGTAGTCGTTGACCGTGACCAGGTGCACGCCCCGGCCGCTCAGGGCGTTAAGATAGGTCGGCAGGGTCGCCACCAGCGTTTTGCCCTCACCGGTGGCCATTTCGGCGATTTTTCCTTCGTGCAGGACGATTCCGCCCAGAAGCTGGCAGTCGAAATGAACCATGTTCCATTCGGTGGGAATACCGGCAACTTTCCAGGTCTTGCCGAGATGCCGCCGACAGGCCTCCTTGACCACCGCGAAGGCCTCGAACATGATGTCGCCCAGGGTTTCACCGTCGGCCAGCCGCTTGCGAAACTCGTCGGTTTTGGCCACGAGTTCATCCTCGGACAGGTTCTCGAGCCCGGCATAACGCCGGTTTATCTCATCCACCAGCGGACGCAGGCGCTTGACCTCGCGGTCGTGCTTGGTGCCGAATATCTTGGTCAGCAGGTTCTTCATGATTTTCCCGGTCGTCTATTATACCGACCCGGGCAGGATACGAAATTCATTTGATCAAGGCAAACGGAGTGTCGGCTGGTCGGGGGTCGCACTCTCGTGTTGTGGCGGCGCGGCCGAACGCTTAAGTTGGGGTTATGTCAGAGGCGAAGCGAGGAGTAGTGGTGGCCGGCCGGGGACGCCGGTTTGAGGTCCTGGCGGAGGATCATACTCGCTGGCAATGCGAAGTGCTCAAGAAAGTGAAGAAAGAGGCTATCCAGGCTACGCCCGTGGCTGTCGGTGACGATGTTCTCTTCACTCCCGCGCGGGAAAACAGCGGCGCGATCGAGAAGGTACTCCCGCGACGGTCGGTTTTTGCCCGCCCGCTCAAGGGCAGCCAGACCATCCAGCAGGTGATTGCGGCCAATCTCGATCAACTGGCGGTGGTGGCGTCGGTTCGATCTCCGGCTCTCAAGACCGGCCTGGTCGACCGCTGCCTCGTGGCGGCTCAGTATGGGGGGCTCCAATCGGTGCTGATTTTCAATAAAATTGACCTGGGAGTAGAACCTGATTTCGAATCAATTGTCGCCGGGTACGGCGCTCTTGGCTACCCCGTGCATGTGGTTTCGGCTGTTCGGGGTGACGGGATGGAGAATCTCTCGCGAGCTCTGGCTGACCATCGGACCCTGTTCAGCGGTCATTCCGGGGTGGGCAAATCGGCCCTTTTGAACCGGCTTATCCCCGGAGTGAACATCCGCACCCGCGAGGTTTCTGACTATTCCAGCCGTGGCCGCCACACCACCAGCGCGATCGAGTTCTATGAGTTGCCATCGAAAGGCTTTGCGGTTGACTCGCCGGGGCTGAAAGTCATGGGATTGTGGGAAGTCACCCGCGATGACCTGGCCTATTACTATCCCGACTTCGAGCCGTTTCTCGGTAACTGCAAGTTCAATCCGTGTTCTCATTCTCACGAGCCGGGTTGCGCCGTGAAAGCGGCGGTGGAGGAGGGACGGATTGCACGCTTTCGCCATGACAATTATCTGGCCATCAGGGAGTCTCTGTAGGCCGGGACGGAGTCAGCCGCCGGAAGGGGCTGCCGATAACTAGTCTCATGGGAACCCCGGGCGCTGATCCGGTGGTTCTGACTATCTGAAACCGGAGTTAATGAACGATGACAAAATTCAGACTGGCTTTCGGCATCCACAATCACCAGCCGGTGGGGAATTTCACGGCGGTTTTCGAAGAAGCGCATCGAAAAGCCTATCAGCCGTTTCTCGAACTGCTCGGCGAGTATCCGTCTCTGAGAATATCCCTGCACCAGTCCGGAATCCTCTGGGACTGGCAGAAAGCCGTCCACCCGGATTATTTCGAGCTGGTCGGCGGTCTGGTCGATCGAGGCCAGGTCGAACTGATGACGGGCGGCTTCTACGAACCGATTCTGACTTCGATTCCGCAGCGTGATGCTCTGGGCCAGATCGCCAGGCTGACCGCCTACCTGAGCGACCACTTCGGCGGTCGTGCGACCGGTCTGTGGTTAACCGAGCGGGTCTGGGAGCCGCACCTGCCGAAGCTGCTCGCCCTGGCCGGAGTGGAGTACCTGCCGGTCGACGACACCCACTTCATTTATGCCGGTTTCGAGCATGATCAGCTAACCGGACCGTTTGTCACCGAGGACGAAGGCAAATCGGTTACTCTGCTGCCGATCCAGAAGCGGCTGCGCTACCTGATTCCGTTCGGGCGGGTTGAGGAAGTGATCGACGAACTGAAGAAGCAGGCTGAACAGAACCCGTCGGGTCTGGCGGTTTATGCCGACGACGGCGAGAAGTTCGGGGTCTGGCCGAAAACCCATGAGCATTGTTACCGCGATGGCTGGCTGAGGGAGCTTTTCAGCGCCCTGGAAAGCCAGGCTGGCTGGCTGGAGGTGGTGCCGCTTCGGGAAGCTGCCGCTTGCGAGCCGGTGGGTCGAGCGTATCTGCCGACGGCATCGTACGAGGAAATGCTGCACTGGGCGCTGCCTCCGACCGCTTTCGTAGAATACGAAGCGTTCCAAAACTGGCTGAAGAGTTGCGGCAAGAAGGAACAGTACAGCCGGTTTGTTCGCGGCAGCCACTGGCGGAATTTCCTGACCAAGTATGAAGAGTCCAACTTGATGCATAAGAAGATGCTCCGCGTCTCCGACCGGCTGGCCGAGTTGGAAAAGGACGTCGGCATCAGCAAATCCGACCTGGAAACCGTGCGCGAGCATCTCTATGCTGCCCAGTGCAACTGTCCCTACTGGCACGGCGTCTTCGGCGGGCTCTACCTGCCCCACATCCGGCAGGGAGTATACAGTCATATGGTGCGGGCCTCGGCTGCTCTCCAGCGCATGGCCGGTTTGCCCGCTGCGGTCGCTGAGGAGGATTATGACCGCGACGGCCACCCTGAGCTACTGTTTGACAGCCGGCAGCTCAGCGCGGTGGTCAAACCCCGCCGCGGTGGAACCCTGAACGAATTGTGCCTGATGGAATACGGTTTTAACCTCTCTGATACCCTCACCCGACGCCGGGAAGGTTACCACCTGAAGCTGGACCAGGCGGGCTCGGCCGAGCAGAACGATGGTTATGAGTCGATACACGACCTCGTGCTGACCAAGGAAGACGGTCTTGAAGATTACCTGGCCGATGACTGGTACCTCCGGCGGGGCTTCATCGATCACTTCTTTTCGTCCGAGGTTGACCTGGAGCGGTTCCGCAAGGGCCGGATCGGTGAGGAAGGTGATTTCATCCTCGAACCGTACGAATACCAACTCGATGCCGACCGGCTTGTGATGTCGCTTCGACGGGACGGCTTTGTCCGGCGGGCCGAGGGCGAATTCCCGGTGACGGTGACCAAGGATTTCTACTTCCGCGCGTCCGCTGAATCATTCGAAGTGCGTTATCGGATCGTCACCGGTCACCCGGAAGGGCTGAACGTCTGGTTTGCCGTCGAGAACAACTTCAATTTCCAGGCCGGTCACGCCGTCGATCGCCTGGTCATCATCGACGGTCAGCGGCCTAAGGAGGCCTATCTCGATTCGGTGGGTGGGGCACCCGAAGCCCACACCCTGGCCATGGTCGATGAATACCGCGACGTGGCGGTGGCGGTGTCGTCCGACCGGGCGGCCGAGATCTGGCGGCTGCCCATCTTCACCGTGTCGCTGTCCGAGGGTGGGTTTGAAAGGGTTTACCAGGGCACGACCATCGTCCATCGATTCCAGGTGCGGCTCACCGCCGAGCCGGTCTCGATCGGTTTCACCGTTCGCGCCGGAGCTCTGAAACAGGTTATGCAGCAGGCGTTTGCCCTCGTCGAGGTCCCCGGCTGAGCCGGATTTCAGTGTGCCGCGTAATAGTCGCAATTGATCTTGGCTTTTGCCTGCGGTGGCGGTATTTTGCGAGACCATGCTCGATCAGGCGGTGGAAATCATGCGGGGCTGTTCCCGGGCCGCGGTTCTGACCGGGGCCGGTATCTCCGCTGAATCCGGGGTACCGACTTTCCGTGGCCACCAGGGCCTGTGGAAAAAGTTCCGACCGGAGCAACTGGCCACCATGGAGGCCTTTCTCACCAGCCCGGAACTCGTGTGGGAGTGGTACAACTGGCGACGGGAGTTGATTTCCGAAGTCAAACCTAACCCCGGGCATTATGCCCTTAAGGACCTCGAAGATTTCTTCGCCGACTTCACTCTAATAACGCAGAATGTAGACAACCTCCATCGAGTAGCCGGCTCGAGCCGGATACTGGAACTGCACGGCAATATCTATCGAAACAAGTGCGCCGAGTGTGGCTTTTCGCTGGGGATAGGGATCGAGATCGACCCGGCCAACATTCCGCTTTGTGAGGAATGCGGTGGAAAGATCAGACCCGACGTGGTCTGGTTCGGCGAGATGCTGCCGGGGAAGGTCATCGAAGAAGCCTTTGGCAAGGCTGAGAAGGCCGAAGTGTTCTTCTCCGTCGGGACGTCGGCGCTGGTGCATCCGGCCGCCTCACTTCCCGTCGTGGCCAAGCGGTCCGGTGCCATGCTGATCGAGGTCAACCCGGAGGAGACGCCACTGAGCAGCATTGCCGACTTCAGCTTCCGGGCTGCATCGGGCGAGTTGCTCCCGGAGCTGGTGGCCAGGCTTCGGTCGACGGGCGAGAGACATGATGGCCAGTAATGCCGTGGCCGTCATGAACGCAATCGGGCGGTCGAGCGTACAAGAAGCGCGGATCAATTGAGACCAGTGGAGCGGTATGACCGGCAATAACAGGACCAGAAAGGCAGTGGCGGGACTGCTGGTGTGTCTGGTTTTCGGGACGGCCGGCTGCAGTGTATACTTCAATACGTTCTTCAACGCCAAGAAGGCCTTTAACGCCGCCGAGAAGGCTCGGCGCGCCAGCCCGCGCGCTACGGCCGGCCAAAGAGAATACCAGCTGGCTATCGACAAGTGCCTCAAGGTGGTCGAGGACCACCCGAATTCCAAGTACTACGATGATGCCGTCTATATCCTGGGCGTATCTTACTACCACACCCAGCAGTATGGCAAAGCCGAACGCCGTTTTCGCGAGTATCTGGCCGACTACCCGAACGGCAACAAGGCCCTGGAGGCCAACGTCTACCTGGCCAAATCGAAACTGGCATTGGGCGACTTGGACGACGCCATGGCCACATTCGGCCAGGTTTTTGAGTCAAGCTATGACAAGGAATACAAGGCCGAGGCCGCCATGGCGCTGGGGAATCACCATCATGAGGCCAAAGACTATAACGCCGCCCGCGATTACTTCCTGGCGGTGCGCGACTCTCTGGGTGACGACCTGACGGCTCTCGAGGCGCAGACGCTCGTGGCCGACGGTTACTTCGAGCAATTTCAGTTCAAGGATGCCCTGAGCGCGTATCTGCAGATCCTCGGGATGGATCCCGACAAGGAACAGAAATACCACGCCTTGTATCAGGCGGCGCTGTGTTCCTTTCGCCTTCAGAGAATTGACGACGGATTAGCCTACCTGGATCAACTGGCCGGGGACGAACTGTACTACGATTCCCTGGGCATCCTGAAACTGACCATGGCTGAGGGCTTCGAGTACGACGACGATCTTCTGCAGGCAGAAGCGACCTACGACGACGTGGCTGCGACCAGTGATCGGAAGCCCTGGCAGGCCACGGCGTACTATCGGCTGGGGCTGATTTATCAACTCGACTATGATCAGCTCAATAGGGCCAAAGAGTACTACGACCTGGCGGCGGAGACCGACCGTGGTGCGTCGATTCGATCCGATGCCATCATGCGCTCGTCGGACATCGGCAAACTGGAGACGTTTGCCCGCACCGCCCTGGATTCGACGGCGACCCCGGCAGCTATCGATGAAGCCGCCTACAGCCAGTACCTGCTGGCCGAACTGTACTGGCTCAAGTTAAACAAACCTGATTCGGCCATCATTGAGATGCGTTACCTGGTTGATTCGTTCGCTACATCCTACTACGCCCCCCAGGCGATGATCTCTCTGGCGGAAATGACTCGTGATCGGCTGGGTGATGACGCTGTGGCCGACAGCCTGCTGAAGGCCATGCTGCGGAAGTATCCCCAGTCCGACTTCGTACCGGATGCGCTTGAAGCCCTGGGTTTGAAAGGAACCGCGGCCGATACCGGTTACGCCGCCATCTACATCGACAAGGCCGAGAACTTCCTGCTCAACGGCGAGAACCACGATTCGGCGCGGGCGTACTACCGACTGGCGGTGGACCGCTTTCCGGAGTCAAAACACTACGTACCCGCCAAGTTCGCGCTCATCTGGCTGGACGAGACCTACAACTCTCCCGGAGACTCGTCGATTTATTACGCCTACAAGGCGTTTGCCGATTCGTTTCCGGGTAACGAGTGGGCGGATGTCGCCCTCGACCGCACCGGTGCCGCACCTGCGGCTCGGAGGCGCTTCGACGACCGGCGTGACGAGAGGCGGGGAGAGGAGTTCGAGTCGCTCGCGGCGCGGGACACCGGTGACCTGACCGGGACCGGTCAGGACACTACCGGATATATTGATCCGATAGTCGCCGCCTACCGCGGGCCCCGTGGCGATACCCTCGTTGATCTGCGTCTGGAGCCGATTGAAACGCTCATTCCTTTCGAGTTTCCTCCGGAAGCGGCCGTTGGCACCCAGTACGACTGGCGGCTATACTTCCAGTTGCTCATTGATTTCTCGGGCAAAGTTGTGGATTTTGTGCTGAAGATCCCTTCCGGGGATGAGCTGATCGACCAACGGGTGATGGAGACGATCGGGTCGATGACGTTTGATGCCATCGAAATCTCCAACCGGGTGGTCGACGCCGGGATGAGCGACAAGAGGACAGAAGAAGGTTACTGGTTTGTCTATCAGTATACGGTAACGAAGCCCGAATATCTGCGATGAAAAGATACACTCCCGAGCGCGTCCCGATCATCCGGCTTCGTCATTTGTCGCGAGACTACTACACCATCCGACTCGGCCCCTGGAGCCGTGCGCAATACTGCCGCCCGGGCCAGTTCGTGCACCTGGGACTGCCGCAGTGTGACGTGTACTTCAGACGGGCGATGTCGCTCGCCTCGGTCGATGTGGACCGGGCTGAGTTCGAAATCATCTTCAAGGTCTTCGGCCGGGGAACGAAGGCCCTGTCCCGATACCGCCGGGGGGATTCCCTTGACGTGCTCGGTCCACTGGGCGAACCGTTCCGGCCGCCGCGAAAAAACGAGACCTCTATCATGGTCGGCGGCGGGGTCGGCTTTCCTCCGCTGTTCTACCTGGCCAGTTGGCTGGTAACCCAGGGGCGCGACCCGAAGTCGATCGAGTTCTTCTACGGCGGTCGCACCGCCGGTGAGATCGTGGAACGTAGTCGCATTCGCCGGTTGGGCGTACGCTTTCACCCGGTTACCGATGACGGGACTTTCGGCGCGAAAGGCCTCGTGACTGAAGCCGTGGCGGAATATCTCGCAACGCAGCCGATCAGGCACCCCCGCCTGTTTATCTGCGGACCCGGAGACATGCTGAAAGCGGCCGATAACATGGCGATGCGGCTCGGTTGGCCGGGTCAGGTCTCGCTCGAAGCGCCCATGCCGTGCGGATTCGGAGTGTGCCTTGGCTGCGTGGTCCCGTTACGCGCAGGGGGACATGCCCGCGTATGCTGTGAGGGTCCGGTGTTCGAGATCGGGGAGGTACTGCTGTGAAGCCCGATCTGAGCGTCAGCATCGCCGGCCTGAAACTGAACAATCCGATTATGACCGCGTCCGGCTGCTGCGGGTACGGCGAGGAACTGTCCGAGGTCTTCCCGCTTTCACGCCTCGGGGCGTTGGTGACCAAATCGATCACTCTTGAGCCGCGTCTGGGTCATCCGCCGCCGCGCACCGCGGAGACCGCTTCCGGCATGCTCAATGCGATCGGCCTGGCTAACGTCGGCATTGACGGCTTCGTGGCCGAGAAGATACCGTTCTTGGAAAAACAGAAAACCCGCGTGATCGTGAACGTGGCCGGGTCATCGCAGGCGGAATATGTCGAGGTTTGTGCGCGCCTGAACGATTGCCCGCGCGTTGACATGGTTGAGCTGAATATCTCGTGTCCCCATGTCGACGCGGGCGGTATGGAGTTTGGCGTTGACCCGGCGATAACCGAGCATCTGGTATCGGAAGTGCGCAAGGTCTTTACGCGACCCGTCATCGCCAAGCTGACGCCGAATGTCACGGATATCGGCGCGGTGGCCCGGGCGGCCGAGGCGGGCGGCGCGGATGTACTCTCGCTGATAAACACGTTGACCGGAACTTCGATTGACATCAACACCTGGCGGCCGCGGCTGACCAAAAACCGGGGCGGGTTGTCCGGACCGGCGATCAAGCCGGTCGCCCTGGCCATGGTTGACAAGGTGTATAATTCGTGCCGACTCCCGATCATCGGTATCGGTGGAATCGCCACGGCGGCCGATGTGGTGGAGTTTATGCTGGTCGGGGCGACCGCCGTTCAAATTGGCACGGCGCTTTTTGTTGAGCCGGATGCGCCGGTCAGGATCATACGCGATCTGGCTACGTATCTCAGGCAGCACCGACTTGGCTCCGTCGGTGAAATGGTCGGCAAGGTGAGGAAATACTGATGTTCGCATTGGATAAACTGCAGAAGGCCCAGCAAACAAATCGCTCCTACATCTGTCTGGGGCTTGATCTTGATCCCAGGAAGATACCCCAGGAGTTCAGCAACTCGGTCCGTGGCATGTTTGAATTCGCGCGGCGCATTGTTGAGGCAACCGCCGACCAGGTCTGCGCCTACAAGCCCAATCTCGCCTTCTATGAAAACCTCGGCCCCGAAGGCTTGTCCCTGCTCCAGTTGCTGGTAGAGCGGATTCCCGAGCGGATCCCGGTCATTCTCGACGGCAAACGCAACGATATCGGCAACACCGCCGCCCAGTACGCCTCGGCTCTGTTCGACCGGTATCGGGCCGACTGGGTGACGATCAATCCTTATATGGGCTACGACTCGATGCGGCCGTTTCTGGAACGCAAGGACCGGGGCGCGTTGGTGCTCTGTCTCACTTCCAACGCCGGCGCCAAAGACTTCCAGTTGCTGAATGTTGACGGCCGGCCGCTTTATCAGGTCGTGGCCGACCGGGTCAAGTACTGGAATAAAGACAACAACTGCGGTCTGGTGGTCGGGGCGACCCATCCGGAACAACTCAAGGAAATCCGCGAACTGGCCGGCGATATGCCGCTCCTAATCCCGGGCGTCGGAGCGCAGGGCGGTTCGCTGGAAGAAGCCGTTCTTTACGGCACCGATGATTTCCGCAAGGTTGCGGTGATTAATGTCGGGCGCTCGGTGCTTTATGCCTCGAGCGGCTCGGACTTTGATCAACGGGCGCGTCAGGAAGTGGCAAAACTCAACGCGGTCGTCACCACTCTTCGCTACGGCGACAAGACCTCCGACGCCTCGAGTCAGGAGCCCACAGGGTCTCCATCCCCGGACGTGCAGGGCAACAATCAGCAGCCGCCTCAGCCGATCCCCGAAGGGACTCCGCCCGCCCCGGACCAGAATCCGCCGGGTAACCAGACCGGCTGACGGTCCGGCTACGACCGGGTCTTAGCGTTCGAATTCATACCGTAGCAGCGAATACAGGTACCCGTCATGTAACTCGCCGTCGTAGTAGTAGTGATGGCGCAGGGTGCCGTCACGCTTGAATCCCGCCTTCTCCAGCATCGCCACCGCTCCCTTGTTCAGAGATGACGCATGGGCGTAGACCTTGTTGAGGTCGCGCATACGGAAGAGCCAGCGCACCAGCAGCCGGACTCCCTCGGTGGCGTAACCCTTGCGCCGCTGATCCGGGTCCATCAACAGCCCCAGCTCCGCGGACCGATTGAGATGATTCAGATTGAAAAAGCGGATCACCCCCACCGGCGTTTTCTCTTTCTGGTGCGCGATGACAAACAACTGCTCGTCGGAACTTCGCTCTTTCTTCTGGTAGGCCTCGGCGGCTTCGGTCGGGGACCGGAACGGATGCGGCGCGCTGGACTGCATGGCCGGGTCGCTCATAAGAAACCAGTGGTAGGTGTTGGCGATGTCCTTGGCCGTGGCCGGTCGGAGATATACGTTCTTGCCTACCAGCCCCGGCGCGGTCGGGAATCCGGGTTTCTTCTCAGACATATTCAACCATCCTCTGATCTGTTTTCTCGACGTCAGAGTAACCTACGAGTCCGAGCCGCTTCCGGGCAACATACAAATCAGGGCCTCTGAAGCGGGAGCGGCTTTCCGTTGACACCGCCGTTGTGTCGCTATAGCATATCATCATGAGAAACAAGCTGATCCTTCTGGTCGCGATTATCGCGCTCTACCTGGTGACCTCGCTGGCGCTGCACTTGATCTACGGGCCGTCGTTTCCGTTCCTGGCCGGGGAGGACTGCTGGATGCCTGACGGCGCCGGTGGCTGGCGCGCGCACGGGCATCCTTCCGACCCACCTCCCGATCAGCCGAGCGTTGCGGTACCGCTGGTGCTCAACTACGTGCCGATCTTCCTCCCCGCGGCCCTGCTCATCGTGTTCACGCTCACGCCGTTGCGTCGAAAGTTGGAGACTGCGAGCCCACCGGCAAAAGCCGACTCAAACGGTCAGGAATCTTCAGACGATCAGGGTGCCGGATAATACGTCTTGCATCGGTCCGGTGCAGAGCGTATCGTTGAATGCGCGAACTGTTCTTATCAACTAGGTAATTTACCACTTTTTGCAGCGAGGTTGTATGCGTACTACAGCCAAATGGTGCACCCTCATATTATATCTGGGTCTCACTCTGGCGCCGGTTTCCCATGGGAGCGAGCCGGCAGTAACCGGGCTGTCGGCGTCCCGGCAGGAATCTGTTTCCGGTTTTAACGTTGCGGCGGGCGCTGTCGTTGTCCGCTCGGCCTGGGCCGAACCGGTTCGGCCGACCGATCGGGCGGCATACTCGGCCAGGCCACGGTCGGTCGGTTCCACTCTGTCACCGCAGGCCGGGATCGGCGTGGGGGAGGATGTCGATCTGACCTGGGATGACGCCCAGTACACGCATGGCCAGGGGCGGCATATCGCCCACTGGTGGAATGGCTCGACGGGCCAGGACATCGAAGTCACTGTGCATTTCGGGTACCGCGATATGCAGAATGCCGCCGGGATCAATCCGCTTCCCATGACCGGCTATAACGTCTATGATGCCGCGGTCCCCTGCTGTAACTGGCCGCGGGGGCAGGACCAAGGGTGTGACCTCCAGTCGACGGACACAAACGGCTGGGGCGGGATGCCCAGTCTGGACGTGATGTACAACGGCCTCGTCATCATGGGAGCGACCAGTGCCTTCTGGCGTAGTCACCTTGACGGCACTCGCCTGGTCGACAATATGCTCTTTTACCAGGGGGCCCAGTTCAACTGCACCTATGACCCGCGGTCCAACCTCAACGTGACCTGGATTGACAGTACCCTGTATCGGCCCCACTTCCTGGAACCGGCGGCCTCGGGCGTCTATACTCGTGATCCACAGGTGGCGACTCAGTTGGATGGTGGTTCCAACACGATTGTTCACGTTCTGCTGGGCGAAGATTCGGATGGGGTCCAGCTCTACGATCCCGACTACAGTTCAGCTCTGAACTACCGCACCTGGATGTACTTTCGGAAGGTTGGTGATCAGTCCGGAGCGGGGACCTGGAGCGCCGGGCAGATCATAGACTCGATCTGGTTTCCGTGGGTGTCGCTGGCAGCGGCTCCGTATCCGTATTCGGGGGTGGCGGTCACTTATACTAACCCGACATACTACGGGGCGATATTGGACCATCCGTACGATCTTGATGTCTGGTACCGAGAATCGTACAACTATGGTCTCAGTTGGGAGCCGGCTCAGAACATTACCAACTATACGAACGCCCTGCCGAACGATTATAACCACTTCACGGCCTGGCTCGAGACCCAGGCGCTCTATGACAGCGATGGTGACCTGCACGTGATCTGGACCGCGAAGCCGACCTCGGCCGATCCGTATTCCGATGACTTCGACTGGGAAAGCCTCGACCAGAATATCTATCATTGGTCCAAATACACGAACGAGATTACGAAAGTGGCCAACGGGTCTTACCCGATTTTGTACACGGAACAGGGGGTCTCGTCGATTGCGGACGCGGTCTGCGGCTTTGGCGGCAGCAATGCCGGGTTCATTGCCAATATCAACATCTCGCAGTGTGACAATAAGCTCTACTGCGTCTGGAACCAGATTCATGAGCGGGCCAATCGCTTCCCGTGGCGGGATGCCTGGGAACAGCCGGCGGAGGGGGTGCTCGACGACTGCGCCTATACCGACGAATACATGGCGCGGGCCAACTGGGAGATCATGATGTCGGTGGCCCGGTTGGAATCCAGCGCGCTTTGGGACATCCCGCGCAACGTCACCAACACCTACGCGCCCGATTGCGGTGAACCGGGTGACCCTGACGCCGAAGGTCCCTGCGGCAGCGAATACAAGCCGTCGGTGGAGAGGTACGCCCTCGATGAAACGGGGATGAGCCTCACGTGGCCGGAAGGGTCGAAAGTTGACCTGTCGCCGGGTCAGGATTACTCCGGCGGCTGGTATCTGAACATGCTCTATTTAGACGATCAGTTCCCC
>SMTZ1_10007365_pt1 | contig 14086 bp, 17 predicted proteins | sample DeeMarSWOR136_30_FD_25667 | JGI IMG/M metagenome (IMG submission 25667) | reverse complement strand
CGTGGGTTCGAATCCCACTCCCGGCGCTTTTTTGGTCATTCTTAGTCTGAGAGCTTTCGTCGAGCTAGTAATTTGATTTTCCATATAGACCTGCACTTTCAGTCTTTAATACGAAGAAGGATTAACTAATGCTTTACGACGAATATCCTGAGGTGCTACTCTAGTAGCCCTAGCAATAACATGGTAATAACTCCGAGGATAATGGACAACATTTGCAACACTGCTTTTTTAGGATCAGGTTCGTCTTTGCGAAGTTCAGGAATCAAGTCTGAACCCGCAATATATATGAAGTTGCCAGCTGCGAAAATGAAGTTGCCAGCTGCGAAAGGTATCAACAGCGGAATGAAACCTTCTAGAGTAGCACCGACAAAAAGAGCTATGACGGCGCCGAGTATCGCTGTTAGTGCGGTGAGAAAATTGAACCAAACAGCTTTCCTCTTTTTGAAGCCACCGTGAACTAGGACGCCAAAGTCTCCGAGTTCTTGAGGAATCTCATGGAAAATGACCGCGAGCGTCGTGGATACACCTATTGTAATGCTTGCCATATAACTGCCGCCGACTATTAGGCCATCTATCAGATTGTGAACCGCGTCTCCGAAAAGATTCATGTATGCGAAAGAATGGGGGTGCTCGGTTGAGGTTGGCATGTGACAGTGTCTCCACTGAAGTAGTTTCTCCACAGCGAAAGAAGAGATAATGCCGAAAAGAATCAATATTGAGGTTAACGTTCCGAAACCACTTACTTCTACTGCTTCAGGAATTAGATGGACGAAAGCGTCTCCGAACAGTCCGCCTACAGAGAAACTCACGAGGTAAAGGAGTATTCTTTTCAATTGTTGATCTTTCAGCCACAAAACTAGAATGCCTACTAGTGAGAGTGCACTGATGATGATTACGCTTGCTAAGCCCAGTGCCCAATTGATCATGTGCTTTCCTGAAGGCATATTAAGCAAACATATTTATTAATTTTTTCTTATTTTTTAATAAAAGTTTATATGTCAAAGAGAAGCTTTTTAATAATTATGAGCATTGTAAGCCTCTCCATTCCGAAAAGCCTGCTTGAGAAAGTTGACCAATACGCAAAAGAGCAAGGTTTTGCGAATAGATCCGAGATAATCAGGCAAGCCTTAAGGGCGTACATGTCAGAAGGCAGAAGCCTCAGCGAACTTCAAGGAAGAATAACAGCAATCATAACAATCGTTTACCAAAGAGAAGCTGAGAGAAACCAAATAACAGACATCCAACATAACTTTCGACCCCTGGTTCTAACGTTTCTCCACACGCATATCCAAGAAGGCTACTGTGTCGAGATCATTGTAGCCCAAGGAGACGCCCAAGTAATAAAGGCTCTAGTTCAAGCCTTGAAAGCCAACGAACAGATTGCTGAAGCCAAAGTCACCATAATATAGGCTCAATCGCAAACCCGCTCACTATTGCTCGCGCAAGACCTTAGGAACATATGCACACCGCGGGTCAGACCCGAAAACATCACCAGTATAGAACTCCGCCGCGGTACGGCATCCACCGCATATATCGCGGTACTCGCAGACACCACACTTGCCGTTAAGGTGGCTTTTGTCCCTAACTGCAGAGAAGAACTCAGAACTCAGAAGATCATCCCAAATATTCTCAAGCGGTTTTTCTTTTACATTCCCAAATCTGTGCACGTCATTGAAACTGCAAGGTATGGCGTCTCCGTTTTCTGCGATGCTCATGAACTTGCCGAAGAAGCACCTGCCCAAAAAGAAATGATTAAACCAATAGTTAAAATCTGGCAGCCCCCGCTGCTTAGCTATGCGGGCGAAAAATGGGCAGTAAACGTTGATTTCGGGTTTCCCCTTATATTTTACACGCAAATCGTAAAGTTTGTTCCAAGCCCATTCATACTGCTGCTGTGACGGGTCTGCCTTAAGGCTTTTTTCGTCTCGGCTATAGGGAATGAAACTGTGGTAGATGACCCATCGTGCATTGTAATTTGCAGCCAAATCAAGCACATGTACAAAATCATCAGCGTTAACATTTGTGCCAGTTTCATTAAAATTTGCAAACGTGTAAACTAGGCAGTTTAACAGTCCTTCGGTTGACAACCTTTTAATCGCGGAAATAGCATTTGCATGCGCCCCTTTTCCTCGAATCAGATCATTGGTTACTTCTGCGCCATCAATGCTTATCGACACCTTAACTTCGTTCCTAACGATTTTCTCAAAGGCTTTGCTGTCGAGGAGTCGCCCGTCGGTTATGATGCTGGAACTTAAGCCGATTTTCCTAGCGTATTTTATTATTTCAAATAAATCTTTGCGCAAGAATGGTTCTCCACCGCTTATACCGAGGAAAGTTGCTCCGAAATTATATGTCTCCTCAACAATATGCATCGCATCCGAAGTGTTCACTTCATCTGAAGAGACTGGTTTACCTGCAGAAGCACAGTGAATGCATTCGCTATTGCAAGCGAAAGTGCATCTCCAAGGCAAAATGTAAAGAGGCCCATTACGCTTCAAGGACTCAAGCTCCAACAAACTTCTGCAGAAATTGGTATTTAACCCTTAAGAAAAAGGGAAGCAAAGGACTTGTCCTTAGGTTAATAGCTGATTGGCTATTGAAGGTTCATGCACAAGAAGGTGATAGGCTCCAAATACATAAATAAACCACCTTTTTGGAAAAAAATTCATAGTGTAATTCGAAAATTTAAATGACGTTTGTAGTGCAATTATCATCAACTTCAGAAAAAATAATGCATGTTCAAAAATGGTCGTAAGTTTATGTAGCTTATTTAGTAGTTTAGGCTCTATTGCAGCTTATTTGTTGTGTAACCTAATGGGTTGTTGATAAACAGAAATAGCATCCTGGCTTGTCGGTTATTTGAATTCCAGTAAATCCCATCTGCTTCAAAAACCGTTTCATTTCTTTTCTGTCTGGAAGCGTGTCATGAGTGACTACTGATGCGGTGCTGTGATGAGCTTTTATTTCTGCGCTGCTTAGAGCGTGAGCAATTATTAATTTTCCACCTGGTTTCAGCACCCGATTCAGTTGAGTCAATGCTGCTTTCTTTTTCTCCAAATGAGGAAATAAACCGAAGAGAACAGCGTCAAAAGATTCAGAAGGGAAATCGAGATTTTCGACTCGTTTAACTGCAATACTCAAGTTTGAAATACCAGCGTATTTCATCTTGCATATTTCAACCATTTTCTCGGCATAATCGACTGCTGTGACGTGCCCGGTTGGACCTACAGCTTTGACCAGAAAGGGAATTAGAAGTCCTGTGCCCGTGCCTACGTCCAAAACTCGTTGACCAGGGCTAAGGTTGAATTTAGGTACAAGTTGACTTAGAAAATTGTTCAATTCTTTGCTTTCGAAGCGTTTGTCCCAAGTGATTGCAGCTTTGTTAAAGAACTCTCGGCGGTTGATCATTTAGACCACTCGTTTAGTTTGGTAGCATTTCCTTGTATTCGCTTCTTTTGACTGTAACCCTACGGGCGTCTAGCCCAATCACCAAAGATATTCCTATCGCACCGCCTATAATTCCGCCTATAGCGTGCATTCCTGCCCAGCCTAAGACGCCTCCTGTCGGGGCTAATGCAGGTCCAGACATGAAGAACGTGCCAATTATGTATCCTGCTATGGTCGCTGAAAAAATTGAAATCGGCATTATGCTTGCGATCGTGTAAGCTTTTTTGCTAAACGGCTTGTTAAACCCTACGAGCGAAATAGCTAAATCGAAAAATACGCTTGCAATGGTGAATCCTAAGAAGTGAACTGCGCTTGGAACAAGTGCAAAGTTTATGACTGTAGCTAAAGCACCGATTACGGTTATGGCTCCAAACTTTCTTATCCACCACGCTGCCAGAATTAGTACTAAGAAGCCAATAAGGTCGCAGAAGAATGGAAGATGTGTAATACTAAAGAAGAGTGGTGCAAATATGGAGTTTAGTACGCCCCATAGTGCTGCGCATAACGCTATTGCCACCACGTTTCGAGTGCTGAAGTAGGTCACAACATCACATCAGTAACACTTTTTTAAGGGAAAGTAACACTAAAACATATTTAACTTTTGCGTCATTGGAAAACCCAGATTTAAATCCCTGTCATCAGGAACAGTTTCAATCTCAAACATTACAACCGATTTAGGTTTCCAACACTGTTCCATACAAAAGCCTCAGGAAACTTTTACCCATAGCATACCGCGCCTTCCATCTCCAAAAACACAATAATTGGATGAAGTTTGAGCGCTTTTGGGTTGATAAGAGCGGACACTTTGATAGTTTCGTTTTTTAGGAGTTTTTCCAGCCTTTTTTTGGTTTCCATGCTTTTGTAACCTATGGTTTAGCTTAGTCTTGTAGGGATTTTCTTCCATCCTGCTGGAACTGAGAGATTATTTTCCTGTTTACTTCGTCTAAAAAGTCAACGCCTCAGTTTATTTTATAAACATAAGATATTAATATGGTTTATGTATTAAACTATTTCTTCATCAGACGGTGAAGCCAATGATGAACACTGAAAAACAAGTAGAAAAACTCGAAGCATGTTCAGGTCCAAAATCAATTGAGCGAAACAAACAGAAAAAAGCAGTTACGGAACAAAAACAAAAGCTCAAAACGAAAATGAGCAAAATCCAGCACAAGCTAGCAGTTATAAGTGGCAAGGGTGGAGTCGGCAAAAGCACAGTCACTGTGAATCTTGCAGCAGCCTTCGCAGCTCAAGGACATCCTAACAAGGTAGGAGTTCTTGATGCAGACATTCACGGACCCTGTGTTCCAAAAATGCTGGGTTTAAAAGGACAGAAGCTCATTGGAGGACCCGCAGGAACGATTTTCCCTGTTACCGGTCAATATGGACTGAAGGTTGTTTCCATGGACTTTTTGCTTCCAAGCGAAGAGGCACCAGTGATCTGGCGTGGACCACTGAAAATGAGGTTAATACAGCAGTTCTTATCTGATATCATGTGGGGAGAACTAGATTTCCTGTTCATAGACCTTCCACCAGGAACTGGAGACGAACCATTAAGCGTAATGCAATTGATTCCAGAAATCGACGGCGTCATAATAGTGACTATGCCTTCGGAAGTCTCGCAAGCTGTTGTCAAGAAAGCCGTTACATTCGCCAAGCAAATAGGGGTACCCGTAATAGGCATAATCGAAAATATGAGCGGGTTTGTTTGCCCCAAATGCGGCGCCCAGCTTGACATTTTCAAAACTGGCGGGGGAAAAACAATAGCGGATGATTTGTCGGTTCCGTATCTGGGAAAAATTCCGATAGACCCAGCAATCTGCATTAGTTCTGACAGAGGAACACCTTTTATCGCTGAAAAAACCGATTCTCCAACCTTCAAGGCTTTCGCCGAAATAATTACGAAAATTAAACAATCCCTGAAAGTCACATAGAGAGGTTAGAAAAGGATGAAAATATGTGTAACCGCGACGGCGGGCAGTTTAGACGCCCAGACAGATCCCCGATTCGGCAGGTGCTCCTACTTTATGATCGTAGATTCTGAAACTATGCGTTTTGAGACCGTTCCTAACATGGCTATGGGGGTAACAGGCGGCGCAGGCATTCAAGCTGCACAAACAATCGCAAATAAAGGCGCAAAACTCCTCATAACTGGAAATGTTGGACCAAAAGCTTTTCAAGCGCTTTCTGTAGCGGGCATAGAAGTTATCACCGGCGCATTTGGCACGGTCAGAGAGGCTGTTGAGAAATTCAAGAGAGGCGATTTCAAGAAAACTGGTGCACCTACCGTTGGAGGTCATTTTGGCATGGGCGGTAGAGGAGGAGGTCGAGGAGTATGGAAACCCTAGAAAATTTGAAACCAAGTATTGATAACGGGAGGTGAATAATTGCCAGAAAGAATAATAGCTCCTGCTGCGAGTCAAGAAGGCTTAAAAGCTAATTTAGCAGAGCATTTCGGAAGAGCACCCTACTTCGCTGTTGTTGACTTAAGTGACGAAGGAGAAGTCATAAATATTAAAACTGTTTCCAACGTTGGCGAGCACGCTGGAGGAAGGGGATATACTCATGACCACATTTTAGGATTGCAACCTAACGCGATAATAGTTTTTGGCATGGGTCCAAGAGGTCTAAACACGTTCCAAAGTGTAGGCGTAGCGGTGCTGAGAGCCAACGCAAAAACAGTTGGCGAAGTTGTTACAGCCTACAAGAACGATCAACTTCAAGAGCTTACGGAAGGTTGCCAGCATGCCCATCACCATTAGCGTGAACGCAGAAATTGAAGACTGCGGAGGTGAAAATACGTCGAGGAAACTTTCGGAAGAAGAACTAAAATTGATGGTTGAGTCAGGCTACTCAAGTAAAGCGATAAGGCTATACGTAGATAATGTTAACGTAGGAAAACTGGAGAAGCCTACTGTGACCACAACTTTTCTCGGTTCATGTGGAGACCTCATAAAACTATACTTAAAAATTGACGAAAAAAAAGTAATAAAAGATGCCAGATTCTATTATTTAGGATGTCCAGGTTCAGCGTCTTCAGCCTCAGCTATGACCAAACTCTTGAAAGGCAAGACCATTGATCAAGCAAAAAAGATTACAGGAAACGATATATTAGCCGAGCTTGGAGGTTTGCCGAAATCTAAACTTGACTGCACTAAACTATCGATAAAGACCCTGCGAAAGGCCATCGCCGAATACGAGAGACAACAAGGTCGCTCGGAAATATAGCCGAGTTTCCAACGTTTTTCACGAATTCATGAGGATACACAAATGATTTTGTCAGTTGCCAGCGGAAAGGGCGGAACTGGAAAAACGTCAGTAGCTGTAAACATGGCGCTTTCTATAGGAAATGTTCAACTAATCGATTGCGATGCTGAAGAACCTAATGTCTACCTATTCCTAAAACCTAAGATAAGCAAGACCAAAGCGATTGAGGTTTCGGTTCCGATCGTAAATGAAAAGCTGTGCAATCGCTGCGGGAAATGCGCTGATTTCTGTCAATACAACGCCCTTTTTGTAGGTTCAAATGAAGTACTAGTCTTTGCTGACTTGTGCCACAGCTGCGGTGGCTGCGCTCTAGTTTGCCCTGCGGGAGCAATCAGCGAGGTTAAGTATAGAATTGGAACTTTGAAGCAGGGCGCTACTGAGACCGCGAATCTTGTATATGGAGAGCTTGAAGTGCAAAAACCAATGGCGGTTCCAATCATAAGAGAAGTCAAGAGACACATTAGGAAGGATAAGAACGTGATTTTGGATTCACCACCTGGTACTTCATGTCCGGTCATACAAACTTTAAAAGGCAGCGATTTCTGCATTCTCGTGACCGAACCAACGCCTTTTGGTCTTCATGACCTGAAAATAATTGTTCAAGTTCTGGAAACCATGGAAATGCCTTTTGGCGTCGTGGTTAATAGGGCAGGTGTGGGCGACAAAAAAGTTTACGAGTTCTGCGAGGAAAAAACTATTCCTGTCCTGCTTGAAATTCCATACGACAGACGAATAGCGGAACTATATTCGCAGGGCATCCCTTTCAGCGAAGAAATGCCTGAATGGAAAAATAAGTTTCGAACACTCTTCGAAAACGTAAAGGAGCTTGTCAAAAAATGACGCAACTAACCATATTAAGCGGAAAAGGGGGCACAGGCAAAACAACGTTGACCGCCTCCTTCGCTGCTTTGGCAAAAAATCCTGTTATCGCAGACTGCGATGTTGACGCGCCAGATCTCCACATGCTGCTGCATCCTCAGGTCATCAAACAACTGAAGTTTGCTGGCTCAAAAATTGCCTTCATCGACAAAACAAAGTGTTTAGACTGGGGATTGTGTAGAGAAAAATGTAGATTCGGCGCCATAACCGCAGGTCTGGAGGTTGACTCTATTGCTTGTGAAGGATGCGGCGTTTGCACGATTATTTGCCCAGCTAATGCCATAACGTTGACCAAAAGAAACTCGGGATACGTTTATGTCTCAAAGACAAAGTACGGTTTTATGTCGCATGCTCTGCTTAATCCAAGTGAAGGAAACTCCGGGAAACTTGTCACTTTGGTTAGGCAGAACGCCAAGATTTTATATGAACAGGAAAACAGCGACCTGATTATAATAGATGGCCCACCTGGAATCGGGTGTCCTGTAATAGCTTCGGTGACGGGAGTGGACGCTGGTTTGGTAGTTACTGAGCCAACGATATCGGGAATTCACGACCTTAAGCGGGCTTTGCGGCTACTAAAGCATTTCAATGTTGAACCTTTTGTTTGCATAAATATGTATGACATAAACCTGGATAACACCGAGAAAATCAATTGTTTTTGTAAAGAGAACAGCATAGAAATTGCGGGTAGAGTCGGTTTCAGCCGAAAAGTTACCGATGCCATGGTTAATGGAAAGACTGTTTTGGAATATGCTCCAGAAAGCGATGTTGCAAGAGACATTAAAAGCCTTTGGCAGGAAGTGCGCTCTTTCTTGAATCTTTGAAGTAATTTAGGATGGTAGAAATTAATTCTGAGCGCTTCAAAACCTATTGCGGTAAAGCTAACGTTTTTATTCGAAAGAAGTATTGATTTTTTAAATGAAAGGAGTTAACCTATTTTGTTGTCGAAAATTCCTATAAGTCTTGAAAAGGTAAAGAAAGAAGACTTAGACAAAGAAATACTCAGAGCGGCAATCATCGCTGAGTTGGATGCTGTGAACCTTTACGAGCAGATGGCAGCGTTAACTGAAAACCAGCACATAAAGACGATATTGTTGGACATAGCCAAAGAAGAAAAGACCCATGTTGGCGAATTCCAAGCGCTACTGCTAATGAATGACAAGCAGCAAGAAAAAGAGCTGAATGAAGGCAAGAAAGAAGTCGAAGAACTTACCAGCTGACAAAGCGAGGAAAGGCTTTCCCGGGCAACAATTCTTCTCTCTTTTTAAGATGAAGACGTAGATTTAACCTCAAGTGTCACATCAGGTTTCAATGAGAAGGGAGCTTTTATCAAAGGGCTTTGCTTGAAGCCTTCAGGCTCCTAGACAAAGAAGAATTGTCGCAGTAAGAAGCTGAACGACAAATGGGGATTTCCAGAGGAACCATCTTGAGGCTTGTTCAAAACGCGAGAAAGAAAACTGCCAAGGCTTTAACTGAAGACCCTACTAGCAAATTGCATCAAGTCAATCCTCTGACGAAATATGAAGCAACATGGACTGAAATCTTTTTAGATAGACATTTTTGTCAGACTTGAAAACGAGTTTATTTTATAAACATAATGCATAAGAATAAGGTCTTTACTAAACCACTTCTGAGGAACTGCATCACCTAGCCAATTAGTATGTAAGGATTAGCCATATTTGGAGTTTTTCAATCATGAGGCATGGTTTGGGTTCTGAACATCCTCTCTGCGACAAAATTCAACTTCTAATGATAGCGCTTTTTTTTGCTGTCTGGGGAATTGATACTCTAAGCTTATTCAGATTTGGATATTCAACAGTACTCTTTGAAGTTTTGGATTTTCCAGCATTTTTCATAGGAGCGCTAGTATCGGTCTTTTTTAGCTTTTATCTAGTTTCAAAATCTCATAAAGCGGTTTTGGAACAGGTTCAGGAACAGCCTATGCTTGTTGATTCAGGAGTTTATGCTTGGATGAGGCATCCTATGTATCTGGGGATTCTGCTTTTTTGCTTATCCTTTCTTTTCATAAGCGTGTCAATTGTTTCATGTATAATTCTATTTGGCTTTTTCATGTTCTACAATAGAATGGCAACCTACGAAGAAAAAAGCTTAATCGAGATATTAGGCGAAAAATACCTTGCTTATCAAAAGCGAGTCTCCAAATGGTTCCCTAGGCTATATTGAATTCTGGAGATATATGGAAATGACCAAATCGATATTAAGATTGGTGAAGAAGCATAATGTCTAACAATAATTCCTTGGTGAATTATCTTCCTGTAACATTTATTGTTCTTCTTTTCATGTCACAAATTATTGCTGGTGTCTATTTGTTATCTTGGGTTTCGCAAAATCAAATTCTGGCTTTATTTGGAGTTGCTTTATATTTTTTCTCGGGCGTAGTCTTCGGAACGCTTCCCATATTCGAGTTTCGCAAAAAAGGGGGAATAAGAAAGGGGCAAAGTTACATTCACACAACTAATCTTGTTGAAACTGGGATATATTCCATCGTTCGTCATCCACAGTATGTTACATTTATGATGTGGGCTATTTCGGGCATGTTACTTTTCCAACATTGGATTATCATCCTGTTGGGATTTCCGATTTTCCCATTGACGTATATTGATTTAATAAAAGCTGATAAAGAAGCAATTGAAAAGTTCGGAGATAACTACAAAGCTTATATTGAAAAGGTTCCGAGGGCAAATTTTCTATTAGGCCTTTACAGATTGCTACGAATAAGAAGAAAGCGGCATCAAGATAATGCGTGAAACTATATTAATAGATTTGGATGGCAAATTTTCTTCTTGATAAGTTACAAAAAAAGATAAACGACAAAGTGGACGCTCTATTATCATTGTATTTTTCCCTATTTTTTTCTAAACTTTTTTCATTATGTAAAAAGCTGAGCGGAAATTGTGCGGCATGTTCTTAACAATTCCAATCTCGCTATGGAGCTGCTTGAGTAAGTTAAGGGCTTCTGGGTTTTTCTCGTATTTACAGAGCAAGTAAATCATTTTTTCTTCCAACGGTTGATAGAACTCTGTCCACCAGGCATCTACAGGTAATTGAACAGTGCCTTCGAGGTTGTAACCGTGCTGAGGTATCCGTGAGATTGAATCTGCAACATGACTTATTTGAGAGTGAATGACCAAGTAACCTTTGTGCTTAAGGAATCTATACCACTGCTTTAGACTTGTTTCGAAACCAATGATTCTTATTACGCCTTCTGACCAGACGACATCGAAGGTTTCATCAGGAAATTTCATCTTGAGCATTGAAAGATTGATGCCTTGAACACGGTTTGACAATTCTTCTTTTCTTATCTTTCTGTTAAGTTCATCTATGCACGATTGGTCTATGTCAATTCCTATTACTTCGCCACTGCTTAGTTTTGCTAGTTCAATAGTAGGAATGCCAGAACCACAACCGATGTCTAATATTCGAGGTCGATTAAAGCGAGGTAGTCTCAGGAAAGCTTTGCGTGTGTACTTTAGGAAAACCGTTCTTGCTTGTTCTAATTCTTCAAGCACAACCATGGAAATCAAATTCTCAATCTATTCAAAAGAGGGCATAAGGCTTTCTCAATTAGATTCAAACTGGCACCACTTTTCAACAGAACACTTCAAAGAAATAAGCATCCTTGACAATTTACTAAAACAGACTTGTACATTCTATTCCACATCACGCAATTTTTTGTAAATTGTGATTTGTAATAGTTAAAACAATCAACCAAACTCTCGACATTTTAAAGGATGGACTTAAAAGTTTCTAATTAGCTTCTAAATGAGGCATACATGGTCAAGAAGATAAAGCCAATAGAACAGGATTAGCTATTATTGAAATTACGATTTCATCTTTTTAACCACTTCATCAGAAAAAAGTTTCAAGCCACTGAGGTTTGGCAAGTCACCAAAAAACAGCATGAAGTATGTCACACCCAAGCCAGCGTATTCCCGTATTTTCTGTTTGCATTCAGCAGGAGAGCCTATAAAATTAAGTTTCTTGAAATCTTTCAAGGAAACATTTTTTGGCTTCAATCGTCTAACAATTTCGCCGCATTCCGTTTGATCTTGGGTGACAAATATCTGGCCTCCAAGCCAGCATGATTTCTCTATTGTTTGGAAGTCTCTGTTCACTGCGTTGCAGTGATTTTTCAAAATCTCAAGTTTGTACTTGAACTGTTCCAAGGACGGTACGTATCCCCAGTCACATCGGTCTGCATGTTTTGCGGCGACTTTCATAGTGAGTTTTTCTCCACTGCCTCCAATTGTAATCGGGGGATGCGGTTTTTGCAAAGGCTTAGGTTCACATACGGCCTCGTTTACTTTGTAATAATTACCTTGGTAGTTTGCCTTTTCTTCAGTCCATAACTTCTTTATTATTTCTACAGCTTCTTCCATTCTCGCTATCCTGTCGCCAGGCTTCGGGAACGATATTCCATAAGCTTCATGCTCGTTTTTTTGGATTCCAGCGCCGATGCCAAACTCCAATCTACCGTTTGATATGACGTCGAGTGTAGCTGCCATTTTGGCAAGTAAAGCGGGGTTTCTGAAAGAGTTGCATAGGATCATAGTGCCTAGTCGTATTTTCGCGGTTATTGACGAGAGCGCTGAGAGGGTTGTCCAGCATTCCAAGATAGGGTTTTTTTCATACATCAAATGGTCGTCTAGCCATAGAGAATCGTATCCTAGCCGTTCACATTCCAGCACCACCTTCCGAACGCTATCAAAGGTCTGATTAGATTTAAAAGCGTAGAAGGGAAGGAAAACACCGAATTCAATTTTATTCAAGGTTTTTTCCGCTCAGACGTGTAAGAGGGTATCAGCATCATGATATAAAGGATTAACTAAAGTATAGTAGGTTATGATTCATCATGGTGCAAAAAGGGGAAAGCATCAAATTGTTAAACAGGGAAGCTGAGAATTGGAAGAAATAATACAAACCGAAAAGTTGACCAAAATATATGATGGCAAATCAGCAATTCAAGATTTAGCTCTCAAAGTTCATTCGGGCGAAATATTCGGTTTCTTAGGGCCCAACGGAGCGGGCAAAACTACCACTATTCGCGTGTTGACCACCTTAACCAAGCCGACTTCGGGACGTGCATTGGTAAACGGATTTGATGTAGTGAAGGAGCATGCCAAGGTAAAAGAAGTGATCGGTGTAGTACAGCAGCATCTGAGTTTGGACCGTGATTTGACCGTGAGAGAAAACATGGAGTTTCGTGCTCGCCTGCATCATATTGGCTCATCTGATCGAAAGCGGCGAATTGACGGGTGGCTTGATTATATGGGTTTAACTGAGCATGCCAACCGAATAGTTGAGAAGCTTTCTGGAGGTATGCAAAAACGCGTATCGATTGCTAGTTCTTTGATGCATCGACCTAAGGTGCTTTTTCTTGATGAGCCAACAGTTGGGTTGGATGCCCAGACAAGGCGTCGCTTGTGGGAGTTGATACGCCGTCTAAACATAGATGGCACAACAATCTTCCTTACTACTCACTACATAGAGGAGGCAGAGGCACTTTGTGAACGGGTGGGAATAATTCACCAAGGACGTATAATAGCGGTTGGCAAGCCCTTAGAACTGCGTAGAAATTTAGGTTTGATTACTGTGGAGACTCTCGTGAAAAACAAAGAGACTCGTTACCAATATTTTGCTGATAAGGCAGAGGCGACAAAATATGTTCAAAACTTGCCTGTTTATATCAAAACCATAATTATTCGGGATTCAAATCTTGAAGATGTATTTGTGGAGGAAACTGGGCAAAAGGTGGAGGATGATTGAATGATTACTATTTTAAGTGAAATATACTCGGTTTTGTGGGTGGATTTGCGATTTCTGAGGCGGCACTTGCTTCGCACCCTCGCCATAACTCTTGTTAACCCTATTCTATATCTTGTTGCATTTGGCTACGGTTTAGGGTGGGGAATCAGCTTTGGAGGCTACAGCTATCTTGAATTTGTCATACCCGGCATAATCGCCCTAACAGCTATGACTGGAAGCTATAACGGTGCTGGGATGAAGCTACATGTTGATCGCCTTTTCTACAAGTGCTTCGACGAATACTTACTGTCACCTATTAGTCTTTTTTCTTTGGCTATAGGTAAGACTTTGATTGGTGTGGTAAGGGGGTTACTTGCTTCTGTCGCCTTGCTATCAGTAGGGGTACTCATTTCACCTAGGCTGACTGTCAGTCCGCTCTTTATGTTAGTATTGGTTAGCTCTTGTTTTGTCTTCGCGTTCCTGGGGGTGCTTGTCGGACTTTTGGCTAGATCGCACCAAGACATGGGCACTTTTAGCACTTTAGTAATTCTACCTATGACTTTTCTCAGCGGCACTTTCTTTTCGTTAAACCAACTGCCTGAGACAGTCAAAACCGTCTTGCACGTGTTGCCTCTAACACACTCAAGTGAAAGCCTGAGAGCAGCAGCTTTGGGGCAACCGTTTCCTTGGCCATCATTTCTAGCTCTTCTGGGGTTCGGTTTAGTTTTCT
>SMTZ1_10004455_pt1 | contig 14088 bp, 13 predicted proteins | sample DeeMarSWOR136_30_FD_25667 | JGI IMG/M metagenome (IMG submission 25667) | reverse complement strand
AAATTGTGAAGAAAGCAGAAGATTTAACCCTTTCTTTGATAGGTGATGATATCAAATCCCAGATTGGAGCGACAATAATTCATAGATCCTTAGCAAATTTATTCCCTATGCGTGGAGCAATTTTAGACAGAACAATTCAGTTAGATTGGGGTGGCTCATCGGATTTTTGTAACTTATTGACACCAAAATCGACGGGAGCCCTAGTTTACGAGGAGGGCAAGCGACAATCTAAAACGGAGTCGGTTATTTCGAACCTTCAGAATAAAGATACTATTGAGTGTCAAATTTCTGCTGTAGATTATATCCCATTTCTTAAAAATCAAAAAGAAGCTTACATGAGACTAGAAGGGAGGATTTTTGGAGGAGCTCCAGTAAGAGTAGATATCACAATGTTTGTAGAGGATGGTAATAATTCCGCAGGCATTATAGCAGATTGTATTAGAGTTTCAAAAATTGCTAAAGATCGCCAAATTGGAGGGATTCTCCAATCTGCTTGTTCATTCTTTAATAAACATCCCCCTGAACAATTAGAAGATTATATTGCAAAAGAAAGGCTTATAGAATTCTTACAAGGAAAGAGGGAGCGGTAATTTAAAAATAAATATCATTTTATTAAATTATATTAACTTTTCACTTTAATAGAAGATTTAAAGATTAATTCTCTCATATTAAGAAGATTATAAATATGATCTGAAATTAAACTTATACCTTCAGGGACACTTCTGAAGCTTGGAAAGTCGTTAACATCGACGATAAACGGTCCATCTTCAGTTAAAATGTAATCAACTCCGAATATTGTCATTCCAAATTTTCTTCCCAACCTTTTGATCCTACTTTTTAATTGTTTATCAATTGGCACTCTGATGTGAATTAGTTCTAAGGGGCTCAAATTGCCATCTAATCTTAAACGGTTATGTGATGTAATTGATACAACCCAACGTCCTATTACATACACTTTATAGACAATATCAAATTTTCCGAGATACTCTTGTAAAAACAGCTCTTTTCCTCTATAATTTTTTGTATATTCTAGAAGTTGTGCAGGAGTTTTAGCAATTCCTATAATTCTATCGTTTTTAGGTAAATTTGGTATATTATGGGAGTCTAACTTAATAATTATTCTGGTTCCTTTGCTGCAAGCATCATAAGCTTCAGAAATAGAGAGGAATGTATGAGGGATTTTTAAATTTTTACATTTTTGAGCTATTAATCGGAAAGTTTCTTTTCTGCTTTCGCATAACTTAACAGCTTTTAGATTATTTAAAATAGGGATATTTGGTACTATTGATTTTATAGTATTATATATGAGTTCATTAGATTTCAGGGTTGTGAGTTTAACAATTAAAAATGTTATAGGATATTTTTTAATTTTTTTTTGGAAATACTCCACATTAAACGAGTTTGTACCTTTTTTAATTAAATTAACAATCGAGATATTATAATTTTTGAGTAATAATTTTTTAATGTTTTCCAAAACCTCAAGATCTCGATTACAAATGGCTCCAATATATGTTTTTTTAATATTATTAGCCATAAAAAAACCCTATTCGTTTGAATTGAATTAAACAAATCATATTATATAAATATATGGTTCGATGCTTTTGAATTCTCTATTAGAGATTCATTAGGAATTACCGCGATTTGTTATTGCTTAAGGTTTTTTGATAGAATGTTTTGCTGTAAAATAATTTTTCATATTTTTAAGAAAAAAATTTCTTATTACTTTTTTCCTATATTTTATTTTTAATTTTATTTAAATTTTATAAATTTTATTAAATAAATAGAATTTAGAGCATAATTATTTTTCTATTTAAAGCTTTTATAAAGGTTAAATTATTGGTAAAAATCGGGATTATTATAGATAAATATCATCTAGAAAATAAAGTCACTGAATTCTTAAAATACTTAAACACAGTGGCAGAGGTATCTTTATATGTAGAAGAATCTTATTTTTTAAATTACTCTGATTTAAAATTTGATGAAGATCTCTTTTTTGTAAAAGCAAAGGGAGATTTAGTTCTCAGTTTAGCGAAATTAATTGAGAGAGAGACTTCAATCCCTTTAATAAATTGTTCAAAGGGTATTTGGCTAGCTTTTAATAGATTTCTGAATAGTCTCTTGTTAAAGAAAGCAGGAATCCCAGTACCAGATTTTTCTTTAAATCCTATAGGTGTTTTACCTTTATTTGAAAACTTTATAATTAAAAATATCAGAGATCAAAAGAATTATACATTTAATCCCAAAGTTGAGGAGCGAAATGGAAATATTAAGGTCAGTGATGAAAGAGCTTTAATGGAAGTAAAAGGAGGAAAAGAACATTACGAATATCTTTATTACCAAGAATTTATAAAAAGTAAATGGGAATATAAAGTTTATAGTATTGGAGAAAATTTATACTTCTATAAGCAATTACCTATATTAGTTAATCCGGATAAAATGAAGTCAAGAAAAAAGATAGATGAAATTCAAGAATTAAGAGAATATGCATTATTAGCTGTTAAAACAATCGATCTTAAAATTGCGTCTATGGATTTTCTTCAATCTAGCGAAGGAAATTTTTATTTAACAGATATTAACTCCTCTCCAAATTTTAATTATATTAAAGATGGACCTAAAATTATAGGAGATTACTTAATTAACCAAGCAAAAAAATGAGAGTGACTTAACTATTGAAAATAGGGATACTATCGAAACGTACAGGAAACTTTACAGGTAAAATGAAGAACTATTTTGAAGAAAAAGGATTAAAAGTTAAAATTTATACATATAAAAACCTTGTACTTAACGATTCATTGCTTGAGAACGACTTCTATATTTTAAAGTCTAAAAAATTATTCTTTCTTTATGCGGGTTACTATCTTGAAGCACATAATATACCTGTTATACCGCATACAGAGATAAGTTTTCAAAATAAAAATCGAATTGAAGCTCATTTTCTATTAAAACAAGCGGGATTATTAAGCCCTCAAATTATCTTAGGAACAGCAAAAACCTTAAAAAAGCATCTAAAACATTCAGATTTTCCCTTAATTTTAAAACCTTTAATGAGTTCGGGTAGTAAAGGCATAAAAATAATAAATTCACTTAAGCAAATTAATGCACAGGAGGAGGAGGTATTATATCTTGAAAAAATTATTGTCGGGACTCATTATTTAGCCTATTTCATCGGAGATGATATATGTGTTTTTGAAAAAAAACCTTTCGAAAATGAACACGCAAATGTAAAGGAAATAGAATTGCCAAATGATATCAAAAATATTTTAATAAAATGGAAAGAAAAATATAACCTCTTATTCGGCCATTTAGATATGGTAAGAGAAGATAATACTGGCAAATTATTTATCGTGGATCCTGGAACTTTCCCTGAATTCTCTAACTGGAACTGTGAAAATGATGCCGTCTCTTTGGTCTGTAATCAAATATTAAATCATTTTAAAAGAACTAAAAATACTATAAAAAATAATAAATAATAACATTCAATATTAAAGAAAAGATGAGCACCCAAAAAGAACTTTTTAAATTAAATATTGAAAAACAATCGAAAATTTTTAAGAAACAAAAAGTTCGCCTCTATAAGATAAAACATTTTATATTTGATTTTGGAGGCGTCTTGATTGAAAAAACGTTTGTTTTAAAAAATTTATTCGCAATTATCGAACATGACTTAAAAATCAACATTCCTGATAAAGATGTGGACCCATATTTAAGAAAATTAAGACGTCGCTTAAGTTCAGGCATAATCTCAGCCAGAGAATTTTTAGAAATAATCTTAAATAAATTTTTCTATCCTTATCAAAAAGAAGGAGGCTCTTTACCGCCTAAAAAGGTGAATATTGAATATTACTTAGAATTATGGTTCAACCTATATACCCAAGTTACTCATATTTCATCAGACATGGCGGAAATTGTTGAGCGGTTGCATGCTGCAGGATTCACTGTCAGTTTGATGTCCAATACTTATGACATCCATGCAAAGTCTAATGAATTGAGGGGATTTTATGATATGTTTGATAATATTTTTTTATCAAATGAAATTGGATATATTAAACCAGATATGGAAAAATACAAACATGTCTTAAATAAATTGGAAACCAAGCCAAAAAAATGTGTTTTTATTGATGACAAAATCAGGAATTTAATCCCTGCTCGAGAACTTGGCATAATAGTTATACGTTTTGAATCATTTGAGAAATTTAAACGTCAATTAAATGATTTAGGTATCAGTAGGATCAGCCCTAACCTTCGAAAAGAGATAAAGAAAAAATATGAAAAATATAAAAAATCGAAAAAGGAATATAAGCAAGCTAAAAAAGAATATAAAAAGGCAAAAAAAGAATATCTAAAAAAAAAACATTCCAAAAAGAAATCATTAAGAAAAAAATTAGAATATCAAAGAAAGCATAGAGAATATAAGAAGAAAAAGGAAAATTATCAAGCAGAAAAACGAAAGAAAAAAGAAGATTTGATTTCTGAAGTGAAAGTTGACTTAACTTAAAAATTTAAAGTAAAGAGGAGTTTTAAACCTATTTTACAAACTTTTTTTATTTCACTTTTATTCTGCTTTGGTATCTTGTTCTTTATTATACTCTTCTACTTTTTTCATTACTGAATCTGCTGATTCAGTTGGTAATGGCATTTTTTCATAGACTTCAATAAACTTTACATCATTAATTTCGTCCGTCAGATGAGTTTGTAAATCTAATGCTAAACCAAATTTAATATAAGTCAAATTCTGGAAAAGGAACATTTTAGGGATTAAAATTTCAAGGGTTTTATCCTCTTTTATATAATTAATATTAAAATCTGAAACATTTTCTTTAGGAATACCCTTTGAAATCATAAAATATTCTATTTTTTCATCGAAATTTTCTATGTTATCTACTATTTCTAGATTATAATCAATAGATTGACCTGCTAAGGGATGGTTATAATCTACGATAACTTTTCCTTGAACTACATTTGTTACCACTCCTCTCTGACCAGTCCCTTTTTTAACAAATTCTTGCCCAATTTCGGGGTTTTTACCTTCGTTTAATTTGCGAAATTTAGCAATCCCTATTCGTTCAATTTTTTGAGGATCTCTTTTTCCAAATGCTTTTGTAGGAGGAATTCTTACTGATTTTTTTTCAAAGTAATTCATATCTTCTATGGTTTCTGTAAGACCTTCGTTCAAAAAACCCGGTTTGCCCACTATAACAAATTCCGGCGTATAATATCCTTGTTTTGCCTTTTGTTCATCGTAAATATCTGCTTTTTTTGCATCTTCTTCTGAAGAAACTCTAAATATGGTTCCTTTTTGAGTTTTTCCGGTTATTTTCACTAAAACAAAATCTCCTTTTTTAACTTTCTTCCCTTGTAATCTTTTCTTCTTTTCTTCTAGCTTTTTTAATTCTTCCTGAGCTTCCTTTTCTTCATCTTTTTCTTCCTCTTTTATAAGCTCTTTGGATACTTTTTCAGTTTCCGTTTTAGAGCCGGGAGATTCAGTTTCTAATAATTCTTTAGCACTATTGATATATTTCTCTGCAGATGCTTTTCCAATTCCTTTTATACTAAGAAGATCTTCGATACTCGATGCAGCTAATTTTTCTACGGTATCAATTCCTACATCTTTTAAATTATCAACTTTTTTACCTATACCTTTAACGTCTTCTAATTTAAGGCTCAATTATAATCAATTCCATTTAAATATCTAGCGATGTAACTAATAAGTTAATAACTACAGAAATGTATGATTGCTTTTAGGTTTTTCTGTAGGTATTTGTAAATAATAAAATTAATAATAATTCCTTATATGCTGAGTAAAAATTTAAGAGAGAAATTCATATAAAGTTCCTAACCAGATTGAAATTACAAAAGAATTGAAAAAATCTATCTAGAACGCAAATTGATTTTAGTTCCAAATGAAATAAATAATAATATAACTTTTTAAAATCAAAAAACCTTAGTAAAATGGAAAAAAAAGTATCCAAAAGTTATGGAGAACTATGAATTTATCCTCTAAAAAAGGTTCTTAAATCTAAACAATGTAAGATTTAAATTTTAAGAATCTATTAATAAAATTTCTTGGCTATTACAAATTTTAACTTTATTTATAAATTAGCAAAGCTTTAAATAATTTAATTTTCTGGAGATCATTCAGAAATAATGGGGGGGAGATCTACTATCCATAAGTATGTATTTGGATGATCATATTTAAATATAGGGAATCACTTATTAATCTTAGCTCTATATAAAAATATAGGGTGAGAAAATGTCTAAAAAATATGAAAAAAAGGAAAAAACAACAAATAAGCAACCAATAAAGAAAGAAACTAAAGAACAAAAAAAATCTAGTCCTAAAAGGTCCTATTTGGATGATGAAGATGAAATTGACCGAGAGGACGATTATTAATCATAATCTAATCTTTGCCTAATAATTTCCTAATTCTATTTAAATATTTTTTTTATATCACTTATAGTTAAATACATTTAAATCTTGTTTTTTCATAAAAAAAGAAAGTATAAGAAATGCTTGATTCAAAGTATAACCTTAAATTATTGTTAAATGAAAGAGTATATGATACATATTATGATCTTTTAATACAAAAATTAGCCGATGATACTTCTCGTAAACATTATATTTCATTAAAAAATGATTGCATCCTATTTGTAGAGGAAAATAGCATTTTCCTTGATGAAAAAGACAAAAACATAATATTTAACTACGATGTGTACAAATCCAAAAAAATTTATAAAATTGATAAGTCCGTACATGGAATATATATATATCCGTCTTCAGATTATAGATTCTATTTCTTAAATAAAAATTCTCCAGTAAAAACTCGAGAGATGGGATTAAAGCATATTACACATATCATTCTTTTACGTTATTATAAATGGGAAATTAATTTTAATAATAATAGAATAGATTTATTACCCTATTTATTTTCAGATACACCTATAGAAAATTATATAATTAAACCAAATACAGCTCTATCTGTTGATGATCAACATGCGGAAATATTTATTGAGAATATTGAAGTAAATTTAATAAAAGAACAATTTAAGACAAGTTTATTTTAATTAACTATTAATTATAATATTTAAAGCATAAAATTTAGTTATTCATGAATAACTTTTGCCTTAAGAATTCGAAATTTTAATTTATTAACTAAAATAATTTTTAAATTATAATTGACTAAGTTTTAAGAGAAATAAGTTTCCTTATAAGAGGTATATCATATTTTATTAAAAATAATCTTTCCAGAGGAAGGATTTAGAAATTAAGATAACGGTCTCCAAAGAATTCCTAACTTATCAGCATAATTTTTAACCGCTTGCATTTCCTGTGAAGTAGGCCTACGGTTTATTTCAGGATATTCAAATGATTTCCACTGTGGCCTATACTGACCCATAATGTTCATAACAGCTTTAGGAAGTTCTTTAGCAACATAATCTAATATTGGTTTAGAACAGCATTCAATATGGTTTGGCATGACTAAATGCCTAATACAAATTTCTCCACTACCCTCATCATGGACTCTTTTATGATTTCTGGCAATAATGTCGAAATAATTCTCAATACCAGAATACTTTTTTCCACATTCATTATTTCCATACTTCCAGTCAGGCAACCAGTAGTCTATAAAATCAATAATTAAAGATAAAGATTTTTCTGTTAAATAAAAGTTAGAATTCCATAATTGGCAAATATTAGACTTTTGATGAATTAAACTTCCAACAATTGTATGTATATTAGGAATAGGATCTCCTCCAACATAGTTAATGTTAATAGCTCCTTTTTGCACTAACCTTTCTGCTATGTCCGCTAATTTCTTAATGTCTACTTTTTGCGCAACCTCTTCAATAGATCTTTGATTTTTCCAAGCTTGTGAGATATCATAATTCTGACAAAAAACACAGCCAAAATTACAGCTTTGGAAAAAAATGGTTCCACTTGGAACCAACACACTTTCTTCGCCCATATGAAGGAATGCGCTGGATACATATGAATCTTTAGATAAGAAACAATATCCTTTTTCTCCACGAATTCTATTTACTTCACATTTTCTTTCACAAAAGATACATTTTTCTAAGTATTTGTTAGCAACAGTTTCAGCTAGGTCAAGATAGGAAGGGGTCGCGATTTTACGATTTTTAAGTTCTTCGAATTTATTATTAATTAATTCATTGAATTCACTAGATTTTTCTTTTAATAACTTTTCTAAAGATTCTATTTTAAAGTTAGCATCAAAATCTACTGGAACGCTCTTTGCAATAATATATCTTGCGATTTGTGTTCCATCTATTATTCCTTTATATTTTGGGAATCTTTTTAATACATCTTCATCCTGCCAAACAGAATTAGCATCAGGACGAAGGAATCTAAATACCATATTTCACATTTTTAATTATATTTCAAAGGATAACCATTTAAGGATATTTTCAAAAAACATCAGATTATCTCCAGCATCGATTCCAAAATCGGAATCCTCCATTAGAAAATCAGAAGAGCCAATAGTAACACATCTTCCATTATAGAATTCTGAAACCACACAAACAGGAACTGGTCCAATTGCTGCTATTTCATTATCAATAGTATATTTAAATTCAGATTTTTCCGAAGTAACAATTATATCTTCAACATCCTCTTCAGTAATGGTAAAGAATGTGCAATTAGGAAGAACAACTTCGGTAACACCTTCGGTAATAGGATGAGCAAATAATTCATGTACTAAAATGTTTTGTCTACTTACCAAAAAGTTTGATGGTGCTTCTTGAATTATACCATTCCAGAATCTACGGACACCTGTCATTTTATATAAGACTCTAACAGAGCCACTTTTCATTGGAATATCACTATCTCCTCCTTCACCACTTGTTAACAGAAGTCCTCCTCCCTCTCCTACAAACTTCTTAATTGCTAGTAATTCATTCTGTGTAAATTTGTCATCTTTACCATCTTTAGTATGCAAGATATGTCCAATAAACAGGATATCATAATCCTCAAGGGTTTCAAAATCTATTGGTCCTTCATTTTTATCAATGTAATCCACATCATAATCATCTTCCCCTAAGGCAAATTCAGGAAACTCCTCAATTTTCTCCTTATGTGATAAATCCACTATTATACTGTAGCTCATTTTGATGTATCTCCAGATGATTAATATAGTTGTGTTTTGACGTAATTTTTCTAATAAATGTAGGTTGTTTAACCAGTTAAGTATTCTATCTTTATACTAAATAATTTATTTTTATAAAGATATATTTCTTTTTAAAGATATGTTTCTTTTTGATATTTAAACTTTATTCTTACTAAATATTTAAATACTTTGAGAAGAAATAGATATAGTTTAAATACATAAAAATTGAGCTGATAATTTATTCCTTAATTGGGATAAATTCTCTCTCTGCGGGTCCTTCTTTTTTAATAATAGCAATATCAATTCCATTTCCACTGGCCATATCCCGAATAATAGAGGAAGTTATAGCTTGAATTACAATTTGCTTTCCTACCTCAACAGTTAAATTATCTTTATATTTCGCTTCTAATACACCATAAGAGAAGTTCTGACCACTTCCTACCGCACAGAACTTATCTGGTAATATGGATCCATAAGCTCCAATATCCAATAAAGTAGGGCCTTCTTCTTCTGTAACTCCTCCAAGAATAAGTCCCACTTCAAATGGAAATAGTTTATTTTGAAAAAGTATATTGCTAAGTAATTTACCTGCAGCTTTTACTTTAATAGGCTTTTCTTGTTTTAATTGATATAAGGTAGTTTCAGCTTTCAAAATGTCAACTAAGTAGAGAGCATCAGCTACACCACCAGCAATAGTCATATATAAGTGTTCTTGAATTTTATGCAATTTTTCAGAGGTTTTACTGGCAACAAAATAAGCCATAGTTGCTCGTTTATCAGTTCCTAAAACGACTGCATCTTTACAAACCAAACCAACAGTAGTGGTCCCAGTTTTTAAAATAGGAGCTTTCCTTTTATGAGAATCTTCGAGGTTAGTATCAGAATCCTTAATAAATAGAGATTCATATGGGTTTAATAAATCTTCTTTTCTCATAATTTCTTAAAAGAACTATTGTTTTAATAATTTTCTTCTAATTTTCTATAAATCATTGTTATTAGATCTTGTTTAAATATTTAAGAGAGAATCTCATATTTTTCTTGATATTCGTGATAACGGGTGACCTTTAGCTTTGATTTCAAGTTCATTAAACCAACCGAAAGGAGGTCTAAGTATTACATATTTTCCATTTAGAATATTTTCTAGATCTTTAAGAGATTTTAAACTAAATTCTGGATTGCTTAATTTACCAAAAAGATGTGCGAATGATAAAAGAACGATATTTGTTATTTTGAGTTGTTTTGTTATTTTTTCTATTTCAAAAACAGCTTTTTGTAAGAAGTCTGGATTATCCTCATCTTTTTTTTCAACGCTAATGAACAATACAAGTACATTATCAAGCCCATTCTCTCTATTATTTTCATTCAATTCTTCAAAAATGCTTGATCTACTTCTTTTTGTAGTTTTATATCTAAAATTTTCACAATGAAAAGAAAGAAATCTCATAATTTAATGATTCAATTGAAAGCTTTTATAAGTTTAGGTTAAAAAAAATTAACTAACAATGAATTATAACTTCAGAATTTCATTAATATTTCCTTCCCAAGCACCCTCCAGAATAACTCTTAAGATATGATCTCGCTTTTCTGCTAGAATTGGTCTTGGCATATTATCTAACTTCATTTGATTTTGAGATGCATCTTTAATAGCTTTCTCAATAAACTCTTTAGGGAAATTTTCGTATTCTGAGATTTTAGTGGGTTGTCCGATTCCTTTATAAAATATCAATAAAGTTTCAACTAATTTTCGTGTAATATCTCCAGTTCTATTAATTTCCAATATATCTGCAATTTGTTTTAATTTTCCTTCTACGTTTTTTCCATAATATGCTACATAATATGGAAGCATAAGAGCTGTGGCTTCACCATGATCCATTATTGAAAACCAAGAGAATGAATTCATATGAGGTCCACCTGTTGATTTGTAAACGATTACAGTACCCCCTAATACACATGCCATCGACATCATTTTTCTTGCTTCAATATTTTTACCTTCTTTTACAGCTATAGGCAAATATTTAAATAATAGACGCATTCCTTCTAATGCTCTATTATTTGCTTCGGGATCTATACTATCATGAACATTATTGAGATAACCCTCCATTAAGTGAGTTAATGTGTCTAAACCAACTATTCTAGTTAATTTTGGAGGACACGAAACGGTTAATTCAGGGTCCACAATAGCTTTTTTCGGAATTATTGAAGGATCTGAAATAAGCTTTTTAACTCCTATTACTAAATCTGATACGTTGCTATATTTAGTTACTTCTGCTGAAGTACCTGAAGTTGTGGGTATCGGAAGTAAAGGAAGTAAATCCCCTTTTACTTCTTTTTCTATATTATTAACTCCAAAATAAGGATGAATATCATCTGTATTTAAAGTTACGAGCACATTTGCCGCCTTTGCAGCATCTATAACTGAACCGCCTCCAAGAGCTATAAAACCATCTGACTGAACTTGCAAGGCTTTTAAAGCAATTCGATATATTGTTCCAATGGAAGGATTCGGTTCAATTCCTTTTACTAAATTATGATTAACTTCCTCTTTATCTAAAGAACTAGTCAATCTAGATAAATATCCAAATTTTTCAACAGAACCTCCTCCAATTACTAATAAAGCATTTTTCATTCCCATTTTTTTTGCAATAATTCCAGCTTGATTTAATGTTCCTACTCCAAACAAAATTTCAGTCAATTTCCAATTTCTAATAATTTCTTCTGCATTCATCATTATAAACCTACAATTCTTTTTAACTTATAAATTTTTAAATACTTTATAGTCCTTTAGATGTTAAAAAATTCATTTTTTTTCCTCGATTAGCTTCAAGAATCTTTATTGCTTCATTAATATTTGCATGATCATGGACGATTTTATTAACAGCTAACGCAATAGCTCTCGGATCATCGCTACCGGGATATAATATGTTCCTCCCCACCAAACAGCCTCTCACATTATCACCTGCTTTTATTCCCTTTTCGAAATTAATTAACAAATCTAGTGGATTTCCTGTACTTTCGCCACCTAAAATCATTATTGGGTGGGTAGTACTTAATGAAACAGTTTCATAATCATCGATATATGGGATTTTTAACCAAATATTAGCTGAACTGCCTCCTAAAGCTGTTGCGATTCCAATTGTTTTAATTATGTCTTTCACGCTCTTTTTAACTTTGTATTTTCCATTCTCATCCATTTGCACTGGTAATGGTTCAATAAATGCCGGTAAATTATGATGGTTGCATTCTCTTATTAAGCTAGAACATATTTCTAAAGTTTTTTGACTATATTTGGCCATTTTTGTTTCAAAATCTAATCTTACCATCATTTTTGCTCCATCTATTCCATGTTTTTTTATATCTTCAATATTATAGGCGGTTACAGGATCATACATTTCATAGGGGGAACCTAAAATGCCGCCGCGATTTGTGCAACCTAATAAGATCTTATTATCTAATAGGCTTTGTCCACCCTTTTGCTTAAAAAGATAATCTAAAATAAATAAATCGTCCATTATATCCGGCGTCGTCATTATGCCATCTACTTTTTCAACCATAAGAATACGTATAATCCTTCCCAGATATTCATGCCGATTAGCCATTGCTATTTCATTTTCACCAACTTTGGTAACTCCCCGTGCGGGATGATCAGCTGCAATAATTACTAAATGTGAATCCCAGGGAAATTCTCGTTTTTTACGGTTTTTATATTCACCATCCAAAATTTCATTTCTGTGTTTTATTCTTTCTTCGGTTATTTTATAAAAGATCTCTTTTGGAAAAAACTGATTAACTTCAAATTTATATGATCCTATATTATAACTAACTCTATTATTCATCTTGAAGTTCACTTTTATTGCTTTTTCTCAAGATTGTATTAATGTAAGAAATAAAGTAAGGTTAACTTTTATGAATATAACCTTTTTAATAACTTAAATCTAAATAATACTATATTGAAATTTATACATTTAGGTGAAAAGATATTTATTTATCAAAAGAAGAAGAGCATATTCTAAATGGAAATGAAGGAGAATTACTTTCGAAATTAATGAGATTAATAGTAAGGTTAGGAGATTCTTATGGTGCTGAAAAATTAGTCGAAATTGTATCAGCTCATACAGTTTTGAATTTTGGACTAAATTTCGTAAACTCAGCAGCGGAGGTACTTCATCAGATGGCAGATTCAGGATTAAAAGTAAAAGTTAGAACAACAGCAGATCCTATCATCGATATGGATTATGCTGAGGATTTGAAATCGATATATCCTATTTTTACTCTACATGATCAAATGATAAGGGATTTAAAAAGTATTGGAGTCAAGGGTTTTACTTGCACTCCTTATTTTTTAGATAATGAGCCAAAATTTGGGCAACATTGTGCTTGGGCTGAATCTTCTGCTGTCATTTATTTAAATTCTATTTTAGGTGCTAGATCTAATCGAGAAGGTGGTTTAGTAGATCTAGCTTGTGCTATAACTGGGAAAACTTCTTATCATGGATTACATATAGCAGGAAATAGAAAGGGTCAAATATTATTTAAAATTTCTCCTGAGATTGATATTTCTGATCTATTTAATTTAACTTCAATTGGTCTAAGAATTGGAGAAATTGCAGGTAATAAAATACCTGTAATTGAAGGCTTGAAAAACGTATCAGAGGATAACCTAAAGAATCTAGGAGCCGCTTCCGCGGCAACGGGAGCTGTTGCTTTGATCCATGTAGTTGGTATTACGCCGGAAGCAAAAAACATTAATTCAGCTTTTCAAAATGATAAACCAGATGACATCATTGAGATCGATTTAAAAGATCTAAAAGAAGTTCGAGAGAGATATAATACAGAATGGAATCAATTACCTACTAGTATTACAATTGGATGTCCTCATTTGAGTAAAGAAGAAGTTATCAATGTTTTAACTAAACTTGAAGGGAAAAAAATCTTAGAGGAGATCAATTTTTGGATATGTACAAATGAT
>SMTZ1_10014025_pt1 | contig 14089 bp, 11 predicted proteins | sample DeeMarSWOR136_30_FD_25667 | JGI IMG/M metagenome (IMG submission 25667) | reverse complement strand
GTTTGTTTTCTAGCTTTAGTGTAAGGATCTAAAGTAATTGCTTCACTAGAAGCAGCATTTGGGTTAATATTTGATGCTGCTTCCCCTCCCAATAAATCTCCCAGATTAAGATCTGCGAGTAATTCCTCAAGATCAAGTAATCCAGAGATTAAATCGGTTAAAATTGGTCCAATTCCTATCGGGGGGAGGGGTGGAATTATGTCAGGAATAGTAATACCATTATAAGAAAGAGATTTTATGCTTAATTCGAGTTCTAGATCGTCAAGTAATTGTGCAAGCCACGCTCCGCCCGTTTCTTCCGTTAAATCCATAGTTAATGCAATAGATTTCGTCTGAAAACTTGGTATTGTTATAGGTACATCAGTATATATCCTTCCAATATAATTATCCGCAGAATCGTACAAATCCATCGTGACTATCCCTAATTGAGCAGGTAATATCGATGGATTCCTTACCGGAAATGTTAAAGTAACTGTTCCAGGTTTTGTTTCGTCGTAAAAAATCCCGACGCCTCCGAAATCAAATTCTAATCCTAATATTGCGAGTGACGATAAAAAGAACAAAGGAACTGTGGCAACAACGATCCAGAGAACAATTATTGCTTTTTTCTTTTTCGATAATCCTTTCATACCATCGACTTTTGCTTTCACTCTCCTTTGGACGAGTGCCATGCGTTTTTTTGAAACGGTTTTAGTTGGTTTTACTTTTTTTGCCTTTTCAGGTGGCTTCTCGGTCGGAACCTCGTCCGCTTTATAGAGTCTTCGTTCGCCTCGCTTTCTTTTTTGACCTTTTTCGGTGGATTTTTCATCGAGAGAATCTTGTAAATTCTTTCTTACATTGTTTAATTTCTTTAAAACATCTTTATCTTCAGGTTTCTTCGTATCATCCTCCGCCTTATAAAGCGGAGGTCTTTTTCGTTCATTTTCGTTATTTTCAGGCATATAATTTACCTATATTTAAAATTTAAAATTTTTTATTAGAAAGTTTTTCAATTATTCTGAAAAGTCTACTTTTTAGAAACTAATAGGTATTTACTCGATTTTATTTATAAATGGGATTTCTAAAATGAGAATAAATGGAGAAAATCTGATAGTAAAAAAATTTTAGTCACTTGTCAAAATATTTTGACAGATCCAAATTCTCTCCTTTATAACTTTACATGAAAAGATTCAATTTTTTTTTGTTTCTAATTCATTTTTCTTTTTTATATCGGCTTCAATATCTTCAATTTTACCTAGAAATAGATTTGGAACGATTTCCTCGTCAACCAACCTTTTTAAAGTCTCAATTATCTCGAGATCGCTCCAAGATCCTCGTCCACCTATAGTATGTTTTCTAATATCTTCAATAGTAATGCCCTCTGCTCCAGTTTTCGTTTGAATGAAAGTAATGATTTTATAAATCTTACTTTGTATTCTTATTATGCAATGAACCTGTCGTATGAGATTTTCTTTATTGTCTCTTACTGTTTTCCATCGTGAATATATTTTTTTATATTCTCCTTGAAAAATTGGGTGTTTTTTACTAATTTCATTAATTTTTTTGGAGATTTCATTCTCTAATTCTTCGTTTTTATCGGAAAAAAGATGAATTTTTTTAATCATCTCATCTTGTGATTTAAAAGCACCTTCATAGTCCAGGGATAACGCTTCACTTGAAATTTCGTTTGCTCTAAATTCCATATTTCTTATTTTTTCCTCAATAAAATCGGAGAATTCTTCTTTTAAGCCCTCTATCGTTTCTTTTTCTTTAGTCTTAATCTCTTTCAGAGAATCCAACTTAGATCTAATATCCAATGCAGCAGCTTTAACATGTTCTGAAGAATCCTGACAGAAATTTATAAATATTGGCAGAGTTTTTGTTATTAGTTTTAAATTCATTTCTTTTATGACTAGATTTCCCAATATGAAGACTGAAAATTCTTTAACATGCACATCTTCTTCATTTTCTAGCAAATTTATGAAGAACTCGACGACTTCATTAAAAATTTGTTCGAAATTAGCCAATTTTTCGAGCGCGAAACACAGTGATACACGAATTTGACTATTTAAGCTTGTATCTTTCACCAAATTAAAAATATCATTTAATTGAACATTAATGGAATCTACATCTCCTTTTTTTATCGAATCGTTCGCGTTTTTTATTACATCCTTTACCTTTTTTTCCCAAAATCGCTCGATTTTTATCATTGTCCTATATTTCTATATCTTCTCTAGTTATGGAATCATTATGAATATAAATAATTTGATTTATGTATGGGATAATTATAATAACGACTCCTATAATATTCACCAACAAGAAAACCACCAAGTCCACAATAGATATTAAATAAATTGAAGAAGTTGAGCCTTGTTGAAATAAAAACAGATATGTACCCTCTAAAATGTAAATAAATAAGCCAATCGATGTAATTAATCCAATAAATCCAACAATTATGAATCGTCCGCGATATATTATGAGAGAAATTATACTATTCGCAATAAATACACACATACAAATAAGCATTAAAAGCTGAGAAATAAATAACCAAACACCGAAAAGCGCTGCATCTATTTGAAAATTTCCGTTTATCGGAGACCATACTAACCAGGTTCCTAGCGTTACTAAAAACGCAATAGAAAGTCCAATTCCCGCGAGAGCTAATAAAATGTAAAGATTAAGGTAAATATCTCTAAAAAGCACTAAATTTTGTGGTTCTGCGTATTTTTTTAACATAAACTTGAGCCGTTTTTCAATTTCAGGAGGAATCTCTTTCTCTAAAACAACTAAGTCGAAGTTATTGTATTTATTTTTAATCTCAGAAAGCGTCTTAATCCCAAGTTTTTGCTTTTTGGATTTTGACTTTGGACCTAACCATAAGTACAATTTTTTTCCTTTTTCATCTAAAAAAATAACGAGATCGTGAAGTAATAGGCTATTTTCTTCCTCAACCCAATTTTCAGCAATTTCATTAAAGATAAATGTCTTCATTTTTTCCTTCCACAACCACAAAATCAATAATTAAAATAAAGAAAAACGTACTAAATAAATTTACTTGAGTTTATTTAAAATTTAGGTACTTTCAAGTTAGTAATGTAAAATCAGCAGCTATTAAAAATAAATTATTGAGTATTACATTCTACTCTTTTTTTAATGTAATCCCATAAGTTCTTAACATATTCTTTAAATTCTTCCATTTCTTCATTACTTAATCGGCTAAATCTCTTTTGAACAGATAAGTAATCCTCGATTGGTTTTCTTTTTGAGGGATCCAAATGTTTATTACTTGGGTGAGAGAGCACGAATTTTCCCCGTTCTATTTCATATAACGGCCAAAATCCCGTTTCTACAGATAATTTTCCAATTTTAATTGTGTCTTGAGTAGAATAACCCCATCCTGGAGGACAAGGAGATAATATGTGTAGATACTTTGTACCTTTAATTTCTTTAGCTCTCTTGAATTTGGCGTAAATGTCAAGTGGATAAGACGCACAAGAAGTTGCAACATAAGGTATATCGTGGGCTTCTAATATTCTTGGCATATTTTTTTTATGCTCTCGCTTTCCGTTTATGGGCGTAGTAGTTGTATGAGAACCGTAAGGAGTCGAACCAGATCGTTGTACTCCAGTATTCATATAAGCTTCGTTATCGTAACACGCATAGATGAAGTTCGTTCTTCTTTCAGCAGCTCCACTTAAACCTTGAATTCCAATGTCTGTTGTCCCTCCATCACCAGCAAATGCCACGACAGTCACCTCGTTACCTTTCCCCATCATTTCTAGAGCAGAGGCAATGCCGCTCGCGCTTGCAGCAACTGTCTCAAACGGCGTATTTAGGACGGATATCTTATTTACGCTTGTGAAGCCTTGCATCCCGTGAAGAACTGTCAAACAAGAAGCCGGAACCGTAATTATTGTGTCTGGACCCAGCGCCTTAAGAGCAATTCGATATATAAGGGATAATCCGCACCCTGAACACATTCTATTTCCAGCAAGCATGTATTCCTCGTCTTCAATATCGTATAGTTTCACTTTATCTGCCATTTTCAACTTTCCCTCCTTTTTTCAAAAAGTCCAATTCATCAAGTTTTAAACCAATAAATTCAGTTTGTTCAACATATTCATTTTTCTTTTCTAATTCAATCGTCCTTAAAACTCCATTAATTAAATCGTCGGCTTTTACATCTCTTCCACCTAATCCAACGATGTATCCTTTTATGAAAGGTCGATTTTTAAGTTGATATAGAGCACTCTTCAACTCCGTGAATAGAATTCCTTCGTATCCGTATCCAACATCCCTATCGAACACGACAACCGTTTTTATATCCTTAAAAACTTCTCGTAAGTGCTTAGCGGGAAAGGGTCGGAATAATTTCAAACTAATTAATCCGATCTTTATTCCTTTGGCTCTTAACTTATCGATTACAAGTCGCGATTCAGAGGCTACGGAACCAACTGCAAAAATAACTATATCAGCGTCTTCCATTTTATAAGCTTTATATATTCCATTGCCATAGGACCGCCCGAATTTTTCGGCAAATAGGTCGTGTACTTCAACGACTTTCTCAATAGAATGTTCCATAGCGCGTTGAAGCGAATACCTGAACTCGTAATACCCAGGAGCGGTACCCTCTTCTCTTTTCACTACATGAGGAGTCGTTACCGGACATACCCCTTTTACGACATTCATATCTCCAAGATTCAAGTGATGTTTTAAAGGTGGAATAAAATCGTCGATTCTGCTCTGAGGCTCTAATCTAACTGGCATAAATGTATGGGATAATATATATCCGTCGTAGCTTACGAGAGTTGGTACATAGACGCAAGGATCTTCTGCTATGCGAAACGCTTGCAAATTCGTATCGTAAATCTCTTGATTATCTTCGCAAAACATTTGTAACCAACCGGTATCTCTGACCGTAAATGCGTCTTGGTGATCAGTCCATACAGACCATGGAGCACCTACTGCTCTCGTTGCAATATTCATAACAATAGGTAACCTATTTCCTGCCGCCCAACATAAGATCTCATACATTAACATCAAACCGTGGGAAGAGGTTGCCGTATAGGTTCTGACTCCAGTGGCTGACGCTGCAACGCACGCAACTAATGCTGATTGTTCCGATTCAACTCTAACCATTCGAGCGTTTAATTCACCGCTTTCTATGAAATAAGAAATTTTTTCAACAACCGGGCTTTGAGGCGTTATCGGATACGCGGCAACTACTTGAACTTTTGCACCCTTACACGCGTACGCTGCTGCGTGATTGCCTATCATAATCTCGTATTCTTCGCTCGCATTCATAATTCGCTCTCCTCCACCATTTCTATAGCTTTATGAGGGCATACCTCCACACAAATGCCGCATCCTTTACAATAATCGTATAGAATCCTTGGGGGGATGGTACGAGTAATAATGGGCTCCGGACAATATAACCAACAGAAATGACACACATTCTTTTCCATTTTTGCGACAATACACTTATCTAAATTGATTTTAGGCTTAATCGTGCTCCAAGAGCCAGTTTTTCCGGCTTCCCCTTCGACTGGTTTTTGAACTGATGCCAGAATTTTCTGGTAGTCTTTTTCTTCCGTCATTTTTTTCCAACCGTTCTTTTTTTTATGAAATAATCTTTAAATCTTAAGGGATACCCAATAAAAATTTATTAAGTATCCTCTCTAACAATTAAGGAGTAAAGTTAATTTTGATGCCTCCTCTGCTAAGGAGCTGTTAAACTCTCCCTTTTCCTTTCCCATTACCTTTATTATCGCTTTTTTAATTGAATCTAAATCGAGCGACTCCAATGTTTCCGTTAACACGCCTAAAATTGGAGTATTAATAATGGGAAGGCCTTCTATATACAAATCTTTATCGTAACAAAATTTCGAAATATTGGCGGATGCAATTCTTATCTTATGTGTGATATTGTAATAATCTTTAATTTCTTCTGGAGATTTATCGGAGTTAATTATCAATACTCCGTTTTCCTTGATATTATCAACAATTATTTGGTTTAATACAGTTTCATCTAATACCATCGCGATATCTGGATGTGCTATTTCAGCTCTCGTCCAAATTTTCTTGTTTTTCGAGATTCGTGCAAATGCTTGAACAGGAGCCCCCCTTCTCTCAGCTCCAAAGCTCGGAAATGCAACGACATCTTGAAAGTTTCCGCTTAAATACGCGGCTTCTACAATGATTTGGGAAGCTAATACACAACCTTGACCTCCCCGACCGTATATTACGATTTCGGTGATTCCATCTGCATCCGTCATTTCTCGTTGTCTCTGCTAAAGTATGCTGATATAATAAATTTATTTATCGTATTTTTTGAAAAATAATAATAAACTGAATTAAAAATTTACTGATAATAGAAAATAATTCCAACCGGAAATGTTCAAATTTTAGAAAAGTACAAAAAAAAGTTAAGGGATAATTTAAAAGTTGGCTATTTAGAAATGCTTTTCCAACCAATCGCTTAAATCTTTTAATACTTTCTTCCGATCCTTTTCTAATTCGTTGTATACCTCGTGATATAAGTCGTCGTAGATTATTATCGTTTTATCATCCATTTGAAATCCAGATATTACTTCCTCAGCTTCAGTTACCGCTTGGTCGTCTGAACCTCTTTGAAATAAGAGGGGCAATTTAAAATCTTTCACTGTTTCTGGCATTTTTGAAAAAGCAGCAAACATAATATGCGCTAATTTTGATGTACATTTTTTATAGCGAACCAATGGATCTTCAACATACGCTTTTACTTCTTCCGGATCGTGAGAAAGGAAATTAGCATCAAGTCCAGAACTAGCACTCATTTTTGGAGCAATTTTGGAAATAAGTTTTGCCATAAATTTTAGAGCACCACCTTTATTTCCATAATTTTTTCCGCTTCCTGATAGGATTAAACCGCTCAAGAGTGATTCGTATTTAATTACAAAAGACACTGCAATTCCTGAACCCATAGAATGACCAAGCATGAATATTGGCAATCCCTTATGTCTGTTTTTTATAATATCGTAAAGTTTTTTCTCGTCTTCTACAAATTCATCCATACTATTAGCGAAATTTATAATTCCCTCGCTTTTCCCATGTCCGCGGTGATCATCAGCGTAAACAGCATAACCGAGTGGAATTAATGCGTTCACTACATGCATATATCTTCCTGAATGTTCTGCAAATCCGTGAACAACTTGAACAACGGCTTTAGGTTTGTCTGGGAGCCACGCTTGATAGTAGATTTTTAATCCACCAACACCTTTGAATTCGCTCTCAATATGTTTCATACTTAATTCACACTTTTTTTATTTGTATATTAGAATCAAATTCACAAAAAAAACCTTTAGGTTATGTTATCAACTTAATAAAAATCATTAAAATTATGCAGAGACTTTTTATTTAAATTAAGTAAGTATATTTTAATTAGAAAGCACACGAGGAAATTAGGTTTAAACTTTGCCATGGAGTCTTATAAGGACCTAAACCCTAGAAAGTTAACTCCAATGATGAAACATTGGTACGATGTTAAGAAACAATACCCCGATAAATTAGTAGCGTACAGAATGGGCGATTTTTTTGAGTTCTTCTACGATGACGCCGTTAGGATATCTAGACTTCTTGGAATTACGCTGACAAGAAGAACTTTCGGAGGGAGAGATTCATATCCTCTCGCGGGCATACCACATCATTCCGGTAATTATTTCAAGAATTTAGTGAACATGGGGGAAACGGTAGTCATAGTTGACCAAACTGAAGATCCCGCCGAATCAAGAAGAAAAGGAAAGAAAATTGTTGACCGAGACATCGTAAGGAATCCACTGGGGATTTCCTAACTACTCAATTTGATTCGGGGGAAAGTCTAGAAAACCTATTGGCACATTTTTCTCGATATAATCCCGTTGAGTTAATACTCCCTTCTGAATTGTACCAAGACGAGAATTTTATTATCTATATTAAAGATATTAGCACATGCATCGTTAAGGAATATGACGATTATGCTTTTGAATACGAACAATCATACTCTACTATTACTAAACATTTCAATTTAACCAATCTCGAATCTTTTGATTTAGAAAACCTTCAATTTGCAATAAGTGCGTCGGGAGGTTTATTGTTTTTCTTAAAAGAAACGCAAAAGGATGTAATTCCGAACATCTTTCAAATTAAATTGATCTCTCAGAAGGAGATTTTGAATTTAGACTATTCTACTATTTCTAACCTCGAATTACTTAAAAATTTAAGAGATCGCGGTAAGGACGCCACTTTATTTTCGATTTTTAACCACACGCAAACACCCATGGGCGCTCGTTTATTACGAAAGATCATTGTTGAACCTCTTACGAATAAAGATGAGATTAACTTGCGCTTAGACATCGTTCAAAAATTCAAGCAAGATGTTTTTTTGAGGTCTGATCTCAGGGATAAACTCAACCAAATGGGAGATTTGGAACGGATCGTTAATAAAATCAACTATTCTCGATCAGCAAATGGGAGAGACTTAATTAATTTAAAAAATTCGCTTGATGTAATTCCCGAGGTTGTCGAATTATTAAAAAAAGGTAAATCATCGGAATTAACGAATCTAGTGAGTAAGATTGATGGTTTTACTGATATTAGAAGTTTAATCTCTAATTCAATCGCAGAAAATCCTCCTACAACAGTTACTGATGGAGGAATAATAAGAGAAGGATATAACGAGAAGGTAGATGAGTACAGACACATCATTAATAACGGTAAAAAGTGGATGTTACAATATGAAAAGGGAATAAAGCGACGATTTGCAATGCAAACCGGTATTAAAGTTTCTCACAATAATATCTTGGGTTATTATATTGAAATTACAAACGCTACGAAGTTAAAAATTAAAAATTTTCCCGAAGAGTTCGTTTCAAGGCAATCGATAAAAAACGCAGTTAGATATAAATGTAAAGAATTAGACGAGTGGGAACAAAAGATTCTCGAAGCTCAAGAAAAAATTAACGACCTTGAACATCAAATCTTCACGGAAATACGAGAAAACATTATCAAACGAACTGTAAAGATTAAAAATGTCTCTGAAACCATCGCAATGATCGATGTGTTATGTACATTTGCGGAGATTGCAGAAAAATACGGTTATTGCAAACCGATCATTAAGGACCACGATAAAATTATTATTAAGGAAGGACGACACCCTATCGTTGAGCAAATAAACTTCTCTGAGCCGTTTATTCCAAATGATTGTTATTTAGACACCGATCAAGAGCAGATTTTAATTATAACTGGACCAAATATGGCGGGAAAATGCGTAGAAGGAGATACGATAATTTTTACAGACCAAGGGATATTACCGATAAAATCATTTAAACCAAGAGATATGTTAAAGGAGTCTTTTGAGGAATTAAGTCTTAAATTAATTGGCATAAATGGAAATACAAAAACTTCTCACTTTTATTATGATGGAGAAAAGGAAACAGTCAAAATTAGAACGAGATTGGGTTATACTATTGAAGGATCCCTTAATCATCAAGTCTTTGTGCGAACTCCTAAAGGTGAAGAAAAATGGATGAAATTATCAGAAATCTCTAAAAATGAATATTTAATAATTAATAGAAGAAATGATTTATGGGGTTCGAATCAAGAAATTATTTATCACCCCCCAAAATACGAAACTGGTACTCCAATATATCCGTATGGTGGAATTAAATACCCATTACCAGAAAAAATTGATGAGGATTTAGCATATTTAATCGGCCTGCTAATTGGAGATGGCACATTAACATATAAACAAAGTTTTACTTTTACAAACACTGATGATTATTTAATCAACTTATTTCATCAAATAATCAAGAGATTATTCAGTTATGAAGTCAAAACTAAAAAATCAAAAAAATCAGAGCATATCGTATCAAGTTTATATATTAGAGACTTCTTAAAATTTTTGGGTCTAGATTATGTAAAAGCACATAAAAAAGAGATCCCGAAAATAATATTGGTAGCACCTAAAAATATCGTAAAAGCCACTCTTCAAGGATTATTCGATACTGACGGTACTGCAGATAAGAGATATGGAAATGTATCATTTTCTACTACTTCACAAAAATTAGCAAATCAAGTACATATAATTCTTTTAAATTTTGGAATAATTAGTTCGTTTAAAACTAAGAATACTCCTAAAAGACTGCTTTATAATATAAATATTACCGGAAAGGATGCAATTCAATTTCACAATAAGATTGGCTTCCGTATACCAAGTAAGTCAAATAGATTTAAATATTCAAGCGCTATTCGAATGACAAATATTGATAGTATTCCTTATTTAAATGAGACTCTAAAAGAAATTCAAAAAAAAATAGTAGAAATAAGTATAATTATTCCTAAACACGATAAATTAAAATATAATAAAAAGATCGGGGGTATATTTCATTCGTTTATTCGACAAAACAGAAATATTGCATATAAAAAATTGCATGCTTTGATTGAATATTGTAAGAGGTATCAAATTGAATGTAAAAAATTGAAGAAAATTTACCAAAATAATCATTTTTACGATGAAATCGTTTATATAAGAGGTTCAAATTCAAAAATTTTTGATTTCAGTGTACCTAATGGTCATGCATTTGTGGGAAATGGAATTATAAACCATAATTCGACATACCTTCGACAAGTCGCCTTGATCTGCTTAATTGTCCAAATGGGAAGCTTTGTTCCCGCAAAATCTGCGGAAATCGGAATTATCGATCGTATCTTCACGAGAATTGGCGCTTCAGACGATTTAGCGAGAAGGTTAAGTACATTTATGATTGAAATGAACGAGACCGCTAAGATTCTTAACTACGCAACCTCTAAGAGCTTAGTTATAATTGATGAATTAGGAAGAGGAACTTCCTCTTCAGACGGTGGAGCGATAGCGATCGCTACATTAGAGAAGCTTCATTCAATGAAGGTTAAAACATTATTTTCTACTCATTTTCATCAGCTAACCGAAATAGAGTTACCAAGAGTGAAGAATTACCATTTAGATATATTAGAAGACGAGCAGCACAACATTACTTTCATTAGAAAGGTTCAAGATGGGAGTACCGATAAATCTTATGGTATTCATATTGCTCGTCTTGCGGGGATCCCAGAAGAATGCATTCAAAGAGCATTTGAAGTGCTGGAGCAGATCGAAGAAAACGATCCATTTAGGGAAACGGTAAGAAACGGAAATAACATGAGGAAATCTTTTGAAAAGCCTCAGACAAATCTCGTACAAAAACCTAAGAAAACGGTACAAACTACATTTTTTAAACCAATCGTAAAGGTAAACAATAATCTGACCAACGAATATAAGGAACTCGTTGAAATTATTAATGACATAGACATAAACAATGTCACGCCATTAGAGGCTTTAGAAAAGTTAAACGATTTGAAGAAAAAAATAGATAGTATCGACTCATAGGGTTAAGGAAGGTGCTTTCTGGTTGGGTCGAATTAAAAAAATAATCGATTTCGAAAAAATCGCAGCTGGAGAAGTTGTTGAGCGACCTGCTTCCGTCGTGAAAGAGTTGTTAGAGAATTCTATTGACGCAGAAGCTAAAAGCATCAAAATTATTGTTAAGAACGCCGGAAAGACTTTAATTCAAGTAATCGACGATGGGTACGGTATTGAGAGGGACGATGTAGAACTTGCTTTTGAGAGATATACGAGCGGTAAAATTGAAAAATTCGACGATCTGGATTCATTATCAACATTGGGATTTCGAGGCGAAGCCCTTAGCAGTATCGCTGTGGTTTCTCAAGTAGAATTAATAACGAGGATTGAAAAAGATGCCTTAGGAACTTCGATTATCGTCAATGACGGCGAAATAAAGGAGATTAAAAAAAGCTCGGCACCTATTGGGACAAATATTAGCGTAAAAAACTTATTTTATAACATTCCAGCAAGAAGGAAGTTCCTTAAATCTGATAAAGTCGAATTAGGGCACATTACAGACATCATTACAAGATACGCATTGGCGTTTCCTCAAATTCACTTTCAATATCAGCATAATCAGCTTGATATTCTTAATTGCCCCTCTTCGGATTCTTTAAAGGACATGGTATTTCACATATATGGGAAAAAAACTGCTAGAAAAATGTATGAAATTGATTATTCGCACCCAAGCGCTCTATTTAAGCTTTCAGGATTATTGGGAGACCCGGATATTTCTAAAAAGAAGCGAGGAAGCTCAAGTTTATTCGTTAATAGAAGATATGTTATTTCAGATAGATTTTTTGAAGTTATTAACAGCGCGTATAAAGGATTTTTAATGATTGGGAGGTATCCATTCTTTATTTTAAATTTAGAAATTGAACCTTCAACGGTCGATTTTAATATTCACCCTAAAAAATTAACCATACGCTTCAATAACGAAAAAATTTCATTTCCATTCATTGAGAGCGCGTTAAGAGCGTTCTTAGAAGAGCAATTATTACCAAAAAAGCAAGAGGGGATTATTAAACCTTTAGTATCTTTTTCAGAAAAAGACCAAATTCTTGATAGCGAATTAACTTCTGAATATACGCAAGAAACTGAAGAAATTGAAGACTTTCACGACAATAATATGGTTGAGATACTTGCTTCCGATCAAATTCAACTAAAAGAGAAGATACAGACTCGATTAATTAAGCAAGAGTTGCAAGAAAACGAAAAACTGGGTAAAGCTACAAAAGTTCTCGCCAAAAAAGATTTGATAATTACTGATTCCTTGCCAATGATGCGTCTAATTTCTGATACAGGGCAATTAAGTAATAATACTTACATAATTTTTGAAAGCGAAGATGATGATGGCAATCCGGGTATATTGCTACTTGATCAACACGCCGCTTCTGAAAGAATAATGAAAGAAAGATATCTTAAACAGTACAATGAGGCTAAGATTGAAAAACAGCTGCTTATATCCCCCATAAAGCTAGATATTTCGCCTGCGGAGGTTTTTTTTCTAAGAGAGCACTTAAACGAGATAAATAAATTTGGATTCGACTTAGAAGATTTCGGGGGCAATACTTTCGTTTTGAGGGCAATTCCTGCAATTTTTCAGAAGATACCTAGATTGGATGTTGTCAAAGACATGATTGAAGAAATCGTGGAAATGGGCAAACAACAAAGTTTTTCTCAAGCAGAAGAAGATATCATTAATTATCTTGCGTGTCATAAGAGCATTAGGGGTGGAGATGTTTTAAGAGCGAAAGATATAAAAAATCTAGTGATTGATCTATCAAAATGTTCAGATCCAAAACATTGCGCTCATGGAAGACCTACTTTTAAGTTCATTTCCTTTAAAGAGTTAGATAAAATGTTTAAAAGAATAGCGTAAAAATTTCTAACTCAAATTTGTATTTATTCAATTTATTAACTTATCAAGACGATAGAAGAGAGGATAGGAAAGAGAAAAAAGATAAAAACTAAATCTTTGAAATTAAGCCTTTGAAACCATTATAGTCTCAACTCTTTGAACGCCCTCTATATTACTCCAAGCATCTTCGATTGGATCAGCGTTAACCAATTCATCTGAAAATTTTATCTGTAGCCTCAATTTCTCCAAACCGAAAGCTATTGGAATTTGCTCGTGCTTTAAATAGGAAGCACTTCCGGGGAGTCCATTTTTTAATTCATCTAATAATTTATTGAAATCTACATCTACTTCTTCCGGAGTGACCTCAATAATAGCGACATAATAATTAACCATTTTTTTATTCAACTCGAATTCTATTTTTCAATTTATTTTATTCACGGCCCAATAAAATCGCATTTGATACAAGTATAACTGTGGCCCGCTTCGCGGCATTTTTCGCAACGCCAAATTACAACATCTCCACAATTCGGGCAGGGGAATTTTATAGCGTTTTCATAGGGCGTTATTCTTCGACCGCAACATGCGCATTGTTCCATAGACATTAATTTTTTTACTCCATTACTATTTATTATTTTTAGATCGGTTTAGATGTGATATAGTCAATAACTTTAATTTTTTTCTTTTTGCAATATTTATATTTCTGAATTACTAATTTTATAATAAGAATTTAAAATAATCGTTGATGTAATCATGCCGGAAGACAAGGTAAAAAAATATTTCAGTTTAATCGAGGCATGGGTGTATTGCGATATTTG
>SMTZ1_10004453_pt1 | contig 14090 bp, 12 predicted proteins | sample DeeMarSWOR136_30_FD_25667 | JGI IMG/M metagenome (IMG submission 25667) | reverse complement strand
ATTATGCATTCCATTGCTTCCTACATATATTTTAGCTTTTATTACTTTTATTTTTATTTCTTTACAGCAAGAAGCAGTGGAAAATTTTTATCAGCTTGACAATATAAGAAACGATTAAAATTCACCCACTGTTTCTTGAGAGGCAGTGGGTTTTTTATTTTAGAAAGGTGAGAAGATGTCATTGGATAATTTACGCCAGGAAGTTGATAATCTGGACAAAGAATTGGTCAAACTCTTAAATGAACGGGCAAAAATTAGCTTCCAAATTTTACAGGAAAAACAAAAACTGAAACTGCCAATTTACAATCAACACCGTGAGGAACAGGTCATTCAAATGGTAATGCAGGAAAATAAGGGTCCTTTAACAACTGATCAGATCGGCTCAATTTTTCAACTCATTATTGAATCCTGCCGAATTCATCAACAAAATCAGAAAGGGAACGAGAAATGGTAATCGTCATGAAGGATAATGCCACGACTGAGCAAATTGAAGCGGTGGAGAAAAAAATAAACGCGTTGAATTTAAAGGTACATCGGGTAGATGGAGCAATCAGGACAATACTTGGGGCTATTGGTGATCCATCTAATGTTGACAGTAGAGAATTCGAGGACATGGATGGTGTGCTCAATGTTGTGCGCATCATGGAACCCTATAAGCTTTGCAGCCGCACATTTCACCCCGAAAACTCAATCATCAAGTTTAATGGATTAGAACTTGGCGGCGATCGCATCATCGTCATGGCTGGACCTTGTTCTGTCGAAAGCGAGGAACAAATCTATAAAATAGCACAAAAGGTCTCACAAGCAGGCGCAACTATTTTGCGTGGCGGCGTTTTCAAACCCCGCACTTCTCCTTATGCTTTTCAGGGATTAGGAATGGACGGTTTAAAAGTCATGCGTCAAGCTGCGGATAAATTTGAGCTTCAAATCGTCTCTGAAATTCTTGAGCCAAACCAGATTGATCAAATGTATCCATATATTGATATCTATCAAGTCGGTGCCCGCAATATGCAGAATTTCCCGCTTCTCCGTGCTTTAAGTACCGCTGACAAACCAGTCCTGGTAAAGCGAGGGATGGCTGCGACCATTGAAGAACTTTTAATGGCCGCAGAGTATATTATGGCAGGCGGAAATTATAACGTGATACTCTGTGAGCGTGGCATCCGCACGTTTGAAAAATATACTCGGAACACACTTGATATATCAGCGATTCCGATCGTTAAGAAATTGAGCCATCTGCCAATTATCGCTGATCCCAGCCATGGAACGGGCAAGCGGGAATTTGTCGCGCCGATGGCAAGGGCTGCCGTGGCATCAGGGGCTGATGGCTTAATCATTGAAGTCCATCATCAACCCGATAAAGCACTTTCCGATGGGCCGCAATCGCTTTTGCCAGATCAATTCCAGAGATTGATGGAAGTATTAAAGGTGATTGCCTGGGCCATTGGGAGAACTATTTGATCGTTATCCATTGTCCGTGGTCAATTGTTGTCCGTGAATTTGTCAACAACTAACAACTGACTGCGGACCATGGGCGAAATCCGTAAAGATAGATTCTAAGTACAATTGAGGTGGTGACTATGGAAACTTATTCTCGAATCACAATTATTGGTATGGGATTAATTGGCGGATCGATTGGTCTTGCTTTGAAGCGTAAAAATCTCTGTGAGAATATCGTTGGTGTGGATGAATTCTCAGTAATCCATCGAGCGTTAGAAAGAGGTGCCATCGTTGAAGGATTTAATCGAGCTGAGCTGGAAAAAGCAGTTAAAGGATCAGAAATCATTTTTTTATGTACACCAGTACAACAAATTATTGAATTGCTGCCGGTAGTGGCCAAAGCTGCGGATGAAAATATACTGGTGTGTGATGTCGGGAGTAGCAAACAATTTATCATGGAAGAAGCGAATAAATATTTTTCTGAAAATAAGTATTTCCTGGGAACGCATCCGATGGCTGGAGCTGAGACGAAAGGGATTGAATCTGCCGATCCATTTCTATTTGAAAATGCTATCTGGGTCATGACACCAGGTCATCGAATTCCCGAGAAAATTACTCGCAAATTAGGTTTGTTATTGGAAGGTATGGGAGCAAGAATTTTAATGCTAACGCCCCACATGCATGATCGAATCATCGCAGCCGTCAGCCACCTGCCACAATTTGCCGCGGTTTCAATGGTGAATTTAATTGCGCGTTTTTATCAAGAAGATCCCAATTACCTCAAATTAGCCGCTGGTGGTTTTCGGGATATGACCCGCATTGCTTCAAGTCCCTTCTCTGTGTGGAGAGATATTTGTCGAACCAATAAAGAAGAGATTACCGCTTTTATTGATGAATACATCGAAGAACTTCAACACATTAAAACGTTGTTGCAAAAGCAAGAATTGGAACCCTATTTTAATCAGGCTGCTATTACCAGGCTTGCCATACCAAAAGACAGCAAGGGATTTATTCGTCCTTGTTATGATGTTTCCATTGCTGTGGAAGACGAACCCGGCGTTATTGCCACATTCTCTAATGCGCTGGCAAAAAACAATATCAATATTAAAGATATCGAAGTGCTAAAAGTTCGTGAAGGTGAAGGCGGCACCATTCGATTATCGTTCGAAAATGAAGCTGACCGACAAAATGCAGTTGACTTGATTCGAGAAGCGGGATTTTCATGTCATGCACGGGATTGATGCCGTCATTAAAACCGTTTGGATTGTTGGTAAAATTATTGACAAACAAGTTTATGTCACCATAACCGGCGTTAATATTACAGTTCCGGTCCTATAAGGCTTTGTGATCTCCAGGGATAATGATCCGAATTTTAAGAATCCTGTTTGGGTTGCAGAAGAATAATTTAATATATAGATGGAATAGCTCATCAAAAGCCGAACAGGATAAAATTGATTTCATTTACGATTGTGAAAACACAATATCCATAGAAAACAGCTCCTGGATGGCAGAGTGGATAAAAGATAGATAAAATGGTGATTCGGATGTAGGATTTTGAAGTTCGTGAATTGGCAACTAAATTGGGTAATTAGATTTATCGAGAATATGCAGGACTGGAAAAGCCAGTTAAGTCGATTATGAAAACTAAACGAAAGGAAAATTAATGCGAACAGATAACAATGCTATTGTATTGAATAAAGCGCTCCGAGTTTTCTTTTTAGATGCTTTACGGGTTGCGCTTAAAAATCCGTCACAGGTCTATTCTTTTTTCCGAACAATAATATGGCTGAGAAAGGCAGCGAAATTAAGAGCTGGTTGGAAGGAACAGGATGTTCTCGTACCGCCGATTATTATTTTCAGCATCACCAATCAATGTAACCTGCATTGCAAAGGCTGTTACAACCAGTCTTTTCATCATTCAACAAATGGAGAATTGAGCGAAGAAAAGTTGAGAAGTATTACCGATGAAGCAAGGGGACTTGGCGTTTCATTCTTTGTGATTGCAGGCGGCGAACCGTTTATGCGACCTGAATTCACAGATATTATGAAAGATTATCCGGAGATCATTTTTCTGGTTTTTACCAATGGATTGCTGATTAACGACCGGATGATTGATACCTTTAAAAAACACAGAAATATTGTACCGCTCATCAGCTTGGAAGGGGATGAACATGATACTGATCAGCGACGAGGTGAAGGGACTTACCGGACGTTACATAACACAATGCAAAAGATGAATCGAACAGGCATTTTTTTCGGTACTTCGCTTACACTAACCAGACCTAATTTTACAACCATTCTCGACAATAATTATACGAAAAGCCTGATTGAATCTGGTTGTAAATTCTTCCTTTATCTCGAATACACCCCCACGACTGAAGGTACGGAGAATTGGGTACTTTCGATTGAGCAACGAGATCAAGTCATGAATATTATAAACAATTTCCGTTCCAAATATCCCGCCTTGTTCATTGCTGTGCCATGGGATGAAGATGATGTCGGCGGCTGCCTTTCGGCTGGTAGAGGTTTCGTCCATATCAACGCTGCTGGCGATGTCGAGCCCTGTCCTTTTGCGCCGTTTTCTGATTCTGATGTGAGAGAATCTTCACTGCAACAAGCATTGCAATCTGAATTATTCAAGAAAATTCGTCAGCGACCTGAATTATCCCGGGAGGAAGGCGGTGGATGTGTGTTATGGAAAGAGCGGGAATTGGTACAGGAATTGCTTAGCAATAAAAAAGTACTTGTTACTTAATCAAAATGAGAAAAATTCATTTTAATCGATTCCATATTTATCGCGCCATTTTTTTAAATGCTCTAATAATTGTTCAACCTGGTCTTTTGTGTGGATGGCAGATACCGTAATTCTCACAAGAAATTTATCCATTTTCACAGGATATTCTATATGAGGTGCAATAATGTAATTTTCGTGTAAATAACCAGATAGCTTGTTAGCATTTTCTTTAGAATTTAAAAAGATGGGAATGATAGGAGTATTCTCAGTAGTAGTGGAAAAATTCATCCCTATGATTTCATCTCGAATATATCTTTCGTTTTCCAATAATCTTGAGCGGAGTTCTGGGTGCTGTTTCAAAATTTTAATTGATGAACAGCCTGCTGATACAACAGGTGGCGGTAAAGCAGTTGATCCAATATAGACAGATGATTTTTTTCTTATTTTAGTTATAATTTCTTTTGTTGCTGAGATAAATCCGCCATAAGCTCCCAGGGCTTTGCTCATCGTTTCAGATTGAAAAATATTCTCTGCGTCATCAAGCTGGAAATGTTCGGGTGTACCCCGGCCATTTTCACCAAGAATACCTGTTGCATGGGCATCATCTACTACCAGAATAGCGTTGTATTTTTTTGCTAAAGGATAAATTTTATCAAGCGGTGCTATTTCACCAGTTAATGCAAAAATCCCATCGGTAATGATTAATGGCTTATAGTTATTATTTTTCTTCAATAAAGTTTCAAGATGTTCAGCATTGCAATGATTATAAAAATAAACATTTGAGATATCGGATGAAATTCCATCCACAATACTGGGATGGGCAGATTCATCTGTAAATACAGCAGAATATTGATCCTGCAGTGCCTGAAGCAATATTTTATTTCCCATGTAACCGGAAGCAAAAACCACTGAGTCATCTTTGTTTTTAAACTCTGCTAGAAGCTTTTCTAGTTCCAGATGGAGCTCAGATGTGCCCGTTGTCTCTCTGGAAGCCGAAAAATTAATACCATATTTTTCGATGGAAGATATTACCTCTTTTTTCACTGCCGGGTGATTGGCAAGACCGAGATAATTATTACCGGCAAAGTATGAATACTTCTTTCCACTTAAATTGATATAATTTCCTATACCGCTTTTTAATATGAACATGCTAAGCGTCCTGAGGTCATGAATGATTCTGTTTTATAAATCAAAAAGATGTTTTCAACTTTTTTTCATCGTTAAATCTATCCAGGGCAAGCTGTATCAATCTTTCTATTAATTCTGGATAGGGGATGCCACTTAATTCCCACAGCCTGGGATACATGCTGATCTTTGTAAAGCCCGGAATTGTATTGATCTCATTCACAATCAAATCATTATCATCCTTCAAGAAAAAATCTACCCGAGCCATGCCTTCACAGCAGAGCACTTTAAACACCTTAATGGCAAGATTTTGAACTTTTTTAACAACAGGCTCCGGGAGTTCAGCAGGCGCTTTTAAAATTGCACCGTTTTTATCGATATATTTTGCATTGTATGAATAAAAATCGTGTTGGGGTAAAATCTCACCAGGAACCGAGGCAATGGGATCATAGTTACCCAGTACAGCACATTCAATTTCGCGTCCTTCAATGTATTCTTCGATCAAGATTTTGTTGTCGTATTCCATCGCATTGGCTATTGCTTCTTCAAATTGATTTTTGTTCATTACTTTACTTATTCCAACAGATGATCCGAGATTATTGGGCTTTACAAATAAAGGTAAGCCTAAATGTTTTTCCACCTCTTCAAAAGCGATTTTATCTAAGGAAGAACTTTGAAATACAACAAATTGGGCGATAGGAATTCCAGCGTCTCTGAGCAGGCGCTTCGTAACATCTTTATCCATACCCACCGCCGAACCCAAAATACTGGCGCCAACAAACGGAACGTCTGCCAATTTCAATAGTCCCTGAACCGTACCATCTTCACCGAACGGTCCATGAAGGACAGGAAAAACCACGTCAACAGGCGCCACCGAACGATGAGTTGAAAGATTCACTAATTGTTCCTCCTTTTGCCGATGAACCAGGGCAACATGATCGCTGGCTCGATTTAACTTGATCAACTTAGGATCGTTTTCATTTAATAGAAAATTTGAGGCGTCATTTAAATACCAATGCCCATTTTTATCGATACCAATCAGGACTAGTTCGTATTTTTCCTTATCAATAGCTTCAACAACATTTTTAGCTGACTGGAGAGAAACTTCATGTTCCGCCGACTTGCCTCCAAACAGAATTGCAACCCTGGTTTTTTTACTCATAATATGAAACTCCTTCTAAGGTATGTAAAAAAGAAAAGGGTGTGGGACAATATAAGTTCTTCATTATCTAAATTCTTAATTGTTGGTATTGCTCAATAATAAAAAAACTGTAGACAAAGCACTGAATGTTTTAAGTTTGAAAAGCTCCGCGGTATCCGATCACAGGGTTAAAAAACATTATAACTCTTCTCCCACCAAAATAAACTCTCACAGAAATAAATCGTAAGAAAAATATTATTTTCAATAGCGGTAGTACTGATATGAAGTGTTTCAGATAGTTGAACAATACTAATCTTTTGGTTTTTGAATATAAGCTCTAAAATCCGAATTTCAGTATAAATTACGGAATTAAATTTTTAAAATCAAGCATTTTTACATCTTGTAAATTTTCGTCTTAAGGAATTATTCTATACCGATTAAGGATTAGAATTTCATACTGATTCCATCGCTCCAAGCGATGGAATCAGTATGTCAACGATTTGACAGTGAAAAATTAAACCTAATTGAGTATATAAGCTATTATTAATTTAAATAAAAACGGTCTTATTCATCAACGAGTGAATCGTTATAAAAAGTAGACACAGTTTTCATTAAAATATTTAACTTGCTATATGATTCTAAATTATCTAATGTGGTGTATTATCAATAAACAATAAAATAGCAGGAATCTGAAATGAAACAAAAGGTTTGCATATTATGCTGCTTGCTATTGTTATTTAATTTGAGCATTTCGATGGCAGGAACAATCCATGGTTTCCTCCGGGAAAAAGATACCAGAGAACCAATTGCTATAGTAAACGTCTGGACAAAAGGTACTAATATTGGTACAACCACGAATATGAAAGGTTACTATGTTTTATCGTCGTTTTCAGACTTTTCAGCAGGTCTTTATGTCCGAGCCGGCAACCCGAACCAAAACCTGATTTTATTGGATCATATTAATGTTTATAATCCTAACCACATGTTCGGTTCCGTTTGTGGAGAAACATTTCAACTGTATATTTTGAAGTTATAAATTAATTGGAGTGCTGGAATATTGGAATAATGGAATATTGAAAATAGTATTCCGACATTCCACTATTCCATTGTTCCTATTTCGTTTTTTTGTCTAATAACTTTAAAAATGGTCACTATTTATTCCTGGCGATTACTCACCCACATGAATCCTTTTTGCCCCAGCCTTTTTCAGGATTTTTAAAACAAGTATATAATTATGATACCTGGTATCACTCTTGGTACTGATGGCAAAAATGACATTCGGATTTACGACCAGCAGTTTTTTAGTTAAATCAAATAATTCTTTCTCACCAACGGATTTTCCATCAACAGATATTTCACCCGCTGCGTTTATAACAACATTGGAAATATTTTTATCTGGAATTTTGTTGAGTTTTTCTTTGATTTCACTCGAGGGTAGTACCAGTGATGATCCTTTTTTAGAATCATCCATATAAACAATATTTAATAAACCCGACTCTTGCAGTTTCGTCTGAATTTTCGAAACGGTCTCCATCGTAACTGATTTTTCGAAAAAAAGGTTAAAGACTACATTTTCTTTATCATCACCAACGACCTTGCTTAATGTCGTCTTGAGATTTTCAAACGATGTCTTTTTGCCATTAACTTTTATTTTGTTTTCATTGATAAAGACGATATCGACCGTCCGCATCTTATCATCCCCCAATTTCACGGGTTTGGCACTAATCAGATTCCAGGATAGCGGAAGAGCCAATAACAGCAGTCCAGTCAGAATAACGCCTATTCTTCTTTTTGATAAAGGTTTCATGGTGGTAACCTCCTTCATTTGATATTTAATACGGTTAATTAAATTATTCTTCTGCCTGATCAGGGCAGACGCTGAGGGGCAGCCGATCCTGGTCTGCACCATATACTCAGCTATTTTTATAAGGTACCTTGAATAAATAATAGCCGAACTTTTATTTCCCGCCACAGACACGTCATCGCAAGCCATTTCCCGAAATTCAATGAGTTTCCGATTTAACAACCAGACCAGTGGATGGAAAAAATAAATAGACTTGACGAAAATCTGCAAAACCTGCATCATACCATCATACCTTTTGATATGTGCTAATTCATGATCCAGGGTCATTTTTTGGCAGGCTGGTGTCCATCTATCCCAAATTGCAGGGACGTAGATCTTTTTGGGAAGAATACCCAAAGTTATCGGGACGTTGATTTTATCATTTTTAAAAACGATAATGCTTCGATTCCCGAGGTGAATATTTTTTACAGACTCAGAGGATCGCAGAAATAACCGAAGCTGAAGCGATGATATGACTGTCATCAAAAGAACAATGACCATCACAAGAATCCAGATTAAAAATAACAGCCCTGCCCAATTGAGTGAGAAACGTGCCTCGGTCGCTATTGCCTGCGCTTGAGTTGTTGTATCGATAATATTGAAATTACTAAGTCTGATAGGCTGAAGAAGCGTTGGGCTTCCAATGGGTGAAGGGATGATCGAGGGAACAAGCAATTTAATGAGTCCCAACAAAGCAATATTGTATCGAATCCGTGCCGAACTATTTTTCAGCAAATACAGGGCTAAAAACACCAACCCTAAAAAGATAGTATTTTGAATAACAGCAACAGAAAAATAATTGGCCCACAACGCTCCATATTGATTAATCCATTCGATCATGACAATTTACTCCTAACGGTCTTTCTCCCCGATAACCATAAATTTTGTTAGCGACTTTTATAGAGATAGAAATCTATTCCCTTTTCACTATCCTATTCCCTTTTCCCTATCCCTTTTTTCCCAATTCTTTCTCCTTTTTGTCCACGAGTTGTTTGATGGCTTGAAGATCCTTCAGTTCAAGATTATCTGAATCCATCAGAAAATCTGCCAATGCTTGTATTGATCCATTAAATACTCGGGATAGAAAGAACGAAAATTCTGCTTTAACCATAGAGTTTCGGGATTTTGTCGGAGAGTAGAAATTGACCATCCCTATTTTTTCACGTTTTAACATCCCTTTGTTGTGCAAATTATTCAGAATTGTTTGTACTGTTGTATACGCCTTTTCTCCATTGGGAAACGCATGATTGAATACATCTCGCGCCGTGGCTCGTTTCCCAAGTTCCCAAACGCTTTCCATGATTTCCCATTCAACGGGCGTGGGCTTTATATTTTTTGACATTCGATCTCCTATATTAATCATTGACTAACTATGACTATAGTTATTATACTAAATATTTAGTTAAATGTCAAGTACTTTTTTTTGTTTTTTAAAAATTTTTTCAGAAGCAGCATCGAATAGCAATTTATCAAAAATATTTCCTGCTAAAAAGCCATATCTCGGTAAAATTAATCAGTGTGAAAACTTGTTGCTAAATACGTTTCATTTTTGTATATTTGGGGTGAGAAGACCATAGCTTCGCAAATTGATTAATGATATTAAATGGTATATAGGTATAGAGGTATAATGGAATGCTTTATACCATATACCTGTACACCCTTATACCTTGAACATTTTTTTATGCCAAAACTTTGAAATTCCGATACAGATATATAAACGATTATCGGAAGTTATTAAAAATTCCTGGGTCATTTAATTCATGAAAAAAAATATCCTCCTCATTTCAATCATAATTCTCATTACAATTGTATTGGTGTTCCGTGGATTCATAAAGGATAATTCCTGCAATCCTGAAAAACAACTTACCGTGGAACAGCTCCAAAAAGATTTCCTCAAATTAAGAAAAATATTAGAAAATAATCATCCAGCGCTTTACTATTTCCATGCCAGAGAAACTTTGGACCAATATTTTGACAACATTTATACTTCAATTGACAGCAGCATGTTGGTGAAAGATTTCTATATATTATTGAGCAGAGTCGCTGCCAAAGCGAATTGCGGGCATACTTATCTCTCATTGCCAAAAGGGTATTGGGAAAGCGCCAATAAAATTTATAAATATTTTCCCTTCAAATTATATTTTCAAGACAGAAAAGCTTATGTTTTGAAAAATTATAGCACGGATACATCAATACCTTTGGGAGCCGAAATTTTATCGGTAAACAACACACCGATGTCCCAAATCATAGCTAATTTTCTTGAAAGCATTTCCTCCGATGGTCTTAATCAGACCTATAAATATGCTAAAATGAATCGGAGCGATTACGGTTTATATCCTGGTTATGCTGACTTTCCTGAATCCTATCAAGTGACTTACATGACAAAACAAGATACCATCACAACGAGTACTATTGTTGAAGCCCTGACCCATGATGAAATTTTAGAATCTCGAAAGAAACAGTTCCCCAAAGACTGGAAATTTATCCCTTATGATTTTAAAATTATTGATAGTTTGAACACGGCTATTTTAACGGTGAGAGATCTTATTGGATTCTCGACCAAGGATTTTAAACAGTTTTTAGCGGATGCATTTTCGACCATTCATCAAAATAATATTAAAAATTTAATTATTGATGTTAGGGATAATGACGGCGGCGATCCCCATAACGCCACGGCAATCCTTTCATATCTGACCGACACTCCCTATATTTATTTTCCTCCTCATGTTTTAGGCTATTGGCAGCTTAAAAAACCGATCGATCCACAGCCATTAAATTTTAAGGGGAACAAGTATGTCCTGATCGACGGTGGCTGTTTTTCCACAACAGGACATTTTCTCTCGATGATAAAATATCATAACTGGGCAACTTTAATCGGTGAAGAGTCAGGCGGTTCCTATATTTGCAATGGTTGTGTTGAAAATTACACCCTGCCAAATACAAAAATGGTTCTAAATTGTTCAAGATGCGTTTATCGAACCAATGTTCATGGATTTACCAGGGAACGAGGTATCATGCCAGATATTGATGTAAAACCGAGGATTGAAGATTTGATTAATGATCGAGATACAGTGATGGAAATTGTATTGAAGATAGTGAGACTTCAAACGTGAAATATGAGACGTTTTTTGAAATTTACTATCGTCTCACGCCCCCGTTTCATATTTCACATTACAATATGATTTTAGCAACGAACCGCCAATGAACATTCGTATTAACAATAGGGTGATCACCTATGAAACAATGGTACGAACAACTCTTTGAAAACTATGCAGAGACTTATGACAACGAATCCTTTACACAAGGCACTATCGGAGAAGTCGATTTTATTGAAAAGGAAATAAATTTTGCTAAGACCAAATATATCCTTGATATCGGCTGTGGTACAGGAAGACATGCCATTGAATTGGCAAAGCGGGGATATAAAGTAACAGGAGTAGATCTGTCCGAATCGCAATTAAAAAGGGCAAGAGAAAAAGCTGCCGATGTTGGTGTGAAAGTCGATTTCATTCAGAAAGATGCCAGGAATTTGGATTTTGTGAATGAATTCAATGTCGTGATTATGATTTGTGAAGGCGCATTTCCTTTGATGGAAACCGATGAGATGAACTTTCAAATTCTCCGAAGTGCGACAAAGGCATTGAAAGAAAATGGTAAGTTTATTTTCACCACCTTGAATGTATTATTTCCACTCTATCATTCTGTTAAAGATTTTCTTAATGAAAATTTTAATGAAACCACAACAGAAAAGCTTACTTTTGATTTAATGACATTTAGAGAAAAATCGTCGGTTACGATTAGTGATGATTCAGGAAATAAAAAAGTTCTCAATTGTAATGAAAGATATTACGCACCTTCTGAAATCACCTGGTTATTGAAATCGCTTGGCTTCAGAAAGATCGATATTCATGGCTGCAAGCTGGGTAATTTTAGCCGTAATGACAAATTAACGACAGAGGATTTTGAGATGTTGGTGATAGCTGAAAAATAAGATAAGTTGGTTTAAATTGCAAACCTTCCGAATATCGAACAAGCTGAAAATCCCGGTTTATCTGGGGAATGATGAATTTCGAAATTCGATATTTAAGCTTCGACATTCATAATTCAATTTATGAATAATCCAAACCAGGAAAAAATAAATATAGGACCAGGCATATTTTAAAAATAGGGTAAAATGACAGCTATCATTATTATTCTCGGATGGACCTGTTTTGTAGTTTATTTTGTTTTTGCTATAGTATCCATTTTCTCATTCATTTCTGAAAGAGAGTGGCGGGCTGTCACACGGGGAGTGTTTCTTTTCTTGCCATTGTTAACCATATTCGGGATTCTTCTTTATCTCGATCTATCTTTAAGACCATGGATTATTATTTCAATTTTTATTGGAAATGCAATTGTTACTCTTTTAATTGTTCTGCCATTTAAAAAAGCTCAATCGATTCGAATTATTGGTGAACCCAAAAGAATTGACGAACGCGATGCCCTGTTCCACCGATTTTATCGCATAAAGCCAGGCACCTCTGAATTTGAAGCCTATTATCGAGACCATCCCGAAAAAAAAGAGATAGACGAAAAAATTCGAGCTATGCCTGGATTGGGGAGTCCTGGTTCAAAGACTTATTATCCAGTCACATCACCATTTCAAGAAGCGATATTTAGTGTTCTTGGTGGCAGTACTCGTAATATCGAATGGGAACCTGAACCCATTGAAGGGAAGCCTGTTGAAGTTTCTCCGGCAGAGATTAGCATTCGGCTAAAAGGTTTTGCCCGGTTTCTTGGCGCTGATTTAGTTGGAATAACAAAGCTAAATCCAGCTTACGTGTACAGCCATATTGCCCGAGGAGCAGGTACATGGGGCAAGCCTATCGAGTTAAATCATACTTATGCGATTGCGATCGCAGTTGAAATGCGCCATAATATGATTCGCTATGCGCCTGCAGGACCAACCATAACCGAAAGCGCCTTCAGTTATTATGAAAATGCCAAAGTCGCCATGATTCTTGCCAAATACATCAATCTGCTCGGCTATGAAGCCCGAGCCCATGTGGATGGCAATTACAGGGTAATGTGCATTCCCATTGCAGTTGATGCTGGATTAGGTGAATTGGGTAGGTTGGGACTTTTGATTACGCCGAAGTATGGTCCCAGTGTCCGACTGTCGATTGTGACTACTAATTTACCGCTTTTACAGGACCAATCGATCACATTTGGCGTCCAGCATTTTTGCTCCTTTTGTAAAAAATGTGGTGATAATTGCCCCTCCGCATCGATTGATATGAACGATAAGGCAAAATATAACGGTGTTGAAAAGTGGCAAAGCGACCAGGATAGCTGTTACCGCTTCTGGCGAAAACAGGGTACAGATTGTGCTATCTGTGTGAAAGTATGTCCTTACTCTTACCCTGACGCTCCCGTGCACAACCTGGTTCGCTGGATTGTTCGCCGGAATAATTTTTCTCGTCGACTCGCATTTTGGGGAGATGAGTTTTTCTACGGGCGCTACCCAAAGCAGCGTGTCCCGTTACCTGATTGGCATTCCCCGGATTAAAAACTAGCGCATATTTAGGAATTGGATTTAGGAGCTCGGGCTTCGGGAATCAATTTTCATGTTTTGTGAGAAAATGTTATTGTATAATATTAAACAAATATTTGTATAATATTCCACAACTGTCTAAATTTTATATAAGTGATTTAATTTATAATATATTAATAAACCGAATGTTAAATAATGCTAAGCTCAATGGCATATTTTTTGTTTAAGATAGAAGAAATGTAATTGAAATACTTTTACTAATTATCATTCAAGG
>SMTZ1_10004451_pt1 | contig 14091 bp, 10 predicted proteins | sample DeeMarSWOR136_30_FD_25667 | JGI IMG/M metagenome (IMG submission 25667) | reverse complement strand
AAATCCAGTTTACCCACTTACCTCATAAATGTAAAATTGATATTTATACAGTGGCTGGTGACCTTGTTGGCTCACTCGACCATGACGAAAAATGGAACAGCAATACCATTGGAGTTGCAGAATGGAATTTATGGTCTTTCGAGAGAACCGAGGTTGCTTTTGGTCTTTATATTTATGTGGTAAAAGTTGATGGTACAGTCAAAAAAGTTGGCAAATTTGCAATCGTTAGATAGGAGGGTATGAAATGCGAAATATATTCACTTTTATAATCATCAGCTTGTTCATGCTGACAGAAAATTCCTGGTGTCAACAACAGGATTATCCGCCAGAGGATATCACACGTGTTGGGACGACTGCTGCGACATTTCTTAAAATCCCAGTTGGCGCTCGGTCAATCGCTTTATCTGGCGCTTACACAGGCCTGGCAGATGACGCAACATCGCTTTATTGGAATCCCGGTGGAATCGCCCGGATAGACAGAATTACAGTCGCGGTTAACCACGCTAATTTATACGCGGGCATTCAACATGACTTCGTTGGACTGGTTTTCCCGGTAGGTCAAAATGTGTTTGGGCTCAGTTTTGTGATGCTCAATTCTGGAGATATGGATGTAACCACTGTTGACGCTCCAGAAGGAACGGGTGAAACGTATGATGTGAGTAACATGGCGGTTGGATTCACTTACAGCCGTCAATTAACAGATCGTTTCTCTGTAGGGTTTACAGGCAAGATAATTAATGAGAAAATCTGGAGAAATAGCGCTACTAATTTTGCCTTAGATGTTGGTACTATTTTTGAGACCGGTCTATTGGGCACAAAAATAGGGATGTCTATTGCTAACTTCGGTCCCAATGTGAGGATGGAAGGACCAGATATGCTTGTAAACCGACGACCGGATCCGAATAATCCTGATAATGGCTATAATCCGGAAGTTTTATTAAAAGCAAAAGAGTGGGCGATGCCGTTAACGTACCGAATGGGACTTGTTGTTGATCTTCTTGGAGGTATCAGCCCCTATATGTCGAATGAACGCAATCGGTTAACTACAATCGTTGATGCGGATGACGGTGTTGATTCTTCATTACGATCAAGTCTCGGCGTTGAATATGAGTGGAATAACATGATTGCGTTACGTATGGGATATAAATTGTACAATTATGACGCCGCTCAATTCTCCTTCGGTGGTGGGTTAAAGTTAGGAAAATCAAGTATTCCAATTGTTATTAATTATGCATTTGCTGATTATGGTGATTTAAGTTATATCCACCACTTCTATATATCGATGGCATTTTAAACAATAAAATTTTTGCCCAATAGATGATGAGCAATGGAGTGTTGGATTGAGGTAACTTGTTTTGCAATATTCCATTGTACTACTACTTCAATACTCCATATTCAACACCTTATTTTGTTTCAGGTGTAATCACGTTGGGTAAGATTTAAAAAACGAAATTTAGCTTTTACAAGCAATAAGCCTGTTGTTTTTCTTTAATAACAGGCTTACTTTTTTGTGATGAAAAAATACTTGACATCAATAAATAAAATTTGCTTGCTTAATACCTTGCGAATCAGTATATTGAATTGTCATAATTAACGACGTTGTTGAAAAGCCCTATTTTATGGGAATTCTAAGAAATGAGCAGAATTATATCAATTCTATTAATTTTCTCATTAATTGGTATTGCTTCTTCACGAGCTCAAGATATCAACCGAGTAGGTACGGCTGCGGCTCAATTTATGAAACTGGGAGCAGGCGCTCGTGCCGGAGCATTGGGAGAGGCTGCGGTTTCAATTCCTGGCGATGTGACCAGTCTTTACTGGAATCCTGCTGGTATTGCATCAATTGATCGAACTGCTTTTGCTGCATCCCGTCATGAACTCTATGTAGACCTTTCATTTAATTTTGTAGGAATTGTACAGCCCCTGGGTACTAATGGCTCAATTGGTGCAAGTGTTATCTATTTAGATTCTGGAGAAATGGAGATTACAACTCTGGATAGTCCAAATGGAACTAATTGCCATTTTTCATGGGAAGCTTTTGCCATTGGTTTGACATACAGTCGATATGTGACAGATCGGTTGCGTTTAGGAGGAACTATAAAATATATTAGAGAAGGTGCTTACCATTTGAAAGCCCATGCGCTTGCAATTGATGTGGGTTCTCTGCTTGATACAGGCGTACTTGGCATGAAATTAGGAATGTGTTTAAGCAACTTCGGTGGTCCAATGAGACTTGCAGGACCAAGCCTGCAGGTGCAAAATGATCGCTTGAACAATAATTCAGGAACCGTCTTAAAAGATGCTTATCTGAAAACAGAAGAATATCCGCTTCCTTTAATTTTTAGGTTAGGACTCTCAACCCAATTAGTTGGAAATGAGGGTCAATTAATGAACAGCGAAAATAATACCTTAACCATTGCTGTGGATGCTTATGATCCAATGGATGCGGTTTTGAGATCAAATTTGGGGATCGAATATGTGTGGAATAGTATCCTATCTCTACGAGCGGGTTATCGGGGAATCTCGGTAGAAAATGATGAATATGATTCATACAATACAGCAAGTTATACCTTCGGTGGTGGGATTCAATATGATTTTAATGTGGCTCACATAGAATTTGACTATGCATTTACAGATTTTAACATATTAGGAAATGGACATTTATTTTCAATTGTATTGTCTTTTTAAGGATAACTTTTTTATTCTTATTTTATTGACCTTGAAAAAATATAGACTTACAAAAATACTATGTAGCTTATGTTATCTCGCTTTTTAAAAATTAATCATAAGCCCTACTCTCACCCTCCTGCCATATTCATATTGATAGTTTTCAAATCCTGACATCCAATAGTTATAATAATTTACCATATAATATGGATTAAATATTAAGTCCTGTTCCTGGTCATCTAAAATATTCAAAATTTCAAAATAGGGGGAGAATTCTCCCTTGAGAAAATTAAATGATTTGATAAATCTTAGGTCGATGTAGTTCCTCCAGTTACCTCGACCAGTAATCGTGAAATCTTGGTCTAATATTGGAAGCGGGCTATTCATTCGTGCCAGCAAATTTATTTCAAAATTTTTCGGATTAACGTAGAAGATATTACAACTGATCTTGTGTCGTTGATCCCAGGCTAAAGGATAGCTTTTTAATCCATAAGTCGAAAATGAATTTTGGATGAACTCATAATAATTTTGTAATGGAAAAGAACCAGAGCCCGTTGCCTTACAATAGGTATAACTTATCTTGCCAAAAACATTGCTTTTCCCTGGTCTTTTTTCTATGAAAACTTCTAAACCTCTAATAGATGCTCGATCTAAATTTTCAAATTGAGTGTAATTTTTTTGATAATTGTCTCCGGAATAATAGGTCTGAGTATTCACCAGGTTCTCAATTTTTTTTACATAAAAGGTGGTTCCGAAAACTGTTTTTGGCGCGATCACTTTTTGATATCCAATTTCAAAAGCCTCTGTTTTTTCAGACTCCAGTTCTGGATTTCCAAGTAAGGGAAAACTTACATCAATTTTCTGATTTGAGTTAAGATAGAAATAATACAAAGGCGGAGTTTGAAAAAACCAGCCATAATTCAGATGAATTCGATCATTTTTGAATAAGAAAGGAAATGATAATCCAGTTCGGGGGCTTATTTGAAATTGAGTCTTAGCTTTACGAACTGCAAGGTTTAGCGTATCTTGCAATGAATTAATTGTTGTTCCTGGCAAAGTAACATTGGGATTAAAATAATCGAATCGCATCCCGATATTAACAACAAATTTCTCATATTCAATTTTATTTTGACCAAATAGCGCCACCGTGAAAGGTTTAACATATAATCTATGGGTAAATTTTTCTTGATAATTATGATCGAATTTTGCTGATTCAGGTGCTTGAGTCAAGAATACATTATTCATAAAAATTTTATAAAAATTGACATGAGTTCCAAATTTAATCAAATTCGAAGAAGCAAATTGTCGATAATATAAAGCCTTTAAGAAGTACACCTTTTCATCAACAACATCATTCCAATCATGAACAAACTTATCTGATGTTAAATCATCAGCATTGGATGAAGTTTTTTCACTTGTTAATATCTTATTAACAGCTTGTTTTTTCATGAAATCACGACCAAAACTAAATGTGTAAAACGAATTAGGATTCAAAGTATGAATCACAGTTAAATTAATCCGATTGCTTTCCTTTTTTTGGTCAATTAAGCTGTTTTCACTATTCAGGGATGATGACTGGTTGTATGTATTATTTAATTGCCAGCTTGAGGATAAGCTCTGAAAAACGATTTTGATTTTATCCCACAACTTAAAAGAAAGTTTTGACGTGTAATGATAATTTTGATTTTCAGGAGCGACTTGAATTGCCGACGTTTTAGTATCAGAAATCTGCATATTATCAAAATTCATCGTACCAGAAATATAGTAATTTAAATCATACATGGGACCGCCAAAACTAAAGAGCAGCGGACCTCCGACACTTAATTCTATTCGTTTTAAATTGTCGTTTTTTATATCAATGCCAAATTTATCAGTAAAAATCTTAAAAAATCCCTCTGTTCTTTCTTTACCTTCTTTCGTTGCAAGGTTAATAATGCCGGACATTGCTTGCCCGTATTCTGCATTAAATCCATTGGTATAAAAATTTATTTCTGATATTGCGCTTAAAGGAACGAATGTACTAATTTCCCTGAACATTGGATCCTGAATTGATAACCCATCTATCATGTATAGAGCGTCGTAGTTTCGTCCTCCTCGTATATGCCCTTTAACGACAGAAGGTTGGGTCGTAATTGTTTGATAGAAATTATCGATGGGAAGCTTTCGATTAATATCCGAATGACTTAGAGTGTAACTACTGGGAGGAACATCTTTTTGAATCAAAGGCTTTTCAGCAGTAATTACAATTTCTGTCCCTAATTCCAATGCTTCAGAGACCATTTCAAAATCTAATTCCTGATGAAGATCCGCCCGAAGATTCACATCTCTAACAACAATTGTGGTATATCCCAACATTTTCGCTCTAATGTCATATTTACCTGGCGGGATGTTATTAATAGAATAGTGCCCATATTTATCAGCTACTGTCCAGAGTTTTGTATCAACCAACATTACGATGGCGCCTGGCAATTCTTGACCAGTATTTTTATCTATTAATTTTCCTGAAATAGAACCAGTAATTCCACCATAGCTGTTACCGGTAACTGTTAATAATAAACATAGAAGTATGTAATTTCTGAAATTCATTTTGATTAATGGTAAAATGATTTATTTTTTTCTTTTGAGAGCAAAATATATGCCATTACAAATTACTATTTAAATATTTTAAAAAAAACCAAGTTTAATTCTAAACAATTTTTACTATTGTTTTAATTGGTCTTATGTTGTGTAATATTAGTTGCAAAATGAAAAGTTGGCAGCTAATCAGTATTCCAAATTCCCATCTGAAAAATTCTATATTCTTATGCAATTATTTACCATGAAAACGGTAAATTGTTGCACAGTAAATGATTTTAAATAGGTAAAAAAGTACTTGCAAAATTATAAATTTTATATTATGTTTAGTGTTCAAATTTTTGTATATCAATGAAATTGTATTATGAATTACGGTCAAGCGATTCAATATCTTTACGGCTTGAATAGCCTGGGCTGGAAGCTGGGATTGGATAATATCAGTAGTCTTCTTAATGAGTTAGATAATCCGCAAAAAAAATATAAAACGATTCATATTGCAGGAACGAATGGCAAAGGTTCGACATCTGCGATGTTGGAATCAATTCTAAGATCAGCCGGTTACAAAACCGCATTATTTACATCACCACACTTGGTTCACATTGAAGAACGAATAAGGTGCAGCGGAAGGTTAATAAGCCAGGAGGAATTGGTCTTCTATATTGAGCGACTTCAACCATTAATTCAAAAGTATAAGTGTACATTTTTTGAGGCAATTACTGCCATCGCATTCCATTATTTTGCTGATCAAAAAGTTGACATTGCTGTTATTGAAGTCGGTCTTGGTGGACGATTAGATGCCACTAATGTTATTTCTCCACTTATAAGTATGATTACAAATATTGAAATTGATCATACAAAACAGTTAGGGCGGAATCGCAAAAGTATTGCAAAAGAGAAAGCTGGTATTATTAAACCAGGAACAGTTTGTATTACAAATTGTCGTTTTAACGAGTTAGGGACTGTGTTCGATCAAATCTGTCAAGAGCGGCAGGTCGAGCATATTCGAGTTGATCAATTATTAAAGATTGAAAATGTTGTATTCGATGAACAAATCACTTCTTTGGATATATCAGTCAATGGATCTAACTACCCTCAACTTAAATTATCTCTTATCGGTGAGCATCAAATTCAGAATGCAGCTTTGGCAGTTACTGCTGCGAATGTGCTCAATTCCAGATTCCTACCAATCAAAAATGAAGATATCTACCGCGGATTGCTTGATGTACAATGGCAAGGTAGACTTCAAGTCATATCTGATAATCCAAAAGTTGTTATTGATGTTGGGCATAACCCAAATGGCATTTCTTGCTTGATAAAATCGATTCGAACAATTTTTAAGTATGATCGTTTAATAGTTGTCCTTGGCGTTTGTAAAGACAAAGACTATGTTGCAATGGTCAAAAAATTGGCTCCTTTATCAGATATATTTATTGCTGTTAAAGCCAATAATAATCGTGGCTTATCACAATCAATACTTGCAAATACTGCTCTTCAATATTCGAATCATGTTCATGAATGTAAAACGACTTTCGACGGCTTAACTTATGCCTTGAACAATGCTCAAAAAGATGACCTCATTTTATGTACTGGTTCCCATTATGTTGTAGGCGAAATTATCCCTCATTTCAATAATAAGCTGAGTTAATATTTTTATTAAGGAAGTGAGACAAGATAAATTGCCCATTTTAATTCTATCACTCATCATTTTTACAAGGTTATTAGGATTCAAATACCCATGCTATCTAATCCCAACTCATGAACAATTTTTCCATTTGTAATTTTTTTGGATTTTAAAAGAATAAAATACTATAACACTATGATGTGTAATTTATTTTTCTCATTTCCCAAAAAACACTTGACTTTGAGAAGAAAATTTTATAAATTTGAAATGCGAACTCGCCTGGTGTGTAGTATAGAATTACTTTTCAATTAACTCCAAAATCCTTCGGTGGCTTTATCCTTGAAAAATAAGCTATTAAATGTTAATATGATACTAAACTATATAGAGAGTAATAAAGCTGATAATTGAAACGATTCTATCTAATTTATCTCATAAATATCATATTGGGTGTTTACTAATCCACAATCAGAAAAAATTGTTTATTTCCTTGATATTCACCTCTGTATTCTTTGAGTTTTTAGCAGTTGATATCTATTCTATCTAAAAACTCACTAAATCAATGGTTTCCATATTATAAAAGTTATTCAGTTATATAGAAATCAACTTCAAGGGAGTATTTATGGCCAGCGTGAGATTAGAAAATGTGACTAAAATTTTTGATAAAAAGGTAGTGGCTGCAAAGGATGTTAATATTAATATCCAGGATAAGGAATTTATGGTTTTAGTTGGACCATCTGGGTGTGGCAAATCTACTACTTTGCGGATGATTGCGGGATTGGAGGAAGTTACAGAAGGAAACATTTATATTGAAGATCGGTTAGTTAATGATATCCCCCCCAAAGATCGTGATATTGCAATGGTATTTCAAAATTATGCGCTTTATCCTCACATGACGGTTTATCAAAATATGGCGTTTGGTTTAAAGTTAAGAAAATTTCCCAGAAAGAAAATTGAAAGAAGGGTGTATGAAGCAGCAGAAATTTTGGAAATAAAAGATCTCATGGATAGAAAACCAAAAGCACTTTCAGGAGGGCAACGTCAACGTGTGGCTGTTGGTAGGGCAATTGTAAGAAAACCGAAAGTTTTCTTATTCGATGAACCTCTGTCCAATCTTGACGCTAAGTTACGTGTACAAATGCGCACTGAAATCTCTAAACTTCATAATCGTTTGGAAACAACCATGATCTATGTTACCCATGATCAAATGGAAGCGATGACGATGGGAGATAGAATAGTTGTAATGAAAGATGGTTTCATTCAGCAGATAGATAATCCATTAAATTTATATAATAAACCAATTAATAAATTCGTTGCCGGTTTTATTGGTAGCCCTGCGATGAATTTTATGACCGGTCTGGTACGAGATGATAACGGTCTTGCCTTTGATGAGGGTAAAATACGACTTAGAATACCAGAAATTTTTCATCAACAATTATCGAAATATATGAATAAACAAATTATTTTTGGGATCAGACCAGAAGATATTTACGATGCGAATTTTGCTCCTAATATTCAACATCCATCGCGAGTTAAAAGTCGATTAGAAGTCGTAGAACCAATGGGCAATGAAATTTTTCTTTACTTAAATAGTGAAAAGCATCAGTTCGTTGCAAGAGTTAGTAGCACTGAAATCCCATCTGTTGGGAGACAGATAGAATTGATTTTCAACATGGGAAAAGGACACTTTTTTGATCCAAAAACCGAACAACAGCTTTGATTGATGACAGGAGGATATTGAGCATAAAATAAAAATTGTGGTAACGATGCTACTTCATTTAAGAGCACCACATAATCCTCAACAAAATTTCTCTTCGATTGATGCTACAATAAAAGACCTTTTTGATGAGTTGTTGATAAGTAGAATATTAAAAATAAATACTTGTGATATTATAGATTGTAATTGACGCGAGATAACTAATCATATATAAAATAAAATATTTATAAAGAGAAAATATAACATTTTAGAAGGGACGAGGTTATGGACATTGCTGAGTTAAAAACCCTAAAAATTTCCGAATTGACCAAAGTTGCCCAGGAGTTGAATATCTCTGGGTCAACAGGTTTAAAAAAGCAAGAACTTATTTTCAGGATTTTGGAGGAGCAAACCAAACAGGAAGGACTAATATTTGCAGATGGAGTACTCGAGATTTTGCCTGATGGTTATGGATTCTTGCGATCTCCAGATTATAACTATCTTCCTGGTCCTGATGACATTTATGTTTCTCCTTCACAGATAAAGCGTTTTGGATTGCGAACTGGTGATACGGTTTCGGGACAAATTCGTCCGCCAAAAGAGAACGAGCGTTTTTTTGCGCTTCTTAAGGTCGAAGCTGTTAATTATGAGAATCCGGAAGAAGCAAAAGCAAAAATGCTGTTCGATAACTTAACACCACTTTATCCCCAATCCCGGATTAATTTGGAATATAATCCAACAAATTATTCAACTCGTATAATGGATCTGCTAACACCAATTGGGAAGGGACAGCGTGGCTTAATAGTCGCCCAGCCCAAAACTGGAAAAACAATGCTTTTGCAGTCTATTGCGAATGCAATTACCACCAACCATCCAGATATTAGAATGATTGTGCTTCTTATTGATGAGAGACCTGAAGAGGTTACTGATATGGAACGTTCCGTTAAAGCGGAAGTGATCAGCTCAACTTTTGATGAGCCGGCTGAGCGGCATGTTCAGGTAGCTGAAATGGTGTTAGAAAAGTCCAAACGCTTGGTCGAATACCAGCATAATGTTGTCATTTTGTTAGATAGCATAACACGTTTGGCCCGGGCTTACAATACAGTAGTTCCTCATAGCGGTAAGATATTGTCAGGCGGTGTAGACGCAAATGCACTTCATAAACCTAAACGGTTCTTTGGTGCAGCACGTAATATTGAAGAAGGGGGAAGCCTAACAGTTATCGCTACTGCATTGATTGACACCGGTAGTCGGATGGATGAGGTGATTTTCGAAGAATTTAAGGGTACCGGTAATATGGAATTAGTTCTGGATCGGAACTTAGCTGATAAGCGGATTTTTCCTGCGATTGATATAAATAAATCTGGAACCCGGAAGGAAGAATTGTTGTTAACAAAAACAGAACTAAACAGAGTGTGGATCATTCGGAAGCTGTTGAGTGAATTTACTACCACAGAAGCAGTAGAGTTCATTTTGGAAAGATTGCGCGGCACAAAGTCAAATAAGAAATTTTTAGAATCAATGCATTCATAATAATCGATTTTTTTCTTGCTTTCAATAAAAAATCTTAGTATATTTAGCAACGTTGAAATTAAGGATGTTATTAGAATTTCTTGTGTTTGAATATATGTAATGTATCAATTTGTTTGAAGATAGTTATAATCAAGTTTGTTAATGGAGGTTGATCTCGTTGAAAGAAAAAATTCATCCAAAATATGAAGTGGGAACGATTAAATGTGCCTGTGGAAATACATTTCAGGTACGCTCCACCGTAGGAGATATGAGTTTAGAAATATGTTCAAATTGCCATCCTTTTTTTACTGGAAAACAAAAGTTAGTCGATTCGACCGGGCGTGTTGAAAAATTTATGAAAAAATATGGTCTGAAAAATAATTCGACAACTGATAAAAATTCTTAGCCGAATTTTATCAAAAATACTGAAACGGAATATGATTGATGATCCGGCGGCAAACTGGATCACGTATTCCGTTTTTTATTATTAAAGTAAACGTTAGATATGAGACGTGATACGTGAAACGATAAGTACGATCTGATATCTATTCTTTTTACATCTCACGTTTCACATAAAACTTTATGAGGTAATCATTTGTCCGAAGAAAAAGATATACAGGTTGGAGGCCAGGCAATTATTGAAGGTGTGATGATGCGATCGCCCGAGCGAGTTGCGATGGCTGTTCGGCGTCCAGATGGAAAAATTGTTTTGAAAAATGATCCCTATATTTCGTTGACCAAGCGTTATAAATTTTGGGGACTACCGATTATTCGTGGCGCTGTGGTGCTGATTGAATCAATGCTTATTGGAATAAAAGCACTGACATTTTCTGGAGACATTGCTGTCATTGAAGATAAGAAAACAAATAATAAATGGACCAAAAAGTCGGGGCTTTCTAATCTATGGTTGATCGGTACCATCTTCTTTTCTTTAGTGATTGGACTGGCATTGTTTTTCTACCTCCCGCTACTTCTCACCGATTTGTTGGGCGCAAAGACTGGATTTTGGTTCAACGTTGTCGATGGAATGATGCGGTTAACTATTTTTCTGCTTTACCTGGGATTAATTACGCTGTGGAAAGACATTCAGCGAATTTTTCAGTACCATGGGGCTGAACATAAAACGATTTTTGCTTATGAAGATGGAAAAGATTTAACTATTGAAAATACGAAATTATATACACCACATCATCCACGCTGTGGTACCAGTTTTATTCTTACTGTACTGCTTGTTAGTATTTTTGTTTTCATGCTGTTAGGTCGACCCGAGAGCATATCTGATCGATTGATTAGATTAGCTTTTGTTCCTTTAATTGGCGGTATTTCTTACGAGATTATTAAACTTTCAGATAAAAGGAAAGATAATCCTTTTGTAAAGCTATTTATTAAGCCGGGGTTATGGTTACAGAAAATAACTGCTCGTGAACCAGACGAATCCATGCTCGAAGTGGCTTTAGTTGCTTTAAAAGGATCGTTAGGAAATCAATTTGCTGACGATCCAAATGTAGTTCTTGCAGATGATTTAAACCAGTGATTTGGAGTTTTGAACATGTTTGAGAAATTAAAAAAAATAAAACAGCGTCACCAGGAGTTAAGTGAAATGCTTAGTGATCCTGATATTTTTAAAGATCAGAGTAGTTTTCGGAAACTAGCGAAAGAACAGAACGATCTTACCACCATTGTTGAAAAATATGCTGAATATGAAAAAATATCAAAACAGCTTTCTGATACAAATGAGCTTATGAAAAATGAACAGGATAAAGAACTCATTGAACTGGCAGAGATTGAGATAGCAGATTTAAACGATAGAATTGAAGAAATAGAACAGAATTTGAAAATTTTACTCATTCCAAAAGATCCAGAAGATGAACGAAATGCAATCATGGAAATTCGAGCTGGTACTGGGGGTAATGAGGCTTGTCTTTTTGCTGGGGACCTTGCCAAAATGTATATGAAATATGCAGAACAACAGGATTGGAAAATAGAGATTTTGAACTCCCATTCCCAGGAAATTGGGGGATTTAAAGAGATTTCTTTTCTTGTCAGCGGTTCAAATGCCTTTGGAAAATTAAAATTCGAGGGAGGCGTTCATCGTGTTCAGCGGGTGCCCATTACTGAGGCGAGTGGTCGTCTTCACACATCTGCGGCTTCCGTTGCTGTGCTCCCTGAAGTTGAGGAAGTAGACGTTAAAATCGATATGAATGATCTCCGGATAGATGTCTTTCGATCGTCAGGTCCTGGTGGACAAAGTGTGAATACCACTGATTCGGCGGTACGAATTACACACATTCCAACTGGTATGGTTGTAACGTGCCAGGATGAAAAATCCCAGCATAAAAACAAAGCCAAAGCTTTGAAAGTATTACGGGCAAGACTCTATGAAAAGAAGCGCGAGGAGGAAGAGGCAAAGTTAACTGCATCTCGCCGTTCGATGGTCAGTACTGGAGACCGGAGTGCCAAGATCAGAACATTTAATTTCCCGCAAAATCGGGTGACTGACCATCGCATTAATTTAACACTGTATAAGCTGGACAAAATTATCGACGGCGATTTGGATGACTTGATTGAACAACTGCAAATCGCTGATCGTGCCGAAAAGTTAAACATGTCCGAAACAGACTGAAAGATGAATACTTCTTCGAATTATCGGTTAATCGATGTTCTCAAAATGAGCACGGATTACCTCGGGAAAAAAGGAATAGAAAATCCGCGTTTAAATGTGGAATTACTTCTGGGACATGTTTTAAACATGAATCGTGTTCAGCTATATTTAAATTTTGAGAAACCATTATCGCTATCTGAATTAAATCAATTTAGAACATTTCTTCAGCGTCGGGTTAAGCATGAACCAATCCAGTACATTACAGGTGAAACAGAGTTCTATTCTTTAAAATTCAAAGTCAATCGGCATACATTAATTCCACGTGCTGAAACCGAGATTTTAGTCGAAAAAATTATTGAAGTATGTAATAAAAATTTTGTGCAGCAGGCTAAGATTGCTGTATTAGATATAGGTACTGGGAGCGGAAATATTGCTATTTCTATAGCAAAAAATATATTGGTGACATATATTTTGGGAATTGATGTTAATCCCGAGGCAATCAAACTGGCGAATGAAAATGCTCAAATTCATGGTGTTCCAGATCGAATACAATTTCGAGTTGCTGATTTATTCGATGATAAATTTTTTTTCAAATTAACAAATAAAATTGATATCGTAGTCTCAAATCCGCCATACATTTCTCAACAAGAATTTGATACGTTACCAATTGAAGTGAAAAATTTTGAACCTTACATCGCTTTGAATGGTGGAAAAGACGGACTTACTTTTTATCGTCGGATGTTGAAGATTTCAAAGGATATTTTAAAAGCGAATGGAATAGTTGGATTTGAGATTGGTTATAATAAAGGTAACCAAATTAAAGAACTAGCTCAACGCTTTGGTTTTACAAATGTTGAGATAATTAAAGATTTAAATGGACTGGATCGAGTTTTAATTGGACGAAAAACTAACGATTAAACAGATAAGGGATCAGCATGGCTGAATTAGTAAGGAGTGTTTCAGGAATTCGGGGGATCTGGGGCGAATCTCTATTTCCAACGACTGCTGTAAAATATGCTGCTGGTTTTGGTACGTTTGTAAAAGGCGGAAAAATACTTTTAGGACGAGATACAAGAACTACAGGCGATGCTTTGAGGTATGCTTGTATCGCAAGCTTACTGTCTGTTGGATGTGAAATTATTGATATCGGTATTTGTCCAACTCCCACCTGTCAATTAAATGTAAAGGAATTAGAGGTTAATGGCGGAATTATCATCACAGCGAGTCATAATCCAGGTCAATGGAACGGATTAAAGTTTGTAAATGCAGTGGGTGAATTTTTAGATCAAGAAAATCATGATAAATTGATTGATATTATTGATCACAACAAAACAAGTTATTGTTTATGTTCTCAAATTAAAACATTTCGTGAAAATAAAAACTTAAATGAGCAAGCGATAAAAAATCATATCAATAAGATTT
>SMTZ1_10011510_pt1 | contig 14093 bp, 11 predicted proteins | sample DeeMarSWOR136_30_FD_25667 | JGI IMG/M metagenome (IMG submission 25667) | reverse complement strand
TGAAAGAGCGATGAAGTCGGGGGAGACACTGACGAGAATAAAGAAGTCGCTTAAACATGGTCAGTGGGAATCCTGGATTAAAAACAACCTCCATTATGATGAGCGCACGGAGCGCCGTTATAGAGATATTTACAAGTATCGTGAACGGCTGAAATCGGACACAGTGTCCGATTTAACAACAGCATACAGATTGATAAAGAATTTAAGGGATTATGATAGGATTGCTAAAGACTGGGATATCAAGGGAAAGTTGAAATCGAAGATACGAGAGAAGATAACAGCCAACACTAAGGACGTTGCCCAGACGACTCAAATACACCTACCGCCTAAGAAGCGGAAGGAAAGAGAGCAGTCAGCAGAAGATTATCGATACAAGAGGACGATAGATTCTCAGCTTGAATACGCCCGTCAATACATTGCAAGAGCTTCGAGTAACATAGAGAATGTTTATCGTACATTGAAACAAATAAATGCAGAAATAGTTGACCTTCCAGCAGGTTTTGACCAATTCGATTTTTACCTTCCAGTAAAGCTGCACAGGGCCGTCAAGGATTTTAATCAAAATTACGACAAGCTGTATCGGCAATATTCCAATCCTGATGACGAAGAAGACCAGCCACGCAAAACAGTTGAGTCGATAGAAGTACAATTTCCCAGAAATGAGTTACCGGCGCCAGCGGTAAAGGTAGGTTGATTATGTACGGCAGAATAAAAGATAAGCCAACAAGAAAACAACGGGAATATTTGTTTTTCCGGGATTTAATGAAAGACTATCACGACAGCCCGGAAGCCATGCAATTCATTGACAGGCTAAGCAAGAAGGCCCGGCATAACAGGAAGATAAGGAGAATATTGAGCAGGTAATGATGGCTGAGAAAAAAGAAAAAATTATTTGTGACCCACGCGAATTGGCGATTCAATTCTTGGGGGATTATATCTGGACTAAAGATGAGAACGAACCGAAAGCAGAGACGTCTTTCTATACATTGAGACGCTGGAAGGAAGATTGCTTTATATGGCAGGATGGAAAATATAATCGGCGAGCTGATGATACGCTGAGGGTAAACGTAACGGCTTATTTGCAGAAATGGGCAGAGCATATCTTATATACTGAGAAAAGACGTCTTAAAGTATCACGCGCACTCGTAAACGATGTAATTGCCAATATTCAGCCGCTGATACATATCGGAGAATCAATCCAGTTAAACTCATTTCTTGACGGTATCGACCGAGGACGTTTTCTCAGCCTGAAAAACGGCCTGTTGAACCTTGAAACGCGCGAGCTTATCAACCATACGCCGAACTATTTTACAACGGTTTGCCTGCCCTACGACTACGACCCGGATGCTGCTTGCCCGGAATTTGAGTTGTTTTTGACGGATATAATGCTTGGCCGTCAGGACTATATAGAACTGTTGCAGGAGTTTATCGGTTACCTATTCAGGCCGGACTTGCGAGAGCAGAAATTTCTCCTGTGTGTCGGTGCAGGCGCAAACGGAAAAGGTGTGCTGTTTGAAGTTATTCAAAGCCTGGTAGGGATTGAAAACTGCTCACAAGTGCCTATATCAAGATTCGCTGACCGGTTTTCTTTGAATAGCACAATTGGACGAATAGCAAATCTTACTCACGAGAGCAGCCATATCCTTGAGGACGAAGCCGAGAATATCCTGAAAAGTTACGTTGCAGGCGACAGCTTGACTATCGACCGTAAGCACAGAGACCCTATTGATATACAGCCGACTGCGAAACTGCTTATAGCAACTAACAGCCTGCCGCGCTTCGGAGATAAGACGCAGGCAATATGGCGCAGAATACTACTCGTACCGTTCGACTTGGTACTTGAAGAGCAATATCAAATTAAGAATAAAGCCGAGTATCTGAAAAAAGAACTGCCGGGCATATTGAATTGGGCATTGGCCGGACTCGGCCGGCTTAATGCCAACGGCTTCACAATACCACAGGGGCAAAAAGAGTTGATGGAAGAGTATCGCAGAGACGCAGACCCGGCCAGAGCTTTTCTTATGGATAACTACTCTGAATCACTGAACGGAGAATATGTGCCTTGCGGGGAATTGTATAAAGCTTATAAAGAATTCTGCACGGACAATGGATGCCATCCGATGAACGAGAGAACTTTCGGCCAGCACGTTAAACGGATATTCCCAAAAGTTAAACGCCGAAGGATGGGAACAGCAAAAAGAGAGTATGTTTACTGGGGACTTACGTCCTATGAGAACAGGGATTACTTAGGACGTGAGACAGAAAATGAAGAAACAGAAAACAGCTATTGTGGACAGGAAAACGAGACACAATCATTTTTGGACGAAAAATAAAGCTTACGTCCTATACGTCCTAAGCAGGCTCTATTTGCACGCGTAGAAAAAAATAATGTTTAGTAGAGAATAAGATAAGGAATACATAGGACGCTTAGGACGCAGGACACGGAAGTATAAATTGTATCTCTTGAAAGTATAAGAAAAAGGTGATTAGTTGATGCTGAGTGAAAAAAAATGTTAAGAAATGATAAGATTTTTATTGACAATTTCATGAGCGCAGACGATAATAGTATCGTGAAAACACTAAAAGTACAAATCTCACTGTATCCGATAAATGCGCCCTGGAATTCCGTTTCGGTAACGAGCGGACGGCTTTCACTTTTAGTGTGCCGCACAGTTCCAGGGCACCTTTATTAAGTGAGGTGCAAAAATGAGAATCTACAAGCAAACATTTTCTAAGCCTCTGCCGGAAGAGGCAAAAATACTTCGCCGAAAAAGCGGTAAGTTTGCCAAGTTCAAAGACAAAAAAGGGCATATCAAAGAGGCGCGGCTCACAAAGTCCGGCGATAAGATTCTTTGTGAGACTTCCCACTGGCATATCAAGTTTGAGGACAATCTGAGTATTCGCAGAGAATTGAAGGCTTATACTAACGAGCAAGCAACACAGCGTCTGGCCGACAGAATCCAGCAGCTACTGAACTGTAAGTCTAATAATCAGCCGTTAGATTCGGAACTGCAAAAGTTTGTCGAGCAGCTATCCGTCAAGATAAGGGATGAGCTTATCAGATTCGGGCTGTTGGATTCACAACAGGCAAAGGCAGGCAAGCCCCTGGGGGAACTGGTTATCGAATTTGAACAAAACCTGATAGCAAAGGAACGAAATGGCAAGTACAGGAGTGATTGCATAAGACAACTAAGGCGCATAATCACTGAGTGTAGCTTTGAGTTCTGGAGCGACATATCACCAACTAAAGTAATGACCTACTTGAAGGGCTTGCGGGACGCTGGTCTGGGTTATAGTCGGTCGAACAGCTATCTAAAGAAATTGAAGGCTTTCTGTAAATGGATGGTCGAGTGCGGCTATGTGAGCCAGTCACCGGTTCAGCACCTAAAAACACTGGATGCTAAACTGGACAGGCGCCACGTTCGCCGGGTACTCGAACCGGACGAACTAAGGCAATTGCTTGAGACAACAGCTGCGGGGCCGGAACGTTTTGGCCTGACAGGTTACGAACGTTCCCTGTTATATCGGTTCGCCGCCGAGACCGGCCTTAGAGTCAATGAGATTCGGTCATTGACAGTTAGGAGTTTTGACTTCGGCAAGTCAACCGTGACAGTCGAAGCGGGCTACTCAAAACGCAGGCGACTTGATGTCCTGCCTTTGCGCAAGAATACAGCAGCAGAGTTGAAGAGTTACCTTGCGAATAAGCTACCGGCAGCAAGGGCCTTTGCAGGAACCTATAAGAAATTGGCTAAATACACAGCGGAGATGATGCAGGCCGACCTGAAAGATGCCGAAATTGATTACCAAGATGAAAATGGGCGGTTCTTCGACTTCCACAGTTTACGTCACCAAACAGGCAGCTTACTGGCCGCAAGCGGGACGCATCCGAAGGTCGCCCAGTCACTTATGAGACATTCAGATATAAATCTAACGATGTCACTTTATTCCCACACATTGCAAGGACAGGAGTCCGAGGCAGTTGAGAGCTTGCCCGACCTAACACTGCCAAGCAAAGAAAAGCAAAAGTCTCTCAAGACCGGAACGGATGACAAGGGTGTCACTGAAGAAATCTTGTTGAAATCTTGTGTTTCAGGTGACTCAATACGACGCAATACGAAGCTGTGCGAAAAGAAAAATCCCTTTGTAGTTCAAAAACAGCTATTGAAGGCTAATAACGAGGGTGTTAAAAACACTGATAAAGTGCAGCAGGCCGGTTTTGCGAAATGCCCTGTAAGTGCCGCTGTCGATATTTCCTCTATAGCCCAACAGCAATGCCTCCAACAGGCCCCGGCTTAGCTCTTCCGGTGACACATTACCCAACAATGCCTGTGCGGCCGATTGCCTGAGCCTGCTTTTTAGCTTTGTGAAAACAGCAGGGGGAGTGCCTTGCAGCAATTCAATGCCGTCCCTTGATTTTACAGATGCGGCGATAAAGACATTTTTCCTCGCCAGGTACTTGGCCACATCAAACTGGCCGGGGTTGGTAGGGGGGCTGAATCTGTCCAGCCGGCAGTACGCCTGTATGTAATCACCGGCTTTCAAGTCCAGGACAGGCTCATCAACCTGTACTCGAACGGTGCCGGTCGCCTTTGCCCAGCCGTGAGTAGTTTCTACTTCGTTGAGCTTAAGGTAGAAACTGGTTACCGGGTCGGTAAACTTGAATCTGGCGAATTCCCAGTCTCGGTTTTTGTTAACATACGGCTCGGTAACAATCAGGCCCCGAATTGTTGCCAGTTTCTGCTCATCGGCGACAAGATTGCTGATGTCGTTTAGCTTTGGCTGATGAAAACTTATCATCCGAATTGCACCGAGACACAAGAAGCAGGCCAGGGCCAAATACGCTGTGGCGTATTGGTGAGTGGTGAGTAATGAATTGTGAGTGGTGAGCTGTGAGTGGTGATTAGAAGAAGATTGTTGGATGATAAAGAAAAAAATGGTTGCCGCTGTAAGCAAAGCAAGAAGTATTAGCCAGAGCCAGAGGAACCGTGTACCGAGCAATGTGCTTTGTATCAGAATCCCTGTTATAAGACCTACTGCGATGAAAACAAGAGGGCAGGTGCTTACGATTTGCTTGTGAAGATTTCTGCCAGCTAATTGCCGGTCAATCAGGGCTAATTTTCGTTGTATGTCATCCAAAACAGGCCCACTCTGCAAGTGGCGCGTAAATATATATCGATTAAATCCAGATTATTTGCCACTAACTGAAAACAATTCCTTTTCCTTAAGAGGATAAATGGTCCAGGGCTCGGCAGGTATATCTTTTAAGTATCCCCGGAGCCAGTCATACTGAGTGTGTTTTTCTAAAAATTCCTTCGCATTAAAACCAATATCGCAGGAGCTTCCCCATTTTGCCCAAAACTGCCAGTTCTTTGCTAAATGAGAGTCAACCACTTTTCCATCAAGCGCTCCTCCTGAAACATAAGCACCCCAACCACCCGGAATACTTCCATCATCCAATTCAGCGTGGCCACATATTGTTCTGGAACATGGATTTTCTTTTTTTAAATACATATCATAATGGTCGGCCAGCATTCGTTTTGCAATTTCAGCGTCAATTTTTCCATAGTGTTCTTTCATAAGCTGCTTCCAGCGTTCCCGGCGAGCTACACGACCATTTCTTATATCGTCATAAGAAGCAGTGGTCTCCTCTCTCAAAATTTCTATATTATCCGTAACATTTGAGCCTGAAATGTATCCTGTTGTTTTTTTCTCTAAACTGTGATGTTTTAAGCCGAGCTCAAGACGGGCGATTTCGCCGTTGTTAATGTCCCCTAACAGCCAGGAATTTGCATAGGCGCCGTTATTGTTTTTAATCATTATATCCGCCCATTCATCAATACTGTTTGCATACTGCATTGCTTTCCTGGCCCTTTCAAAAACAGGAGTTCCCTTTCGATTGAATCCCTTGAAAGCTCCAATAGTAGTTTCAGTACCGACCAAACCAGCTGAAGTGATAAAAAAATCCGTACCGCTATATATCAAAGGCCCCCAGGATTGCATCAGGATTCTATGACCATTGTCGGGGGCAATATCCACGATAATATTACAAAATTGAGCGTCTGCATAGCCTGACCATGTATTATGGGCCATAACTATTTTACCATCTGCGGTGGCCTCTCCGGTTGCAATAAACGCACTGCAGCCGGGACCCATTGACTCTTTCTTGTGCGGCCACCAGTACCAGCAGATATCGATAAAACCATTCAGAAAAAGCATTTGGTCAAAAGTTATTCTTTTCCCTGCTTTTTCCATCCCCGCCACCATTCCTTTCATTTCTTGGACATATTCTTTTGAAACTTTTCCCTTGAAAAGTTTAGCGGCTGCTTCAACGAAAAAATCAAGGTCTTTGGCGGTCTCAAACTTAAGTATATAAGCCATTGTTTTTAATAACTCATCAATTTCATTTGCAGTTAAGTAGCCTCGCTGGAATCCTCTTTCAAAAGGCTCTCCTTCAATATGCAGAAATATCCAGCCGTTCTTGTCGTTTCTATAAGCCTTTGCCAGCCACTCTTTTTCTTTTACTGTAATGTAGTCTTCACGAACCGGAACAGCAGTTTCGGGAGCACATCCGGCGACAAGAAATACGATAGAAATACTGCAAACAAGTTTTTTTAAGTAACGTTTCATTTTTTGAGCTCCTAAAAACAGCCTTGTGACATTTACACCCAATACATTACAGACCCAAGAGGCAAGACTCAAGATTAATTTCGCTGCAAAAAAATTTCACAGAGAAAAGCTGTTAATCACTTATAGATAGGAAGAAGGTAAAAAGATAATTTCGAAATGAACCGAAACACTTATATGATTTGTACCGGCTTTACATTTTCTGCCTGGCTGCAAGGATGTTTTTGTATCGTGTCCATATCAGTATTATGGGAATTATGCACAATACCGCATTTATGAGCCAGATGCGAGTTATGGTTGAAATGACCGGAGCAGATTCGTAAAAAAATACACGAGTATAGAATCCAAGCAGACTGTAAAGATACACTTCCTTATTATCCAGGATGCCAGATAAAATCAAAGGCAAAAACAGATACACGATGGCAATGAAGGTTAAAAGAAGCCCTATTTTGTCAGACACCGGCTTATAAACAACATAGAGCTCCAGCAATAACATAAGAAACAGGTAAAAAGAAAATAGAATGACAATATAGTACAGATTGAATAACAACTCCTGTTCGGTCATCAAAGCCGTTACAATAGAACACGCTGTCCATATTGCAAACAAGGCGAAAGCAGGGAGTAAATTCGAGTATAGAAGAAAACCGGACACCAAGTTTTTATTACCGGCTGATTTGCTTTGAATCAGGCCGCTGTGCTCAAGATACCTGTCGAAGCTGCGAAGTGACCAGATGGGAACGAACAAGACCGGTAATAAAGAAATAAGCCAATAAAGATAATTTGTTTTTCGTGCCCCCTCCGTTAAGTATTTGTAGAAAAGGCCGAAGAGGACAAACTCGAAACCAAGCATAAACAGATATGCTCCCATTCTGCTGAATAAAGGTTCATCCTCACGAGTGAATCTGCGTAATATCCCCTTGACAGACCAGCAGCTAAAATAGAGCGCAACCAGGCTGATTAATATAAAGACAGGAAGTTCTATTGTATAAAACTTTCCAGTAATATTTTCAAGCAAATTGATTTTTCTGGTTGCTATACCAAGAGCAGAGAGAAAAAGAGGCGCAAAGATAAAACCAAAAACAATTAAAGTTACTATATGGTTTTTCTTTCTGGCTCTAAGCGGATTAATGGACGACAACAAAGCCACTGAGTTGGTGAGAACAGCTACCGATATCACTGCCAAAAAATACTGACCCAGCAGAACGCCGTTCATCCGCCCTAACATGCCTAAAATTATAAGAAGCAGAAAATTGACTCCCGCCAGCAGCAGCACAATGAGATTCTTTCCAATGAGAATACCGGCAGCTTTTTTCCCGGCAGAAATCGGGAGCATTCTGAAAAAATCGTAAGATTTTCCGGTAACCTCGTCCTTTATAGCAGAGCTGGAATTAATCATAGCCAATATGCAAAGAACTATTACCTGCAGAATCAAAAACTGGTAATAAAGACCTTTAAAGAAGCGGGTTTGATTTCCAAACCATTCCTGGTATTGATATGCGGTGTAGTTGACAAAAACGATTAAAGCAATTACGGCTATATAAATGGTAATGTAAATCCAGAGCTGGCGCGGACGCATCAGGCTGTAACGATAACGTCGTATCAATGGATTATTCAGTATCACTTTGCCTGTCCTGTTGAAAAATCCTGTTATTCGCTTTCTGAAATCTTCATAAACAAGTCTTCAAGGTCGGTCTTTTCTTCGCCGAAGCTAAAAACCTTTATGCCTTTTGAAACCAGGTGCGAATTCAGGGCGGCCAATTCGGATTCGCTTGCACTAATCTCAATGATTATCTCATTATCACGAACGGTCTCTATTTTTGTGTTTGAAAATTTTTCTATTAGCTGAACCGCCTTGTCACAATCGTCCAGAACTGATATGCGGATTTTTCTCGAATCAAAAACCTTTCGCTGGATCTCATCCACAGCGCCTTGCAAGACTATTTTGCCCTCGTTCATCAGTGCGATATGAGAGCAAAACCCGGACAGCTCGGTCAATATATGAGAGGATATTATAATAGTCTTTCCTTCACCGCTGAGTTTTGTTAAAACCGCGCGCCAGGCCGCTGGCCGGCTCATCCAGCAGAAAAACATCAGGGTCGTGTACTAAAAGCACCCCAACACCCATTCGCTGAACCATACCCCGCGAAAGATGACGAATGAAATCGTCCCGCTTGTTCTGAAGTTCAATGTAATCGAGCACCTCATCTACTCGCTGTGGTATCAGCTCATCTTCAACTCTATATGCCTTTGCAAAAAACTCAAGGCACTCTTGAAGGGTAAGGTCGTTATAAAGATTGAAGAAATCAGGCAGAAATCCGATATGCCTGCGGATTTTAAGGTATTCCTTTGCCAAATCGAAGCCCAGCAATTGAACAGAGCCGCTCGTAGGCCGGAGCACAGTAGCCAGCATCCTTAGAAGGGTGGTCTTTCCCGCCCCGTTGGGGCCAATAAGACCCCAGACTTGTCCCTTCTCCACGGAAAGACTGATATCGTTGACGGCTACTACTGTGCCGAATTCCTTTCTTAGGTTGTTTACTTCCAAGATTTCCATATTGCTAATAAATCGTAGATGCCAGATGAAAAAGATGTCATCCTGGTGCTATTTTAATTTAGTGCAATCCTGCTTATTGTCCAGACATCCCGACGTAAGAATTATAATCTTAGTCTTTGGAGCTTCAAAGTTTATATTTTGCCGTAACGACAAAAAGAATTATTTCCGGTTTTTTCTTTCCTTAAAATGAGGTTCCAAGAGCAGTTTTAGCTCAAAGCTGGATATACTTTTTTGGCTCGAAGTTTGTTTCCATTGTCCAGGTTACGGCTCTGGCGTTGTTAAGGCGATAGCAAATCATTACTTCGTAGCCCTGGCTTTCCACCCAGGGCTTTAAGAAGGAGAAAGCTTCGAGGACTTTCTTCTTCAATTCCAAATCATCGAGCATCTCAACGGCCCCTTCGATTCGGACCTGGAGACCCTGCTCGGCGTTATAAAAGCAAAGCTCGGCAGCCGGATTGGCTTGCAGCTGCTTGTGAACAGCTTTGTCCTGACCGGTACAGAAAATAATTCCATTTTCGTCGGCTTTATACAACATTATGGTACGAACGCGAGGTTGATTACCGTCAATCGTAGCAAGGCTGCAGACAGGATTTTTTGTTGCAAATTCAAGAACCTTTTCTTTGGTCATAATCAAGTTCCTTCAGCTATGAATGTTTATTGATTGTTTCTTTGTCGTTCATATATGGGCGGAGACGTTTTGGTATTGTTATCGAGCCGTCGGCGTGCTGGTAAAGCTCTAAAATCGGTATTAGTATTCTCGGTGAAGCGATGACAGTATTGTTGAGTGTGTGGCAGAAGTGGTTCTTCTTCGTGGTGGGGTCTTTGCAGCGGAGATTCATTCGTCTGGCCTGGAATTCGTAGAATTTACTTGCGCTGTGGGTTTCGCAATAGTTGCCGCGCGAGGGCATCCAAGCCTCTATGTCAAATTTTTTCACCTGGCCTCTACCGAGGTCCCCGGTGCAGACGTTTGTAATCTGGTAGGGCAGCTCCAGGGCCTGCATCACCGCCTCGGCGTTGGATAAAATCTCATTGTGGAACTTATTACTCTGTTCGACGCTGTTTTCACAGATTACCACCTGCTCGACCTTGTCGAACTGGTGGATTCTGTAAAGGCCGTAGGTGTCTTTGCCTGCGGCGCCGGCTTCACGTCTAAAACAGCTCGATAGTGCCACGTACTTTAACGGAAGCTCTTCGGCGCTTAATATCTCGCCCATACGGTAGGCCGTCAGCGGGACTTCGGCGGTCCCGGCCAGATTGAGCTGGTCCTTTTCCATACGGTAAGTCTGGTCTTCGGAGCCCGGGAAAAAACCAGTGCCTATCATCGTCTGGTCTTTCATAAGAAGCGGCACCGACATTGGGACATATCCTTTACCGACCATGAAGTCCATTGCGAACCGCAGAACGGCCCAGTGCAATAGCGCCCCATCACCTTTGAGGATGTAGTTTCTTGTCCCTGCTAATTTCACACCTCGTTCGATATCTATAATGCCCAGGGCCAATCCCAACTGTACATGGTCTTTGGGCTCGAAATCGAACTTCCGAATCTCTCCCTCCCTTCTTATTTCAACATTTTCCGTATCGTCCTTGCCGATGGGCACATCATCATCGGCTGGCTGGGCCACTAACTGCATAAGCGCATCCAATTCCGGCTGCAAAACCTTAATATTCGAATTAAGTGACATCTCAATGGCCTTTAGTTCTGATAGTCTCCCTAACTTTATGACTTTTTCGGGTTCTTCGAGTTTTGGAATTGATTTGCCGATGTGATTTTTCTCTGTTGAAATATCCTGCAATTGTTGCTTTTGGTCTCTCAAAATATCATCTACTTCGAGCAATCTGTCGATATCGACATCGAAGTTTTTATCCTTTGCGGCTTTCTTAAACTTTTCAGGATTGTCTCTTATTTGTTTAATGTCAATCATAGTGTTTATTAGGTTATTAGTATATCAGGTTATCAGGTTGTGGGTATCCGGTGTCCTGATTACCTGATAACCTGATTTCCTGGTACCCTGATATTCGCTTATTTACAGTTATGCGCGATTTATTGCGTTTACATTACGGTTATTGTTCCAGGCGCGTTGAGCCTACAATGAGCCAGGCCTCTTCTTCCTTCTGGAGTTTATATTCGAGCCTAAACGTGCCTCTATCGGAAATAAACTCAACAGGACCGTATGTAGCCTTGTCGCCTTCAATCATTATTTCAGCGTCTTCGATATTTATCTCGACGTTATCCATAAAATTACTTTCGAAGGCTTTTGTCATAAACTCGCGCATCGAGTCCTTACAGGTCCCCCGGGTGGAGACGTAGTTCATAGAATAGACAGCCATTAGCTTATCCAAATCCTCGGCTATGAGAGATGCTTTCCAGTCAGCCATTGTGGTGCTGACGAGCTGCTCATCAGAAGGCCCCGCGGTCTGGCAACCACAGACCAGGATTGCTACAAGAACAGCCAGACTCAGGTTTGGAATAACTGACTTTTTCATATTTTCTCTCCTTGTTTATTTTGTTGTTGCCCCGCCGGTTACCAAGGCGGAATGTCCATTTGTTACATTTTAAGAAGTGTACCGTGCCGTTGAGCCGGCGTCAATCTAAATTCGTCGCTCGTAACTCGTATCTCAATACTCCGGGTCATGGGCTATGAGAAACTTTTAATAATTACAACGTTGTTCTGTCCGCCGAATCCGAAGGACTCATTCATTGCAACATCAACCTGACATTTCCGCGGCTTGTTGGGCACATAATCCAAATCAAGCTCGGGGTCGGGGTCTATCAGATTCATTGTTGGCGGTAGTATATTGTCTCGAATGGCCAGGACACAGGTAATCAGCTCGGCTGCACCCGCTGCTCCGATTAGATGGCCAAGCATACTCTTGACACTGCTGGCAGGGGTGTTTTTCGCTTCTTCTTTGAAAACCGCTTTGATGGCTTTGGTCTCTACTGAGTCATTTTCGGTTGTGCTTGTGCCGTGCGTGTTTATGTAATCAACGTCCTTATAGGTAATACCGGCATCGGCAAGCGCCGCAGTCATCGCCTGTATTGCACCTCTGCCTTGCTCGTGCATATCGGTAACTCTAAATGCATCGGAGCTGCTCCCGTAGCCGATGACCTCAGCTAAAATTTCAACGCCTCTTTTTTTCGCCGATGCTAAGGATTCGAGAATAAGAATCGCGGCCCCTTCACCCAGAATGAATCCGTCTCTGGATGCTGTGAAGGGTCTTGATGCCGTTTGGGGACTGTCATTTCTTGTCGACAGGGCGGTTAGACGATTAAAGCCCATAAGGCCCAGCGGATGTATCATCGAATGCGCGCCTCCTGCAATTATTATATCTGCATCACCTTTGCGGATTAGCATTGTCGCTTCGCCGACGGCCTGAGTGCTGGCTGCGCAGGCCGTAAGGCAGCTTCTTGTCGGCCCGCGTGCGCCCGTGAGCATTGCGATATGAGCAGCGGGCATATTCGGCTCCTGCTCAAGCTCACACATCGGGTCCATTCTTCCGAAAGCGACCTGCGCCCATCGGCTCCAGTCCATTTCGTTTTTGTCTGCGTCCCATCCCTCAACGATTGCAGCGAAAAATACATCGTTGTCAACAGAGCCTTCACCTGAACCAAGGTAAATCCCTAATCTGCTTCGGTCTATTCCGTCTGTCGGCTCGGTGATTTCAACATCAATCTTCGCTTGCTTGCAGGCCTGATTCGCTGCGCCGATGACGAAGCCGGAGCCACGGTTGCCGTGTTTGTGTAACTCCGGATTGTTTGTGTATTCTGACTTCGGCATCGAATGTGGTAGGAAACGTTGAGGCATCGAAAATGGTTGTTTTGGCCACGCCGCTCTTGCCCGCCAATATTGACTGCCAGAGAGCCTCGACATCATTACCGAGGGGACAAACAATACCCATTCCAGTTATTACGACCCTTTCAGTCATTTATTAGATCCTTGAGATACCTTTCATATCCTATTTTGAATAATGAATATCCAACAAGGAATATCGAATGTCGAAGTAAAAAAACATTCTCTATTCCCTCTTTCTGTGTTTGTTTTTTTCCGCGGTTCTTACACTTGTCACAAAAATTGACATTAACTCATCGTATTCAGCTATAAGCAATTCTATTTCCCTCGTGGACTTTAATAATCTTTTGAGTTGGATAATTTTTAGCCATACTTTTGTCTCACGCAGTTCTTTAAGGACTATTTTAATTTTATGAATAAAATCATTACGGGATTCGGCGCTTTGTGCCTCGCCATAATTAGGCGCCGGAGATATCCCACATCGTACTAACTGACCTGCTATATGATTTCCCGCACGTGATTAGGTAATGCTTCAACTACGTTTATAACACGAACTGCGAAATCAATTAAACGCTTCTCAAGGTTATACTTTTTGTCTTTATATTCTTCTTTGGACATCTCAATTCGATTCTTTTACTTCTTCATTCATCATTCCTTGTTCGATATTGGATATTCAACTAAGTTTCTTGAGCACCCGTATGTATAGCTGCAGGACAGTGCATAGCGAATCTCTTTTTCCTGCGGCTGATTAGCAATATTCAAATTGCAGCCTTCGGCTTTTTTGTCGCAGTTTTTCGCAGCAGGAATCCTGCCGTCGGTGATTGCGCAAACCGTGGCGATGACATCAAGTGCTCCGCATGCAGCGCCCGTGTTACTCAGCATACTCTTAGTGGGCCAAACAGGTATTTCATCAGCAGCTTCACCAAGAGCTGCCTGGATTGCTTTTGCCTCAGCCAAATCATCGGCTGCTATCCCCGTGCCGTGCGGGATAATCAGGTCTAAATCTTCCGGCTCTATCTGTGCATCTGCGATTGCTTTTTTTATTGCTATCTCAATGCCTTTGCCATCAGGCTCAAGATGTTCGTATGTGGGATTTATACTATTACTGTGACCGATTCCAACCACTTCGG
>SMTZ1_10011251_pt1 | contig 14093 bp, 12 predicted proteins | sample DeeMarSWOR136_30_FD_25667 | JGI IMG/M metagenome (IMG submission 25667) | reverse complement strand
CTCCACTGAATTAACCATGCCCATTACCTTTACAACTCGCTTAACCTTGCTCAGATCCCCAATCTCGGCCTTCAGGGATGATAATAGATCAATGGCTGTCAGACGCGCGGCCTCATATGCCTGTTTCATATCAAGCTCGCGCCCAACCTTACCCACAACAAAGCCTCCTTCCGGTTTCCTTGGTCCGTGACCGGCGAGAAACACGAGATTACCGGTACGCACCGCCAGCACGTAATTCGCCACAGGGGTTGGAGGGGTGCGCAGCTTTATACCCAATTCCTTCAGTCGTTGCTCCGGATCGGGGTCATCCACTTGGGAGCCTGCTCTTAGAGCCTGAGCTATCCCTAGCCCGCAAATAACTACAAACAGAACCAACAATATCGTCCCTAACCTTTTCATTTTATGCCTCCTTTCCTTTAATTAGCGCCTGGCCCAAAACAACCTCGTTTTATACCCTATAGATAAGGTAAGTGCAAGCCTCTTCCCCACACGAACAGGGTAACGTCAAAGTCCAGAGTATGGGTATCTTTTTTTTCAGTATGCCCTCACATGGTTCAGACTAATGGGCGTTTCAAAATGGTTTATATAGATGGAGCCTATTATTATAAGGCTTATGGCGCAATAAACCATTTTGAAACGACCCAATAAAGCCTCGCGTTATAGGGCATACTGAAAAAAAAGATACCCATACCCACAAATGAGCCAAAAGATGGATATGTTAGGTTTTACTATGACAGAGCCCTGCCCACACGAAAAAAGTTGACAGCTCGGATACAACCTGAGACAAAGGGACGCATCAAGAAGTTGAGGCACAGGAGGCTAGCAATGAAGTGCCAAGGCATGCAAAGGTATTGGTTTTTGGGTATTGCCCTGCCAATTCTTATGATACTTCTGGCTTCGGATGGCACAATTTTTGCGGAAGGAAGAGACATACCAAGAGAGGAGCAGGTCTCCTTTGGGGGATCTATAATCTTAAGGGATGGTGGATCAGTTAGGGTCGTTGAATTCCTGTCGCCCCTCAAGGACAATTACATCCAGGGCGAGTATGAAGGTCGTATGGTCAAAATCAAGGCCAGCGACCTGAAGGAGATTTTGCTGTTAGATGTTGGTTGCGGGTATGGGTGGTACTTTCACGGCCCCCAGTGGAAAGGAAGAATGCGCGTCACTTACCGGTCGGGCAAAGGCCTCGAGATATCCAGTGCTGACTTTTGTGCCTATAATCTGCAAGACGGGGAGTTTCAATATAAGGTTTATAACGAAGCTCTGGGGAAAAATGAGACAAGGCACATAATGACTACAAGGATAGCCACGATCCTCATCGGTGATGTGGAGGGGCAGGGGATGCGGTCATACAAACGAAGTAAGGCACTATGAGCCGGATCGGTAATTCACTGATCTCGGGAAACCCCTGCTTATACAAAGAATCCACGCACACAAACCGTGGATTCCTTCTTTGCAACCACCAGCGCCTCCAGGTATCCCGAGGAAATCCTCGGGATACCTTTTGGCTTCAAACTACACACAGTGAACTGCGAGAGAGATCTATCAACCTCCCTGCTAGGCAATTGCCCTCAGCTGTTCCTCAATGATACCGCGAAAGAGCGGGATCTTGTAGCCGTTGTTCTTCAGCGGTTCAGCGCCCTTTACCACGGCGTCAGCGGCCTGTGCAATTGTACCTGAATCCAGTTTTTCACCGGTGATGACGTCTTCGACCTCAGTAGAACGCCATGGAACAGGTGCCGCGCCGCTCAACACGACCCTACCTCCAGTGACCTTACCACCGCTGATTTGGATTGCTAGGGCCACACCGGCCAGGGCGAAGTCAAAGGACTGACGCACCCGCACCTTCCGGTAGGAACTACGAAGCCCTTCTGCTGGCGGTGGTACAATGACCTCGGTAACCATCTCGTCAGGTTCCAGTACGGTCTCCTTCTGCACATCCACAGCAGGCCGGACATAGAATTCCTCCATGGGTACCGTCCTGGCCCCCCCGGGTCCGGCAAAGCGGACCTTCGCTCCCAAGGCTACCAAGGCCGGAGCCATATCAGAGGGATGCACGATGTAACACAGACCGTCACTGCCAAAGATGCAGTGGTACTGGTTTTCACCATTCTCGGCATAGCACATATCACCGCCTTTCCGCAGGCACTGGAAATCGCCGCGGAAGTACCAGCACCACGGCCTCTGACAAATATTACCGCCAATGGTTGCCTGGTTGCGTAGTTGCGGGCTTGCCACCTGAGAGGCAGCCTGTGCCAACCCAGCGTACCGTTTTTGAACAACACGGTTTCCGGCTACCTCGGCAATAGTGGTCAAGGCCCCGATACGCATACTGCCATCACCCAGTTGTCCGATGCCCTTCAGCTGGTTGAGTTTGCTGATACTCACCACCTTTTCAACGTCAAACACCCTGTCGCGAAGGCAGCTGAGCAGGTCGGTTCCACCCGCATGAATTCTGGCACCACGGGACGCAAGTTGGCTGATGGCATCCCTTATCGATCCTGGGCGGACGTAATCAAAGCTCGGTAACATGATTCTACCCTCCTTTCAGCATTATGCTCCTAACTGAAGCGGGTTAATAGGGCTTTTGGTAAAGCGTATCCCGGTGGCATGGTAAACCGCGTTCGCAACAGCTGCTGCTGGCGGTACCTTTGGCGGTTCCCCAACTCCTTTGGCCCCTGTGCTGCTGAACGTGTCGTTCTTGTCTATGAGGAGATATTCCATACCCGTGGGAACGTCCTTAATCGTTGGTACTTTGTAGTCGTGCATATTCGTGGTTAGGAGCTTGCCTGTCTGACGGTCAAATACCCGGGCTTCACTCAATCCGAGGCCAATTCCCTGGGTAACGCCGCCTGCCAGCTGAGCTTCGTAGCCCACCTTGCATATGACCCGCCCGCTCTCATGGGCGGCCAGGTAACGGAGAACCTTGACCTCCATGGTCTTCATGTTCACTTCCACTTCGCAGAAATGGGCACAGAAGGGTTTCACCCTCTTACCCGGCGGGTTGGCCCCAGCATGGGCAACACCAACAATCACCATTCGATCCTTCAGCCCGGAGACATCGGTGATCTTGACCTTCTTACCCCCTGTGGAGACGATCTGTCCACCTTCGACGACAAGATCGGAGGGATCAACCTTCAGATCCTTGGCTGCCATGTCGAGCAATTGTTGCTTGATCTTGATAGCAGCCTCCCGCACGGCCGGCGTAGAAGTGGGAATGGTCCTGCTTCCGGCGCTTACCTGGCAAACCTGAGTAGTGCCCGTATCCGCATGTTCAACGTGGATAAATTCCGGCTTTATGCCCAATTCCTCAGCAATCACCATGGACAGCGCCGTCTTGGTGCCTGTACCCATGTCGGCTTCCCCAATGCTGAGCTTAACGCTGCCATCGCGAGATAGCTTAAGGATCGGCGTCGTAGGTGGCCAGATAAAGGCCATCTCAAAGCTGCCGGACGACATCCCTACGCCCCGGCGGATCTCGCCTTTCCTCGTGCGCTCTGCCTTCCTTCTGGCCTCTTTCCATCCGAAGGCCTTGGCACCATCCGCAATGCACTCCCTAAGTCCGGTAGTGGTATACGGCGGGTTACCTTCGATGTCCTGCGCATAGGTGGGCATATTCTTCAACCGCATCTCAACAGGGTCCATCCCGATGGCCTCTGCCAGCGTATCCATCATCTGTTCCATGGCCCACGCCGCCTGTGGATGGCATGGTGCCCGCATAGGCCATGAAGGAGGCCCATTGACATAAACATCTGTCCCCTCCGTGAGAACGTTGGGGCAGAGGTAGAGATCCCTGTAAGGCCTATCATACCAGAATATCCCCCCAGAGGATATGGCCCCGCCGGTATTGATGGTGGCATAATGGTAAGCGGTCAGCGTACCGTCCCTCTTGACACCGACCTTTACCTTCATGTTGTGAGGCGGCGCATTTCCTCCGTCAGGATAGCTCTCCTCGCGTGTGGTAGCGATCTTAACGGGCCGACCCGTCTTCTTGGCCAATAGGGGCGCAATAAAGTCGGCCAAATAGACGTGGGTCCTGCCTCCAAATCCGCCACCACTATACTTCGAAATGATACGGCATTTGGAAAGGGGCAGACCCAGTCCCGCGCTAATTTCGGCCTGACTTGGATGAAACACGCCTTGGGTACCTATCCACAGGGTCAGGGAATCCCCATCCCAATTGGCCACGCCCCCTGCCGGTTCCGGACAATCGTGGAATTGACATTCGACCCTGTAGTTCTCCTCAAGGACCACATCCGCCTCCCTGAATCCCTTGTCAAGATCTCCCCGTTCATATTTATCCGTCACCCTCTTGTTGCCTTTCTCGCGGACACGAGGGGCGCCCGGTTTGAGTGCCTCCACCTCATCTACCACAAAGGGCAGGACGTCATAGTCAACCTTGATGGCTCGCACAGCGTCCCATGCCTGGTAAGGGGTCTCAGCGGCCACCGCAGCGACTGGCTCGCCGTGATAGCGGCAGTGAGAGGGAAACAGCTCACGTTTGGCCGTCGGATCTGCCCATGTCCCGATGGGAGTGTATTGTTTGGCCTCCGGGCTGCCGCCATGGATCACCGCATGAACGCCAGGCATCCTTTCCGCCGCGCTGGTGTCCACGTTCTTGACCATGGCATTCGCATGCGGGCAGCGGAGGATAGCGCCATAGAGCATCCCCCGCAGGGATATATCATCATAATAAACCGCCTCACCGCTTACCCGCTCCCGGGCATCCACACGGCGCATCCGTGTGCCGACAACCCGTGTTTTCCTTGGCCACGGCTCTGGCTCTTCACCTGGTTTTGGGGTTTTCGGGAGAGAAACACCCTCTTCATAGTAACTTGCCATAGTTCACCTCCCTTTCACTTTAACGCTGCAGCGCGTTTAACCGCCTTGAAGATTTGTGGGTAAGACCCGCAGCGGCAAATATTACCACTCATGCCCTCCAGAATCTCCTCAGAGGTCGGGTTAGGATTGGCGCGCAACAGGCCTTCGGCTGCCATGATCTGGCCTGGGGTGCAGAACCCACACTGGAAGCCGTCTTCCTCGGCAAAGGCATCCTGCACCGGCCCAAGCTCTTCACCTTTCATGAGCCCTTCAACGGTGGTGATTTTTGCGCCCTCTGCCTCAACGGCCAGCGTCATGCAGGCATAGCGGGGTACATCGTCAATCAGTACCGTACAGTACCCGCATTCGCCGCGACCGCACCCTTCAAGGACATAGAGCAGCGTCCAGCGCGGTTCCGCGAGAACGCGACGGCGGCGGCCATTGACCACCAGCGTAAGCTTAGTCAGCTCCTTGGCCTCCCTCACCTCTTCAGCCTTTGCCTTCTGACCGAGGAGCGTGCTGGAGGCAGCAACACCTACAGCGCCGACTCCTACCGTCGTGAGAAACCCACGACGCGTTATCCCCTTTTGAACCTTACCCTTCTGTTCTTTACGGTCCTTTTTCATAGGCACCTCCCTGGGGATATTCTCCCCCCTTCATAGGTTAATAGGTGTCTCTTCCTTTTACTGTGTGCAGGGATTCTAGAACTGCGAGAAATCCCTCCTTTTTCGGTGAAGATACTATACACATAGTAGGCTAGTTACGCAGGATTCAACACAGCCTAGGTTGGATCTGTACAAGGCTGTTTCATACACAACATCTATTGACATGTCAAGAAAAAAATCGCGAAAAAATCATTTTCAGAGGTTTAACCGGTTTTCACCGGCAGAAAGCACCCTGATCCATCTTAACTTTAGTATAATATACACCTTATCTCCCACGCGTAAACCGAGCTCCTCCACCCTCTCAGTTGGGTGCTCCGCCACAAGGGTATGCTCTCCCACCCGTAACCGTATCCAGGTAAGGTTCGACGAGGGCCTCATCTCGATGATTGTCCCTGTATACCTGTTGATATCCGGCCCGGGTGGCTCGCTCGTTGAGATGAAAATATCGCGAGGTAAGATAGCGATCTTCTTTATCTCACTACCATCATCGGGAACCACAATGCTCAGGTCTTTACACTTGACTTCAGCGAGTCCCTTACCAAGCTCTCGGGAATGTTCACAGCGAAAAATATTCGGCGAGCCGATAAATTCCGAGATCTGCTCACTCAGAGGCTCAAAAAAGACCTCCTCCGGTGTTCCAACCTGAGCGAGCTCTCCGTTATGGAGGACGGCAATCTTATCCCCCAATTCTTCTGCCTCCCTTTGATTGTGGGTAACGTAGATGGTAGTTATCCCCAGCTTCCGTTGCAGCCCTTTAAGCTCTATCCGGAGGTACTTCGACGTTCCATAATCAAGGCTGTTGAAGGGCTCATCAAGGAGCAATGCCTGAGGATAGGGGGCGAGGGCACGGGCAATAGCCACCCTCTGCCGTTCTCCACCGCTCAGGCCAAGTGGATAACGATGCGCAAAATTCTCAATCCTCACCAGATATAACATCTCTCTAACCCGCTCCTCGATTTCCAGGGAATTCCTCTTCTGGGCCCGTAATCCAAAGGCGATATTAGCCTCGACATCCAAGTGGGGAAACAACGCCAAATCCTGAAATATGTAACCGATCCTCCTCAGATGAGACGGCACTGCATCGATACTCGACCCATCAAAAAGGACTGAGCCCTCATATTCCACAAGACCCGCGATGATATTCAGCAGGGTCGTCTTGCCAGCACCATTTGGGCCGAGAAGGACCAAAAGCTCCCCTTTTTCTACCCTCAGGTTTATATTACGGCAAATGAAGTTACTGATACCTCGTAGTTCCACGCAGGGCATAGTCAGCTCCATTTGGCGGTGAGCCTTTGTTCGAAGTAGGAAAGGGACTTCTCGAAGGAGAAGCACATCACTGACAAAACCATAAGGCACACAATGATGACATCAATGCGGATCAGGCTCTCCGCCCGCATCATCAGGGCGCCAATTCCCGTGGGTATAGCCACCATCTCCGCTGCGATGACAACCCTCCACGCCATTCCCGCCTCTAACCGCAAGCCCGTAAAAATACTAGGGAGCGCCAGCGGAACGATGACGGTTATCAGAGTTCTGATTTCTGAGGCCCCGAGTGTCCTCGCTGCCCGGATATAGTCCCGAGCAACGTTTTTTACGCCGGTTGCGGTGTTGTAACACACGGGGAAGAACGAGCAGATAAATATGATGGCAATCGGCAACAGTTCGTTGATTCCTATCCAGAGCATCAGTAAAGGCAACCACCCCAGGGCCGGGATGGGATACATGAGGCTGATGATGGGGCTGAAGGCCCTATCGACAAGTCCTCTCCATCCCATAAGGACTCCCACCAACAGTCCACATGCGGAACCGGTAAAGAAGCCAATCAAGACACGCAAGAGACTGCGGAAAAAACTCTCTGCCAGCACCCCACTAACTATAAGCGAGAAAAACTCTCCTATCACCTCGGAGAATGCGGGGAAGAAGATTTGCCCTGGGACTGCGCCAAGACGTGCCATCACTTCCCAAAGGGCTAGAAAGACCAATACAGGTAGCATTCCCCACTTTGGCTTCAATCTATTCAACATGTAGAAAACTCGTGTCCACTATATCCTGGGCCTTTATAGCGCCCCTAATGTATCCCAACTGGGTCATATAGTTAATCATATCCTCAATGACCCGTTGGTCCAGGTCAGTTGTGAAGACCATCCTGTCCATGGAACGGGATATGGTTTGAGGGGTAATATCAAGAGCCGTTGTCAGCTTGCCCGCCTTGGATGGCAGGACTTCCCTTTTGGTGCTGGACAGCTGTCGAGCAACAATGATCGATGCGCTATGTCTATTTTGATTGAGCCACTTTGTCGCCCTTTTGCTCACCGCTACCAGTTTTTTCACCGCTTCGGGGTTGTTTTGGATCAGCGCTTCCTTGACGGCCAGCACACTGCCCTGCATCTCGGGCCAGACATCCTGGCTTGTCAGGAGCATCTTGAAACCGAAATCCTCTGCCATGGTCGCCCACTGTTCGGGCAGGAACGCGGCATCCAGTCGGCCCATCTTTATCGCTAAAACCTGTTTCGGCGGGTTCATCCGCCTGACATTCTTCAACACCTTACCCTTATTAAGGTGGTATCTGTCTATGGTCTTGTGCAGCACCGCGTCAACCGTGCCGCCTTCCCTCACGCATCCAATACGAACGCCAGGGCTTTCGAGGCCATAACAGTCCTTTACCTTCTCGGGATTAACGACCAGACCATAGCCGTGTTTGTGGGTCCCGGCCACTATCCTAATCGGTACCCTGGCATTGGCATACACATTGATCGCGGGAGCAAGGCACATATAGGCTACCTGGATATCTCCTCGAGCCAGGGCAGCCGCCAAAGCCATGCCGGTCACATAGCTTTCATAAACGGATATGGGAAGCCCTTCTTCCCTAAACCAGCCCTTATCGATTGCCACATAGGCACAGGCGGCATGGTCCATAAACTCCACAGCCATACCAATTGCGGGGATCTCTGATTTATGCCTGTTCTCGCCAGAGGCGGGTTGTCCAATAACGAGAGATAATACAATTACTGATAGAAGAAATAAGGCCCCCCTTCTCGTTCCCACCATTTGACACATTTTCGTCGGAGTCATAGGGGTTAACCGCTCGTTAGGTCGATTTAAAACACAGGTGGTTCAATCCCATCAGCCGAGCGGCTCCGGCAATCGTTACGCCATAAAGATACACCGGCTTATTATATTTATCGGACATATTGATGATATCCGCCACTGAGCCGTTTGAACTGCTGGACCCCGTTGCTAAAACCACGTCACTGGCTTCAAACACCTTCTGCAACCCTTTATCATCTCCCCACCCAATGGCAACGCCGTATCGTACCTGATTTCTGTTATCCTCATCTCTATCTATGCAGATGACGTTGCCCGCTCCCAAGAGACTCACCATGGCCTCTAAAATCGCTGGCTGCAATCCAATGAGTCCCACTGAACCGGGATTTAAGGTCCGCACAAATCGTTTGAATTCTTGGGCACACTCCTCCGGTTCGTTATTCTTGCAGTGAACCGTCCGTATATCCGGATACAAATATCTCATTACAGCATTGAGCGCTGCGATAAAGAGTGCCTTTTGCCGGGACTCCTCTAATCTAAGATCGATGATCTCTCTGAGGGGTCCGGAAAACTCCGAAGGGGCATCCGTATACGCCTGCCCTTTGCTCCCCAAAAAGGTGGCCTGCATCAGGACTTCCTTTCCCTTTAACAAAGGGAAGTCCTTTCTTTCAGGATCTCCAATAGCCTCAGTTGGCTTCAAGATATGGGTTTTAATCGTTATCTCTTTGTCCAATAGCCGATTCCCTTCGACGATCTGAAGAAGCCTTTCGTGCAGCCGTTCATAAAACATAATCTACTCTGAACCTCACATTCCCCTTTGATTTTCCTGGGTTGGTGGAAGTATATTTATACCTCGCAGCCGGAACGTGGTCCCTTTACGTACTATAATACTCAGCGAACCAGGCTGCTGTTCCAGACGAAATAGATTCGCCAACGGCATTCCGAGCACATGGCACAGGATAGTCCTGTTGACACCGGCATGTCCCACTATAAGGACATTACCTTCCATCTCGCTCACAATTCGTTCAAAAACAGGCACAATTCTTCTGCGGAGATCGGAAAAGCTTTCTCCATCAGGCGGGCGGTAATCTGGGAAATCCTCTCCCCTCCTTTCATACTCTCCTGGAAAGCGTTGGCGCACTTCCGTCACGGAAAGCCCTTCCCATGCACCAAGATTGATCTCCCTGAGTTCCGGTAAGGGACGGACAGGTATCTCCCTGTCCTGCGCGATAATTCTGGCCGTTTCAAGGGAACGGACAAGATTGCTGCAGTAAATGCGGTAAAGGGATACAGAGGAGAGCCTCCGTTGCCAGTATTTGGCCTGCTCTACCCCCGTCTGATTCAACAGCAGGTCTGTCTGCCCAATATAGCGTCTGACATCATCCTGCCGGCTATCCCCGTGACACATCAAATACAGTGTATCCGTGTTGGTATCCTGTTGCGAATCTCCCATCAAAAAGCCTCCGCTGCCTCAAAAACAACTTGACTCAAAATATCTTCCAATGGCCTGTTTAGCCTCCTCTCAACACGCCTCTGTATGGTCAACGCATTTTCCAGCCTGTGGTTGATATTCTCCTGTATATCGGGGGCATGGGAGAATTCCCTCAGTTTAGCCTCAAACCGTGGTCTAAAATCCGCCGCATATTGATCGCCCAGAACCATCTTATCCGAGAGATAGACTACCTCGCTTTCATTGATTTCCTCCCCGTCATGGATGACGATGTCCACATGGGAGGCAGCTATATCCGCTACCCTGGGATAGCCCATTTCCCTGAGGATTCGGCCCCCGGCCACGGCATGCTGTGATGTGCCCTTTGCGATATCGTGCAGCAGGGCACCTGCCAAGATGAGATCAAGATCCAAGTCACACCCCGCATCATTCAATGCCGTTCCCATCTGCACCGCTAACCGGGCCACCATATGAGAATGGTCATAAACGCCTTTTTCCACATGAAACGTTGTGGTGAGGATCACTTCACATTCCCGACTGGTGGGGATGTCATATCGTCGCCACTTGGCCTGCAATTGATGGTAGTCATCCAGCGTATTTATATCAAGGAGGATATTTTCATCGGGAACTTCTATCTGGATCGCATCAGCCTCCAATTGCGCCAAAGCCCCTTTGAGTCCGTCGCGTCCGTTCCAGGCAGTAATTTGGCCTGCGAGACAAGCTGAAATAAGTGGAGGGTGACCACGCTTGCCCCCAAAGCACGGGTGAATAATCTTCCCCTTTCCCTCCTGATAAGCTTGAAACAGTAGGCGGGCAGTCCATGGGCGGATCAGCGGAATATCCACAGGAAGGATAAAGAAGGCATCTGTTGATTTCTCGAGACCTTTGACCCCTGCCACTACCGAGGAAAACATACCTGCGTGAAAATTCTGGTTGACAATGTAGGGAACCCCCATTTTTCCTAGCAGGGGCAACAGCTCCTCTGACCGGTAGCCTACGACAATCCGTATATCGCTGAACCCCGCATCTCGAAAAAGGGTGATTACCCTTCCTAGAACCGTTGTCTCTCCTAGGGGTAATAACGGTTTGAATTTGCCCATGCGAGAGGAGTAACCCGCGGCAAGTACAATCGCGGTAGCCCTGGTCTTCATTATCATTCCCTTCCGGCCTGGATCTATATCAATTCAGCTACGATACTCAACATCAACCCCCCTTGCCAAAAGGGCAAACCGGGTATCTGCATTCTTGACAGCTGGCGCAAAAGCCACCATGACCCAAGGCAACGATATCGGCCCGGGTCACCGCTTCGCCGGCCAAAAGACGGGGCACGACCAGGTCGAAAACGCTCGCCTTATAGTACATGACACACCCAGGCAGCCCCACGATGGGGACATCGCCGATGTAAGCCAACATGAACATGGCTCCGGGGAATATGGGCGATCCGTATGTGACCACCTTTCCCCCTGCAGCCCGTATGCCGGCGGGGGTCTGGTCGTCTGGGTCCACGGACATGCCTCCGGTCACCGCGACCATCTCGGCCCCCTCCTCTATGACATCTTGAATAGCCTTTGAAGCGAGAGACACGCTGTCCGATACAAGGACTTCTCGTATGACTCGACTGCCAAGATCGGAGAATTTGGCCTTAACCACAGGACCGAATTTGTCTTCAATTCTTCCCTGATATACCTCACTGCCGGTGATCACAAGGCCAACCTTAAAGGGTCGAAAGGGTTTTACCTCAATGACCGGGGCATTCTTCCGGCATATGCCTTCCACCTTCTGGATCTTTTCTTCTTCGATAACCAAGGGAACAATACGCGTCCCAGCGACAGTCCGCTTTGGGGTTACCTGTTGGTTTGTATGCAATGTCCCAAATGCCATTTCCTCTATCGAGTTTATCTGATAGAGCGCATCCACATTGACCTTCAGGAGCCCCTTGTAAGCGGCAACCATGTTCACCCTGCCCTCGACAGGTTCCGTAAGCTCAATTCCCCGGCCCGCCGCCGCCTGGGCAATCCGCTCCGCTGCGTCATTCTCATGGAGAAAACCTTCTTTTAGGTCCAAGACATATACATGCTCCTTACCGATTTTCAACAACTCAGGGACGTCATCTGGCTGAATAATATGGCCTTTCTTAAAGGCCCTCCCCTTGAATTTCTCGGGAACGATGCGTGTGACATCATGGCCTAGCACCATCCCCACGGCTTCCCGAACCGGTACCACTCTCATAAAGACTCCTTCATTCCAAGATATGTGCCCCGTGGTGTGCTGTTGATCACTGCGTCCCTTTGCTCCGCCATTGGCAAAAGATGCTTATTCCATAATTGCCATAAAAAGTCAATAACATCTCACCCATACCGCAGGTACAGGCTCACGTTGCTACCCGTAACCCCGATCCCTGATTTCGGATACAATAACGAGTGGATAATTTGATGGCAAGGAGAGAGTCGGCAGGTTTGCAGCGGGCCCTCTCCTTGCCTTGATGCGATGATCGACAGTCGGTGGGCTGCTAATACTCGCTTAGGCTATCGATTATTCGACATAATTGATACAGTCGATGGCAACCCATGGCACATCCCCCCTAGGTGACATTATATGTGGCAGATTTCCTGGAACGAAACACACCAGGCCTTCCCTTATTGGTATCTCCCCGTCTTCCACAAGAAGTACTCCCCGACCACAGATAGTAAAGGTATGGTGTTCCCAGGGATGAGTGTGCAAGGGAGGATCTGGCCTATCACCAGGCAGGAGTACGTGATAACGCAGAGTCACCGATATCCCGTCCTCCTTTTTGAAAAAAGGGATTGAAATAAAATGTGGCGGGACCTTGGGCACGCCCGGGGCGCTCCACTGCCGTTTCAGCTTATGATAATCCACCACCCTGGCGCCTCCAATGCGAGCAGCAGGGTTACCGGGTTTTCCCGGGTGAGCATAGGCGGTCTTACTCAGTTGAGTAAGCCCCACAGCGCCCATAGATAGTCCACAGTACTTAACAAACTCCCTTCTGTTTATATCGTTATCCATCGTTTTCCCTCCTTCGGTTCACTGACCATTTGGTCTGAAAATAAGTTAAACGCTGGGTTTAGACTCATGAGATGATACTCCGTACGCTCCTAACAGAACGGGATCAGTTCTATTAGGAGCAACATGGGCCCATTTTGAGGGGTTTCTCCATGCGGGAAGCTCCTGAATAGGCGCTGACTGAGGGGAAAATCACCTGTTAAGAAAACAGAAAGGAATCTCTAAGTCAAGAAAAATCGGAGCTAAATTCCCAATGCCTCCACAAGGATCTCTGCTACATCCATGACTCGAATTCTGTCATCCGCCTTCAGGTCTGCGGCCGCAGTCCGGAGCATGGTATTGCACCAAGGACAGGCCGTGGCCACGACTTCCGCACCCACCTCGAGGGCCTGTTCGAGCCGGGTATATTCAGGTCGGTATTCTTCATCCACATCGGCAAAGATACGCCCTCCTCCGCCACCGCAACAGAGGCTGTCCTGACCGCTTAGCCTCATCTCTTTGAAGCTCAGTCTTGGAATTGCTTTAAGTAGTCTGCGGGCGGGTTCTGTAATGTCGTTATGTTTGGCAAGATAACAGGGGTCATGGAATGTGGTACTATGTGGAAATTCTCCTTGGAACGATATTGGCTTCTGAGCTAGCACGTCTGCAAAGAATTCCGTATAATGCTTGATTTCGAGAATATCTTGCAGATAAGAGCCATAGTCTTTTTTTAGAACATTCATACAATGAGGCGATGTCGTAACGATCGTCTTTGCCTCGCTCTTCTTAAAGGATCTTATATTTTGATTGGAGAGTTCCTCAAAAAGACCTCGATCACCGATTCGCAACGCCACCTCACCGCAGGACTTTTCCTGCTCAAGAATGCCAAAATCTATCCCGAAAAACTCGAAGAGCTTGACAATGGAACGGGCAACATTATGAAGTTCTGGTTCATAAGAGGCGGCATCTCCTACAAAATACAGCACACCGGCCTTTTGCTCCGGTAGCTTTTTCACCCCCCTATCTCCAAGCCAATCGAGTCGTTTATTAGCAGACAAGGCGTAAGGATTCCCATAGTTCTGAAGGCTCTCTAAGGCCTTCTTCTGCTGGGT
>SMTZ1_10004448_pt1 | contig 14093 bp, 11 predicted proteins | sample DeeMarSWOR136_30_FD_25667 | JGI IMG/M metagenome (IMG submission 25667) | reverse complement strand
GGGGGGGATTATGAATTCCCATTGATCATAGGGCTACGGATAGATGCCTCTGAGTTTCGTGGCCTCAGCCACCCTTCCAATCCCAAGGACGAGGGCTGCTGTTCTCATGGGAATCTTCTTGGCGAGAGAGATTTCTAATACCTCTTTGAAGCTGCGCTGCATGATGCGAGTCAATCGCTCCAACACCTCTTCTTCGCTCCAGATGAGCTCCTGAAGGTTTTGAACCCATTCGAAATAGGAGACTGTCACCCCTCCCGCATTGGCCAAGATATCAGGAACAATGAAAACTCCTTTGTCATTTAGAATCTCATCTGCCTCCGGGGTCGTTGGGCCATTGGCGCCCTCGGCAATGATCTTGGCTTTGATCCGAGGAGCGTTCTTCTCTGTTATCTGATTCTCCAGAGCAGCAGGAACCAAAATATCACAGTCTAATTCTAGTAATTCCCGATTGGTGATCTCTGTTTCCCCCTTTTTCTCAGAGACAAAACATTTATACTTAGCTCTGCAATCCAGAACCCGCTCCAGATCAAGCCCTTTCTCGGAATAAAGTCCGCCCTTTGAATCACTGATGGCGATGACCTTTGCTCCCAAGAGATTGAAATGCCTTGCTGCCAGGCCTCCCACATTGCCGCAGCCCTGGATGACTATCCTCATTCCTTCGACGGACTTTTTCAAATATTTCAGTGCCTCAAGAGAGGTGATCACAACCCCTCTTCCTGTTGCCTCAAACCTTCCCAGGGAACCTCCCAACTCAATCGGTTTCCCTGTCACCACTCCGGGGACGGAGTAACCTTTCAAGATGCTGAAGGTATCCATGATCCAGGCCATCACCTGAGGATTCGTATTGACATCCGGTGCAGGAATATCCTGCTCCGGGCCTAACATGGTAGAAATTTCCCAGGTAAACCTCCGTGTCAGACGCTCGATTTCTTGATCTGACATTTCTTTTGGATTGCATTGCACGCCACCCTTGGCACCTCCAAATGGGATATTGACCACAGCGGACTTCCAGGTCATCCACATGGCCAGGGCTCTCACCTCATCGAGATCGACGTCGGGATGGTATCTGATGCCCCCTTTCGCAGGCCCCCTGGCCACATCATGCTGCACCCGATATCCCGTAAATATCTTCACCGCGCCGTTATCCATTTTGACGGGAAAGTGGACGGTTAATTCCCGCTTCGTAGTCCTCAATTTTTCAATGAGGCCGGCTTCGACATCTAAATATTGAGCAGCGATATCAACTTGCTTCTTAGCCATCTCAAATGGATTGATCTTCTCTTCTTTCATATCTTGTCTTAGCCCGCCCCTTTTCCTTAAATTTCACCCCCCTTTCTACCTTTTCTGCCGCCCTTTTTCAAGCAAAAGTTTTGGCTTGCAAGATAACGAATGAAACGAATGATAACGAATTGAACGAATAATAACCCGATTCGCGTGATTCGTGGTCATTCGGCCTATTCGCATAGGAAATTTTTGTCGAATGGATCGTCAATCGTGTCGATAAGGATACCTTGATGAAATTCAAATGGAATTCTATCCAGGCTCAAAATCATCGACAAACCTTTCCGGTTTTTTTGTTTCTAATAAGCTCCCTTAAACCGTTTATTTGCTTGGCCAGACTATCAAATATGAGAGCTCTGCAAAATTCTTTAACGCTATGAAAACTTTAATAAATCCCCCCTCTCCCACCTTTGCCAAAGGGGGGTTGGGGGGATTAATAAGAAAACGCAAAACGGTTTGGCACAGCTCTTGCTCTTTCATAAAAGTAAAAATTACAAAGGAGGAAAGACCGATGAAGAAGACCTTATTAGCACTGAGTCTGGTAACCGTATTGATCTTGGGCGTGACTTATGTTTATGCCCAGGGGCCTGGGCGCGGTCCGGGTTCGAGAGGAGAACCCTGCTGGGAATCCGGCGTACCTGGAAAAGCTTCACGCCTGACGCCCGAGCAGGAGGCCAAATTTCAGGAACTACGTCAGAAGTTTAATGAAGAGACGGCACAACTTAGAGGTGCCCTTGTGACCAAAAGACTGGAGCTTCAATCCCTCTGGACCAATCCGACTTCTGATTCCAAGGCCATTATGGAAAAGGAGAGAGAATTGAGAGACCTTCAAAACCAGATGAGAGATAAGGACGTCCAGTTTAAATTGGAGGCTCGCAATATCCTCACACCCGAGCAAATTGAAGAATTTGGACCGGGTATGGGTCGTGGCTTTGGCCGCGGTTATAGAAGGGGTTATGGTCATGGTTACGGACATCATGGTTATGGCCATCATGGCTTTGGTCATGGTTACGGGAAGGGTCCTGGATACGGAATGGGACCTGGCTATGGACCATGCAATTGATCCTGTACTCTGACGGTAGAGGAAGCCCATGACTCTGGCCAGGGCTTCCTTTTTGGGAAAGGGGAAGGCTCTGTCCTTCCCCTTTTATTTTTAGCCCATGCGACAGGACTTATGCTTCTTCCTTCGGATCGCAGGGAGTCGAAGGTTTGACTTTTTCAGATCATTCCGATATGGTCTAGAATAGAGTTGGAAAATCCTAATAATTTAGAATGAATGGTGGCTAAAATGAAGATTAAATTATTCATCTTTGTGCTTTCCCTTTCTTTCCTTTTCTCACCGTCTTTATCCCTTTCACAGCCGCCGGGAATGAGGCATGGTCCAGGAATGGGAATGATGCATCACAGGGGAAGACCTCCGTGTTTCAGGGCATCGGACCTCAACCTTGCTCCGGACCAGATGAAAGAATTGGAAACCATTCAGCAATCTTTTTACCGGGAGACACAACCCATCCGGTCTGAACTCTTTTCAAAGTATCTGGAATTGAAAGAATTCCTCACCAACCCTATTATCAAAATAGAGTCCATTCAGGCTAAAAACGAGGAAATCATCCTGCTTCAATCCAGACTGGAGGAACAAGGGATTCATTATTTAATTAAGGTGAGAGCCCTCCTCACGCAGGAGCAGTTGAAGCTCTGGTGTCCTGAACAGGAGTTTCCCCACTCGCGCCGGATGATGCACGGGCCCGGCCCTATGGGTCCCATGATGCCTCAAAAACCATATCCCTAGGCAGGGTCGAGGAAGGAATAAGAGCGGAGCTGAATTTGTTTAGAAAGAGGGATAAGATCAAGCGAGATTTCTCTCCCATCTATCTGGCCATCCTTTCTGGAATTCTTCTCGTCATTCTGATCGTCAATGGAATCTTGGAAATCAATCGAGCTCAAAATGGATTCTATCTCTTCCTAAAGAGAGAGGCCATCGTCCTCATCCAGCATTTTGAGAGGAACATTCAGGAAACCCTCACGGCCCTTCAGGTTTTAGAAAGCCCCCCAGAGACTTCCCTCCTCTCCGGAACCCTCTTCGGCCTTGAAGAATCAGCCGCTGAATATCTTTTGGAAGCGGCCCATCGAGTGGATCAAATAGATAGGGAAAAACCCTTGAGTCCCTCCGAGCTCCAATCCCTGGCAGAACAATACGGGGTGACCTCCATTGAGATTTACAATCCAAAGGGGAATCTCCTTCGGGGTTCCCTTTCTCCTGCTCCCAGAAGAACATTTTTGCTGCAGGAACTGATTGAGAAAAAGAAGTCCGCAGTCATCGATTTCTTCGGGAAACCCCTCAAGGAAAATCAGTGGTTCTCCATTGCCATTTCGAGGAAGATCAGCCCGGGGTTGGTGGCTCTCCACCTCAGCGGGAAGCAGATGCAAAGGCTTTTTCGTCAATTCGCCATCCAGAGGGCCGTCTCCGACATCAATCCCAGGGAAGATATTCTCTTCATCTCTGTCCAGGACGTTGATCTTTCCACCCTTTCCCATTCTGACCCTTCCTTCCTTGGCAGAAAGGAAGAGGACTCCTTCTTGAAAAATACCCTCCAGAGCCATCAATCCCTCACCCGCCTTTACCGATCTCCGAAAGGTGAAGAGGTCTTTGAGGTAGCCAAATCCTTCTCCTTCGAGAATCAACCGATGGGTCTGATTCGAATTGGATACTCCCCAAAGGAAATCCATCCGGTGCTCAACCAGATCAAAAAAAATGTCATTCTCTCGATCCTCTTTTTTCTCATTCTGGGTATCTCTGCCATCATCCTGATCTGGGTGAACCAAAACCGGCATCTCCGAAAAGTAAAAGAGATGGAAGATCAAGTCCAGTTGGCCGAAAGGCTCTCCTCTCTCGGTCACCTGGCCGCAGGGGTAGCTCATGAGATTCGAAATCCTCTCAATGCCATGGGCATGGGGCTCCAGAGGCTGAAGAGGGAATTTCTTCCTCAAGAAGATTTGAAAAAGGAAGAATATCTTTCCTTCACAGAGGTGATCCTCAAAGAGGTCCGACGGGTGAATGAGATCATCGAACAGTTCCTCACCCTGTCCCGGCCCTTCCAGCTCGATCTAAAGGTCTCCTCCCTGCAGACGCTTCTTAAAAATTTGATCACCCTCTTCCAGGAAGAGGCCTCCTCGCTCGGGATCACCCTTCAGACAGATTGGAAGGACGATCTTCCTCCAATCAAAATGGACAGTGAGAAGTTGACACAGGCTTTGATCAATATTATGAAGAATGGGATGCAGGCCATGGGAAAGGGCGGGGTCCTCAGGATTGAAACGCACTCCCTCAAAGATCACGTCTCCGTGGTCATCTCCGATTCAGGGGCTGGGATTCCACCCGACCAGATGGAGAAGATCTTCAATTACTACTATACGACCAAGGAGAAAGGAGTGGGTTTGGGCCTTCCCATTGCTCATCGAATTATTGAAGCGCATGGGGGTCAGTTGACAGTGGAGAGCAAAGTAGGTGTGGGAACAAAAGTAACAATCACGTTGCCGATATAGGAGTTCGGAGTTCGTAGGGAACGCAGATCTGCGTTCTGTACGGAGTTCGGAGTGAGCCAAAGTTACGTGACTAAAGTTTCAAGTGAACTAGATCTAATATTTCAACTTTAGGCACTTTAGCTCACCTTAGTTCACTTTAGGCACTTCATTGATGGAAAAGGCAAGGATACTGATAGCTGAGGATGAGGAACATCAGAGGGATCTTCTTGAAGGTTTCTTAAAGAAGGAGGGATTCTCTGTCGAGCCGGTGGCCAACGGCCAAGAAGCGCTTCATAAGCTCGCAGGAGATTTTTTCGATATCGCCCTCCTCGATTATAAAATGCCTGAACTCGACGGACTCCAGACGCTTCGTGAGATTCGGAAACTGTACCCTGATCTGCCCGTGGTGATGATGACGGCCTATGGAACGGTGGAGACGGCCGTTGCTTCCATGAAAGAGGGGGCCCTGGACTACCTCACCAAACCCATCGATCTCGATGAGCTCCTCCTCATTCTTCATAAAGTGATCGAGCGGTCTCACCTCATTCAGGAGAACAGGGCTCTGAAGGCCCAACTCCAGGAACGTTATACGTTCGGCAACATCATCTATGGAAGCCCTAAGATGGAGGAAGTGATCGGGTTGGTTGCCCGGGTCGCACCCAGCCAGACCACTGTCCTCATCAGGGGCGAGAGCGGAACGGGAAAGGAACTGATCACCAATGCCATCCATTATGCTAGCCCCCGTTCGAACATGCCCCTGGTTAAAGTGAACTGTTCAGCCATCCCTGAGACTCTCCTTGAAAGTGAGCTCTTCGGTCATGAGAAAGGCACCTTCACAGGAGCGGCGCAGCGAAGAATTGGCCGGTTTGAAGAGGCAAGCGGCGGGACCATCTTCCTGGATGAAATCGGCGACCTCTCACCGGGGACTCAGGTCAAGCTTCTCCGGATCCTCCAGGAAAAGGAGTTTCAACGGTTGGGGTCCAACCAGACATTCAAAACGGATGTGAGGGTGATCGCTGCCACGAATCAAAATCTTGAAGAGGCGATGAAAAAAGGTCTGTTCAGAGAGGATCTCTATTACCGGCTCAATGTCATCTCCATTCCCCTCCCTCCCCTGAGGGAGAGGAGGGAAGATATCCCCCTTCTGATGGACTATTTTTTAAAAAAATATTCTAAGCTGAATCAGAAATCGATCTCCGACATCTCCAAGGAGGCGAGAGGCCTTCTCCTCCGTCACTCCTACCCGGGGAACGTGAGGGAACTGGAGAATCTGATCGAAAGGGCCGTGGTCCTCTGCCGCGGAGAAGTCATCACGACCCAGGACCTCCCTTTTCATCTCCAGGAAGGGAAATCCGAAATAGAATTTCCAAAGAAAGAGAAGAGTCTGCCCGAGTCATTAGAAGGGATTGAAAAGGACTTGATCATCAAAGCCCTCCATGAACATCAGGGGACCCAGACGCGGGCTGCCGAGAGCCTCGGCATTAGTGAAAGGGTTCTCCGGTATAAAATAAGGAAGTATAATATAAAGTTGTAGGATCAATTTGGCCATTTGAAACAACCTTCTTAAATCCCTCCCCGCCTCCCTTTTTCAAAGGGAGGAGAAATTACCCCCCTTTAGAAAAGGGGGGTAAGGGGGGATTTTAAGGGCCGTTCGGAGGTCGGAGTCCTTCTAATTAGGTTCATCGCGGAAGTGAATCGGGGACAACCTCATGAAGATATAGCTATGATCCTAATCATTCCCCTTTGGCAAAGTCGGTACGACTCGAAACCGAGGGGGACGGAGGGGGATTAAAAAACAAATGCTTCCTTATGATAAAAAGTTGAAAGTATTATCGCAGCATTTAAGAAAGAATATGACAGATGCTGAAAAAATGTTGTGGTTAAGATTGAGACGAAAGCAATTGAAGGGGTTTCCGTTTTACCGCCAAAAGCCCATCGGGAAGTATATCGTTGATTTTTACTGCCCGAACGCCAATCTTGTGATAGAGCTTGACGGTGGACAACACTATTCTAAGACCGGCCAAGAAAAGGACGGGACAAGGGACAATGTTCTTAAGGAAATGGGAATAAAGGTTCTCAGGTTTTCCGACAGGGATGTCTTTGAGAATCTCAGTGGAGTGATGGAGGGGATATGGAGTTGCTTATGATTCGTAAAATCCCTCCTCACCTCCCTTTTCCAAAGGGAGGGAAATACCCCTCTTTGGAAAAGAGGGGTTAGGGGAGATTTTATAAAAAAAATGTCGTTGCGATTATGAGACTGTTAATAAATTTGTTTATCACAAATCAGTACTCACGACTTGCGACTTACGCCTTACGGAGGATTTAAGATGACTTACTATCGTTACCGTTTTTCTTTCGGATATGGTTTGCCACCCACCATTAAAAAGCTGATGATCATCATGGGTGTGGTCTTCCTGCTCCAAACGGTGGTTAGCAGTACGATCAACCTCTACCTTGGTCTTGTTCCCATCCTGGTTTGGAAGAAATTTTTCCTGTGGCAGCTGGCCACCTATATCTTCCTGCACGGGGGGATCGGGCACATCCTTTTTAATCTCTTAGCTCTGTGGATGTTCGGGGGGGAGTTAGAAACCTACTGGGGATCGAGAAAGTTCTTGTTCTATTTCTTCTTCTGCGGAATCGGTGCAGGGCTTTGCACGGTCGTCTTTTCTCCCTATCAGTTCATTCCTGTGATCGGGGCCTCGGGTGCAATCTATGGAATCCTTCTGGCCTTTGGCTGGCTCTTCCCCAATCGGCTTATTTATCTTTACTTTCTCTTTCCCATTCCCGCCAAATACTTTGTTATCATTTTTGGGCTCCTTGAATTCTTGTACTTTTCAAGAGGAGGAACTGGAGGCGGTGTCGCTCACCTCACCCATCTGGGAGGCCTTTTATTCGGCCTCATCTATATGGCCTATCCATACATTCGGCTAAGAATTCGCCGCGAATATAATAAACGGAAGTGGAATCAAAAGCGCCCCGGTAACAAGGACTATTACCATTAGGAGGTTTACTTAGAAAATAGGTTTCGTCTGACGGTAAGGGCAACGAGGCCCGTATCGTCAATCGGTTACGGTTGACGTTAAGAACTTGACGTAAACCCCTTACCTTTTACCGAAACGGGCTTCGTAACCCTAACCGTTACCGTTTGCCGAAACGCTTGCCTGCCGGTAGGCAGGGGCTTCGTAACCGTAACCTTAACCCATGGATTACTCTGATAATAGATGTCGTCCGACGGTTAGGGTAAGGGTGCCCGTATCGTTGAAAGGTAATGTCTATCGTCTCTTCTCAAACTTGCTTTTTTATTCTTTATTTAACGTAACCATTGCCCTTTGACGAAACGGGCCTCGTAACCGTAACCCTAACCAATCGTTGAATCCTCAGTTTATGTTTCTCATCGGTACCAGCGGCTATAATTACCCCCATTGGTGGAACGGGGTCTTCTATCCCTCCGATCTCCCCCAGAGAAAATGGCTCGAATTCTACGCAGGGCATTTCGATACGGTCGAATTGAATGTCTCCTTTTACCGCCTGCCCAAGAAGGAGGTCTTTGAAGGCTGGTATAAAAGGACCCCTAAGAAATTCTATTTTGCTGTTAAGGGAAGTAGGTATATCACCCATATCAAAAGGCTGAAAGATTGCCGGGAACCTCTCACCCTTCTCTCAGAAAATGCCTCCCCATTAAAAGAGAAGTTCGGGGTTGTACTCTGGCAGCTCCCTCCACGATTCAAATTTCAGAAAGATAGATTGGAAGCATTTTGCGTCCTGCTTTCTACCCTCCCGCGAGCCAAACGAATTCGACATACGTTCGAGTTCAGGGACGAATCGTGGCTTTGCGAGGAGGCTTTCCGGATATTGGAAGAATTCAGTTTTGCTTTCTGCATTGCCCATGGTTCTGGTCTTCCTTTTGTGGATAGAGTGACATCCGATTTTGTTTACCTTCGCCTCCACGGAGGGGAAGTTCTCTATGGCTCCAATTATTCCGATAAAGAGTTAAAAAGATGGGCTGAGAAGATCGAGGGCTGGACTGAGAAAGGAAAAGATGTCTTTGTCTATTTCAACAATGATGCCTATGGCTTTGCCATTAAAAACGCACTCACTTTGAAGAAGATACTCGCTCCCTCTAAAACGTAGGGGAGCCCCTCTGTGGACTCCCGAAACGGGCGGCCGCCGAGGGCCACCCCTACATTTCTTTCCCCCTCACCCTCCCCCTCTCCCCTGCCTTCGCCGAAGCGGCTTCGCGCAGGCAGGCACCAGGGGAGAGGAATGTAATTTTAAATACCACCAGAGGAGAGGGGGTATAATTTTCAAATCTACTCAAATCCCTCCATCCCCCCTTTTACAAGAGGGGGTAATAAAGCCCTTCCTTTGGCAAAAGAAGGAATTCCCCCTCTTTGGCAAAGAGGGGGATTATAAGTCCCAGATCTCGAACTCGTTACATCCTGATCCTGAACCTATTTCAGGATCAGGGTCTTCGATTTCAGAATCTCTTAAGATTGGAAATATCCAAAAAAAATTGGGGGGGCACCCAAAGGATGGGTGGCCCCCTTTCGAGGATTTGAGGAAGGAGGGAAGGAAAGCTTTATTTTGGAAGAACGGAAAGCGTCTTAATCGTATACGGTTTGTTTTTTATCCATGTCGCTTCGATACTGACCTTGATACCAATTTTCAAACTCTCCGTTGTTATCGGAACACCTCTTTCGTCAAAAAACAGGGTACTTGGACCCCAGACAAAAATCTTCTCATTGACAACCATCCTTTTTTTCCATAAGTCTAGCTCTCCGATTTTTCCGCGAACGCTAAACGCCTTTTGATCTGCCGCGAAAGTTAGCGCAGAAAAAAGGAGAAGGAAGCAGCTGATGAGGATGACCTCTTTTCTCAGGGATCTTATTTTCACGGTTTACCTCCTTTGACATACTCCCCTACCCGCGAACCATGTTAGGTTGGGGGGTGATAATAGTAGCGACATTGTTTCATAAAATCCCTCCCCACCTCCCTTTTCCAAAGGGAGGTAAAATCCCCCTCTTTGGCAAAGAGGGGGAAGGGGAGATTTTGTGAAAGATGTCTATTCAATTGTGAGACCCTTAATAACTAATGACGTTTTAAAACACCAACTTCCAATGAACTGGAAACATGCTTCTGGTGCTTGAAAGCGTAGGCCTGTGGACACCACCACCCACACCGATATACGAAGTCACTTTCCCTCCGATCACGGTGACGACCAAACCCGACGGGATGGCTGTACCGATTTTCATACGCCGATCGCTTGCGCCTATAACCACGTCCCCACCAGTATCATTGGTCAGATCCAAATTGAGTGCGGCCTCTCCTGTTTGGTAGTTTAGAGCATAAAGGGTTCCTGTCCCTTCGCCAATGAAGCAAGGATCAGTAATCTCGCCAATGTTCGGAGAAAAGGTGGTGAAGTAGACCACTCTGTTATAGACCACGGGACTGGCGAGGCACTTATCACCATAATTATTATCTTTCTTGTTCTTATCGAGTGCGAGAAACCACCCGTACTTCGCCTGTATGCTGGTAAGCATCGTCTGTTGTTCTGTTGGTGACTTATCATAAAAAGTGGTTACGTCCACAAGATCACTTTTACTCAGAGTGCCCGAGTAATTCCTGTCTTTGAATGCATACAATCTGTTCCAAACTTGCTTGTATCCTGTCGGATCCTCGCGATCCCCTGTCCCGAAAAAGAGCATCTCGTACTCCCCCAAACTGTCTTTCTCGAAGGTAACATCCGGCGGGTAGAAGACCTTTCTTTTCTCGGCCATATCGGGCTCGAAAATCTTCTTCATCGTCCATTCGCTGTCATCCGAAGATCCGTTGCCATTCAGATCACTGATGTTAAACCTCCATATCCGGGAATTTGTATCCCCCACGTAGAGCCGGTCAATCCGGTCATCCCCATTGAGGTCTATCGCAGCAATATCACTGGGGATGCAATACGTCATGGTCGCTTCGGCCGGGTCCTGACTCCCTACGCCTGATCTTCCCCAAACGTAAGCCCCGGTTAGCACGTCCGCTATATAAAAACCTCTACCCACGGTGTCGGGAGGGGGATTTTCGTCGTCCTGTCCCTCGTCATAACCCGCTCCGAAGATGGCGACCCACTTCTCCCCGGTTCCATAGGCAATCTTCCCGATGACCGGGGTTGACCATGTCTGTCCTATTTGATTAAAGTAACCTTTCTTACCCTTATAGAGTCTGTATAGATATTTTGGAGCTGTAGGACTCGTGACATCGAGGGCGTAGTAATAATTTCCTCCCCTTCTCAACCCGAACATGAGAATGGCTTTGGTGACATTCCCAGAACCATCGTAAGCGACATAGGATTTGGGCGAGCCATCTACAAATATCCCGGGCTCATTGGTGTGCAGATCCTTTAATCTATCTAAAAAGATCGGGGGAATGAAAGCCCAAAGCTCTGCCCCTGTGGCATCGTCAAAGGCGTGGAGCATCCCGTCATTCGCACCGGCATAAATGACGCTTCGGTCGGCGTAATGGATCATATGGGGCCTTGAATGAAGAAAGGAGCCTAAGAACCAATCCCTTTTATCCGTGGTGCTCCCGTTCATGTTATCATCATAAGCATCGATTCCGTGAACGAAATCGATGAGCTTGTCTTTCTCTTCTGTTGTAGAGACCCCTAATTTATAAGCCGTGAGTCTTTCATTCGTTTTCGTGAACGCATTCCAGGAATTGGTTAGTTCGAAAGAGGTGTTAAAATCAGGTCCGTCATCTTCATCCTGCGCATCGCCTGGCAAAAGGGTGTAAATATTGCGGGGTGTGGAGCGGGCCTTTAGAACTTCGCCCACGCCTCCCACTTCAACTTCGCCTCCATCATTACTGCTGGTTGTCCAGTAGGATTTCGTTGAAGGATAAAATGCCCCGTTTGCATCCAATGCCTTTGAACCAGACACATCGAGAATATCCCCTATGACGATTCCCTGTGAAGGATTGTTACTCTGGGCCACGCCATATTTCTTGATGTTTCCACTCCACATCTTGCCTGCGCTGGGTCTAAAAAAGGCCAGGTAAATTTTGTCTCCTGCCGTAGTCCTCTCAAATCTGCTGACAGGGACGATCGGGGCAACGAATGAAGAGGGCTTTGCCAGCACCTCGTCGAGAACGCTCGAAAAGGCATTGGCCAAGCCTGCATTACCTTCGGTCGTATAGAACTTTCCATGGCCAAGGGTTGCCGTCCTCTGAAGAAGGTCCTTCGCGAGCGGAGCCATGGCAGGGTCGCTGGCATCGAGTTCAAAACCAATGGTATAAGTGGTAATGTTCTGCTTATTTTGTAACGTAGAAATATCCGTATCGTAAAAATGTTTAGCGACATCGTCCAGATAATCAGTTCCCCGAGAATCAAAATGGGGATCATTGGGAGCTCCTGGGGGCTCCTTCTGGTCAGCATTCCTATCCCCGATGTTTGTGTTTAGGATCGAGCTATCATCCATCGTCGAAATCCCATCGGTCATGAGGATGACATAATTTCTCTGGCAATAGTATTGCATCGGGCTCGTATAGGTCGTTCCTGGATTAAAATAGCTTGCCCCACCCTTAAAATAGGTCGCTGCCTCATAAAGCGTCTCGGCCAAGGGGGTATAGCCACCGTCGTCAATCGCATTAATCGTGTCTTTCAATTCCTGCCGGGTCATAGCATCCAAGCTCACAATATCTTTCAGCAGTTTTCCACCTTCATAGTCCCAGCTCTCATCCGGATAGGTGATTTTGTCATTAAATCTCATGATCCCAATCCTGACTCCCTGGACAGTATCTAAAAAGTCGCAAATTACCTCTTGAGCGATTTCAAGTTTTGTCTTGCAGGTCTCCTTATTCTCTTCAGTGGCGTAGTTAAATCTTAACCAGTTTCCAGTGGCAATCGTCCTCGAGGTCCCGGAGCTGCAGTCTGCATTGTCTGGCTTTCCAGTGAATACCCCTTTGCCCCACTCGGTCAGTCTCGTTTGGGCATCAGGGCAAGGAACGTCGCCGACCGAATTCTTGTACACAACCCCAGACCCCGATGGAAACCACGATCCTGATTTCATTCTGTAAACTTTTGTGGTTGACACACTCGGGATGTCAGGAGGCTGGGGATAAGTAAAGCCAGGATTATAGACACAGTAAGTTTTGACACCCGTAAGAGTATCACCCATACTGCCTGAGTTATCGAAGATAATCAAAATATTGGGCTCAATGGCCGAATAGTTTCCCACGTAGAGGTCCGTGTCATCGGCATAGGAATGAGCCGTAAATAAGAGAAACTGAAGAAAGATGAAAAGGCACAAGATTCTTTGTAACTTCATATGAATAACCTCCTTTATTATGACCCTGTGGGGATCAGTCTTACCATCTTCTGTCTGATCTCACAGTTGGATTTGACTAGGCTGACATCCATCTGGTCCTCGCCGATAGAATCGATGATGTAATAGTTGTATTTGAAGGCAATGGCACTAAGGCCCAGACCTCTTGGGACCCTTGTAACGGTCGTGTGGTAGATGGTCACCTGGGGCGGATCGGTGAAAGATACCCCTCCCGGCAGCGAAAAGGTAGGGGAACTATATTTTTGATCAATTAATTCGGTCTGAAGCTCAGCAGGAAGGCTGCTTTGTACTACGTCGACATACCCGCTCGAGGCAGCAAAATTGGCAATATTAGACAGAACCGCCTGGGCGCCTGCATCAGAGACATAAAAGGCATCGGTTGTTCCCCTTTTGTTCCCTGACAACTTGATCTCAAAGGTCGAGGTCGAGGAAGAGGCCAGACCGATCAGGGACAGAATGACGATCATGAGAAGGGCAATGACCAGCGCGGCTCCTGATTGATTATTCAAAATGAGGTTTCGTTTCTTGTCCATGGTTTTTACTCCTTCTTTCTTTTTTATTATCTCAGACATATATTCCTCGGCGTCACGCCAGAGGTTAAGGTCCTCGGTGACACCATCTTTGAAACATCCGTGTTGGTCTGATCCGGCCTTCCGGTTAGAACCACACGGACCGCGACGACCTTGAACGGACCCACACTGGCTGCGGCAACATAATCGTTATCATCAATTTGACCATTTGCGTTCTGGTCATCCATGACCCCGTCACTGTTGGCATCGATCCCATAGGCAAACGTAAGTGCAGTCACATTGGGTAATATGATTTCGGCAGGTCTTGCGACCGAGTCGACCGTCAGCGTTCGGACCAAATTTGAAGAGCCATCGACCGAATAGGCCACTTGATGGCTCTGATACTGGGCTAATGTCCTGTCATAATATTCATAATTGACGACAATGGAGT
>SMTZ1_10004445_pt1 | contig 14094 bp, 13 predicted proteins | sample DeeMarSWOR136_30_FD_25667 | JGI IMG/M metagenome (IMG submission 25667) | reverse complement strand
GCTAATGTCCTGTAGCGGGCCGGAGGCATTTGTCGTGTATCCACTATATATTGTATACTCGGTCGCGTTCTGATGTGTGCCGTCTCCAGACCAGCTCATGCAGTCGTTATAGGCGGTCCACTCCGCGTTTGCTACTCCGCTGGCCATCGCAATCAGTAAGCCGGCCGCCAAAACAAAACTATATATGTGATTTTTGATTGTTCTTGGTATTTTCAACATAAATAACACTCCTTTCTTAACTTTTGCCTAAAACATGTCCTATGAATCCGTCTTCCACCCCCTTTCACTTTGAATTCAAGGACTTTCCCTAAATTAGTTATTCTTTTTAAATTAACATTTAATAGCCGTATCTTTCCTGACTCTAAGTTCGCGCAGGGATTACTCTTAACTAACTGTCGCAGGGTTAACTGCCGCCAATTTTGGCCGGCACAACCCGCGCAAGCACAAAAAACTCAACAATTAGTCTTTAATGCCCGAGCATCAATCACGGAAAATACGGAATCTTCAAATTCTTTTTTGATTCAACAATCCCCCAAAATTAACCAACCCCACTGCCTCAGAGTCAATCAGCACTGTAACAATCCTTAAAAAGCCGAATATCCGAGGTGTCTATAAATATGCCGTTCCTGAATCAGAAAATGTTGATGCTTTTTTCCGGATTTTTTAAAATTTTTAAAAAACCTCAGGAAGTGGTGTCGAGAAGGCGTGATGCCTTATAAGCAAGCTATATAAATGATTAATGATGAGTGATAATTGGTTAATTTTTAAGTTACTATCCCCAAACGAAGTTTTCCGCTTATGGATGTCTTTCGGCAGAGGCCGCCACCCCCGGAACATCGCAGCGCCAGGGACAATTTTTTCCGGTGTTCGATAAACAATTCTCAAATTAGTCCTTGCGGCCTGCGCAAGATTTGGCTATTCTGCGGGAGCTATAAAGGCAAGTGTAAATTTATTCAGGAGAATTGTATCATGGATGAACAAACTCACCCTCCCCCGTGACACCTACCGAGGCCTCTTTGCAAGCCCAGCAGGCAATGTAGTAGTACTGACAGTAATTACCAATCAGAAAGGAGTAATAAATGAATGATCAAACAGGAATGGTCAAAAACTTGAGTTATCCTTTGTATAATTGTAAAGGCTGGATGAAGTTTCTTGGTGTTATGTCTATTATTGGCGGTGCTCTGCAGGCACTGTCAATTTTTGGGATTATTATAGCGTGGCTGCCTATATGGACGGGCATTCTGTTGTTTCAATCGGCTACTGCAATAACGCAGGCTTATGAAGGCGACAACCAGGCTGAAATGACCAGGGCCCTTTTTAAACTCAAGACTTATTTCATCATTATGGGTGTCCTGACATTAATCGGGATAATAATTGGTGTGATGGTGTTTTTCTTTGTTTTGTTGGGTTCCGGTTTGGCAATTTTTTCACAAAGGTCATATTAGTTTTTTGTAAAGAACTGATTATAAGCTTTTATTTCGCGATGTTTTCCGTACGGGGTGTGTAAATCCTCCTGATTTGTGCCGAACGCGTTATCTGCCGGCTTTTGGCCGCAGTTTTGCCTATTGCCAAGTGGGCATAAGTGATTTTTTACATCGGCAGATTTTAGTGCTTGGTTTTTCAAGAGATTAGGATATATTTGTCGAAATATTTTTTGGTTGTTTTTTATGGGAATACCGCCTTATGGCTGATAACAAGAGAAATACCTGGTCTGCCAGGATAAAAAGGACGTTCACCTCGGTTCTGCCTGTTTCCAAGACGCGTGAAGGCAAATGTATTCATTGCAGCGCCTGCTGCAGACTGCCGAATGTGTGTCCATTTCTCAAGATCGGAGAGGACGGGAAATCTTTTTGTTCAATTTATGCGATTCGACCGTTGAACTGCAGGAAGTACCCGCGAACTGAATCCGAGTTTATTACGGACGATACCTGCGGCCATACGTTTCAATGATGAGGATTGTTCTGATAACGTAATTTTTCTTAAGGGGGGCGGGGGGGCGAATTTTAACGTCTTTTAGTTTAGTCTTTTATATTCGATTTTTCATTTTCCAAGCCTTCGTCATCCTTGGTAGTCCTTACGGACGGCAAGCGCCAGGAAGCCGCCTACGGCCAACAAAACGACCGTTGCCGGTTCCGGTATGGGGACCGGTACCTCCGGTGGCGGCAGCGGTGGTTCGGGAGGTTTCGGCCGGGCTCTTCGTGTACTTGGGCGAGGAGCCCCTCCGCCACTGTATCCCCGCCGGGAATAATCCGCAGGGGTGGCCCTTCTAGCGCCCCCAAAACGGCCTGGTATGCCCGGTACTGTCTCGACCATACCCTCAAGCTCATATTCGGCCCGCTCAAATATCGCTACAATGATTTTCGGTGCGTCAAGATAGACAGTAGTACGGTTTGAAGTCGGTTCACTGACATCTCCCAGCCAATAAACGAATTGATATCCGGGTTGTGGATTAGCCGTCAAAGTAACGCTTGTGTTTAGTTCGAAGTGATGTACCCCCGTATCGGGAGATATTGTCCCGCCATTTGGAGGTATTTGTTGAAGCAGAAGGATGGGTTGATGCGTTTGGCAACAGGCCGGCTTAGCCGGAGCCCAGACAGAACCGGCAAGTACTGCGACCAGTATCAACTTCTGACAGCCAGAGAAAATTGAATTGTTTGTTACCATCCCCCACTCCTGTTATTAAATTTGACAGTGCACGCGCACACCATCTTGCTAAACAGACATCCTTCGCCTTATAAGCGTCAACATGCTGCCAACACCAAGTAATGCCAGTGTTCCCGGTTCAGGGTTGGGAATCGGTGTCTGCGGCGAAGTGCTTTGTAGAACGCTATAAGTACCTGTGGAGTAGTTAAAGTCGCTGCTGATTACCAGAAAGAATGAATGTGCGTCTATAGCCAAAACACCGTTCTCGAATTCCCAGATTGCCTTGTCCGGGCCTGTGTTGGCGTCGTGGACACCAAAATACATAGCCGTCGCATCTATTCCCCCGCCGTTATCATCTACGGAACCGATGTCCGTTGCCATATCATTAATAGCACCTTCACCAATGCCCAGTATGGAGAAATATTCCAATGGTGATGCAGTGTCATCTCCATCGTTGAATATCTGATAGACGTATGTGTATTGTCCGGTGCCGGGCGTGGTAAAACCGGCCTGGGCGAACTCGTTTCCACCCAGACTGTCGTAAACCGCATACTCAACACGGCCGCTGAGGATGCCATCTTCTGTTAAAGTTCTGAAATATGATCTGCCCTGATAGTGTGAGCTTTCCGGCAGCAACGTCATCGTGGTCGCAGTTGCAGACTGTACAAATAGGATTGCAGCGACAAAGACGATAAGTAAGCTGATTTTTCCTCTTTCTTTTATCATGTCTCCTCCTTCTGCGAGAACACTCAAAAAACCTTTATGTTGACAATAGGTATTCCTCAGAGTATTGGTTCCGGGCCTGAGGAATCCCTTCCTCCCCAATTTCGCTGTTTTTCTTGTGCCTTCATAGATGGCACAATACACTATTCATCCGAAGATGTATAAGTCCTGCTGTTGATGTTAATTAAACCAAATTTGCCCCTAAAAGTCAAGCTTTTTCTTACGTTCTGGTTTTGGCGTTGGGCAATCCAGGGCACAGTGTCCTGTAATATCGTGCAAAACCAGTGCGATATGCGAGATTCATTGGTAGAAGATATGCCGGGAATTGTTGCCGGAACCGCTTATTTTCCGAAAATCTTTTTCGGGATTATTGTTCAAAGCCGATAGTGCAGGAGCGGGCAATTTTCATGGGCTCTGTCCGATAAATTCGGCCATTTGTCTTTTCAATAGTTGCTTTGGACGAAATTCTCAGCTTTTCTTTACCGGTTTTCTTCTTATGGGCTTTTGCTGGACGAATCGGCTGATGTTGCGAACCGCCTGTCGAAGCCGCTGCTCATTTTCCACCAGTGCTATTCGCATATAGTCCTCGCCGTTTTCACCAAATGCCCTGCCCGGAGCAACTGCAACCTCTGCGTGCTCCATCAGGTCCACTGCGTAGTCGATGGTACCTTTGCCTCTGAGGTGTTCGGCCGGCACCTTTGCCCATACGAACATAGTTGCCCGCGGCTTGTCCACCTTCCAGCCAATTCTCGTAAGTCCCTCGCAGACCACGTCCCTTCGGGACCGGTACTTTTGATTCTGTGCGGCAATCTCGTCCTCGCATTCCCGCAGCGCAATAATGCCCGCTATTTGTACCGCCTGAAATATGCCGTAGTCATAGTAGCCTTTTATTGTTGCAAGGTATTCGAGCATGTCCCTGTTGCCTGCGGCGAAGCCGATACGAAAGCCCGCCATATTGTACGGCTTGCTCAGGGTTGTGAATTCGACGCCAATATCCTTTGCGCCTTTTACCGAAAGAAAGCTCGGCGGCTTATACCCATTAAAGCAGGTCTCGCCGTAGGCGAAATCGTGTATCACAGCTATGCCGAATCGTTTTGCCAAATCGACGACCGGTTCAAAAAAGCCCTCATCCACCGTCATGGCCGTCGGATTGTGGGGGTAGTTGAGGATAAGCAGCTTTGGCTTGGGATAGAGGTTCTCGCAGACCATCGCGATGTTGTCTATAAATTTTTGATCGCAGCCTAAAGTAACCGATATTACGTTGGCGCCGGCAAGAGCCACGGCATAGTTATGAATCGGGAAGGCCGGGTCCGGTACAATCGCGGTGTCGCCGGGGCCGAGCATCGCCAGGCACAGGTGGCTAAAACCTTCCTTTGAGCCTATGCAGGCCAGGACCTCGGTTTCCGGGTCCAGCGTCACATTCCATTTTTGTTCGTATTTTTTTGTAATTTCCCTGCGTAGTCCCTTGATACCTCTTGATGCGCTGTATCTATGGTTGCGTCCGTCCTGCGCGGCCTCACACAGCTTGTCAATAACGGCCTGGGGCGCCCGGTCGGAAGGATTGCCCATTCCCAGGTCGATGATGTCGGCGCCTTCCTGCCGCTTGGCCAGTTTTATCGCGTTCAGCCGGCCGAAAAGATAAGGCGGCAGACGTTTTATTCTTTGTGCCGGCGCAATCTGTTTGTCGGTTATACGCCTGTTGTGTGTTTCCATTTTAAACTCAGACATAATCTTTCCTGTAAATAAAAACTTTTCCCCCAAACGCAAACGCTGGCGTTTGGGGAATCCCTTAACTACAATCGGACAGTCTACACCTAAAGAGTGAATTTTCAAATCAATTTATTTGCGACCTTTTCTTGCGGTTAAATTGCGGTTTATACGACTCCGACAGTGCCAAAGGTGTAGAAAAAGAAGTAGCTGCTGCCGAATTCGAGGATTAATCGCCTAATTACGTCCTGGCGATTAAGGGGCTGCATGGAAGTTCTGAGCTGTCCAAACTCGTAGAAGCGTTCGATGGTTTGGGGGCTTATTGTGAACCTGCCTGAGTCGATTTTCTGTTTGTGAGAGCTAAGGTATATCAGTAAGACTTCTTCATAAAGGGTCGGGATATTGCGATAGCCGAGGTCAATGAGAAGTTCGATATTGGCTGTGATTTTATCGACCTGACCTATGAGCAGGTAGGAGGCCATAAGATATTCAAACGTCGCTTTATTGCTGGGGTTGCGGGTCAGTAGTGCTGTCAGCATTTGTTCGATGGAATCCTTGCCGGTCCCGGGGTATCCTGCTTCAAGCATATAGGAGCGGAGCCTGCCAACGTAGGCCGTGCCGAGCAAAAAGAATATTAGATTGTGTGGAACCTTTTTTATAAGGAATTCACTCCTTCCCTCAATAACTTCAACTTCTTCGGCATCAACGTACTGAAGCAGTGTCAGGCTGTGGTCTGAACGATAATTCTAATTGTAATACCTTACCCGATGGCATTGCTTTGCCTACTTAATATTATACTGTCTTATTGCATCGAGCACCGGGTCTTTACCTGATGCAAAATCCTTAAAAGATGTCTCAACGGTTATATCCGGTATCAGTGAATTCGGGTCATCATCGATGTATTTGAAGTACTTGGTGGAATAGCTTACGGACAAACCGCTATTAGGTAATTTGAATTTTTTGACTTCTCCAAAATGATTCGGCCTGCCGCTTGTCGGTTCTCCAATCAAAATAGCTTCGGTATGTTTCCTGAAGGCGATAGCGTTTATGACCGCCGATGAGTAGGTTCGCTTTCCGATAATGACGAACAGGCATCCCTTTTTATTGATATTAGCTATCTTACCGACTTCCATGGCAAATTTGGTTCCCTGAGGTGAGGAACCGCCGGGATTGAAACGCAAATCCAGGACAAACTTTTCGGTTTCAGGCTTTTTGAGGTCTTCGAGGATTTTCAATGTGAACTCTGTGAAAGACGGAAGTCCCTCGGCCTTTATTTTCGAGCCGTGCATCTCTTCAAGCTCTTTGCCCCAACAACGATTGTACTGTGCATAAAGGATACGGTCCTCTTTGAGAGAGCGGGACCAGAACAGTGCACTCCGATTTTGCCAACACAGTGGATAGGATTCGGGAGTAAACCCCACAAAACTCATATTGGGTCCCAATTTTGTAATATCCAATTTTTCCATAAGGAGGCTCTCTTTGACTCCGGCCTGATTGACAAAAGTAAATTTGGCTGAGTCACCGATGATAATGTCAAAATGTCTCAACAAAGCGATTGAGGGCAACATATTTGGTATGCGGTGTTTGAGAAGTGCATCGTTGGTCTTTGCCAACAGGCTCGATAGCCGAGAGGTGACTTCGGCAATGGGAATATCATTAATAGCCGTAATTCTGCCCCCCAGAACCGATTCATACCTGCTAAGTGCCCCCAGAATGTGCAACCCGTCTGAGAACCAGTATAATGTCAGAGCAAATATGCCGTCATTTTGCACTATTGGCTGGTAGTCAATGCCAGTATGATCATCCCCCATTTCCGCAATAATCTTTTGAAGAGACAAAGCTATTTCCAATTCGGTCTTGTCGGCCAGGTCCTTGCTTAGCTCGTCAAGCTTAGCATCAAAGGTCTTTTTCTCCACTTTAAAGAAAAGGTCCTTATGCCTCCTGGGCAGCTCTGTTCTTAGAAATTCGATATCGCTTTTCCATGCCTGGTGTTTGTCTTCCTGTGCCGAGCAAAAGGAACACAGGGTTATAATGATAAGCGTTGTTAGTATTGCTGTTTTCATCTTTTTTACTTTACGTAGTCTCATTGTTCTTACCTCAAAAGCTTAAATTAAAATTCCCTATATATCTTTAAGAACCGTAATTCAGTCGGTTCAATGTTTATTGTCCTACCAGGGCATCTTGAACTATATTTTTTTAGCCTGCCTTTTACAACTGTTTGTAACAAATACGACTGTTTTTGAAACATTTTGTCACTCGCGCTGCCACCATGGCTCGGGCTGTGCGGTCTTTGGCGTCGCTCCTGTGATAATTGGAACTTTAACGGCCTCTGAAGGTTTCGAACGGGCGATGCGGGCGAGCAGGGATTTATTTGCCTTGATTTTACTTTTTACCAGTTCGGGGACAGTGTACGTCTCTAAAAGCGAATTGTAGTAATCGGGGTCTTTCTGCGGCAGGACAAATGGCTTGCGCACCCTGCCGGTTTCGTCGACATAGCTGATATAGGTTCTGGTCAGGGCACCTTCGCCGAATGAACGCCCGTGTATGATAAGCGACACATCACAATCGGTCAGGCTGCGTTGATAGATTCCAATGTCCTTCCAGGCGTTATAGATGGATTTCATAAACCGGTATACGAGGGTACGGTCGATATCTTCTTCGGCGATGGTATTTGCGATGGGCTTAAATTGCAGCCATTTGTTGTCGGCATTTTTGACGTAGACATCGATGAAGACTTTATTCCCTTTGTTGGCATTTAGAAGCGCTCGCCATTTTTTCAAAGGAATGCGTATCGAGCCTTTTTTGCTTGCAATTTCTATGGGCTTACCGCGTTCGGAATGGATTTTAACGCGGTAGTATTTTCCCTTTTCCAGAATCCTGAAATTCAGCGGTGCGATATTGGGAGGGATGGCGATTCCGGAGTAGTCGAGTGTAATATTCGGTTCGGAAGCAAGGAGTGTGCAGTTCTCCATGTTCTCGGATGAGCATGAAACAAGGCACAGTCCTGCAGGGATTATGGCGCTGCAGCAGACGCCTACTACAATAAATCTTCTTTTCATGATTGTCTGAAAAAGCCGCAGTTTTATGTACATCGGTTATTTAATCCACTGTCACGAAATTATAGAATAGGGGCTGTTCATCAACAAGTCTTGAGTTGTAGTTACTGCTTTGCGGTAAGGGGAGTGTGCACTGTGGATGGCTCTGGAATTCGAGAATTCCTTAACGAGTCCCGTCCGCAATACCTGTCGACAATGGATGTCTGTAATGGGACTTATTAGACTATTCAAGCTCAAAATCACGCTCCTAACGAAAAAATTATACACACATTAAGCTGCCATAACCTCTTTTTTATAAGAAGGTTACGCAATTCGAGAGAGGCTAATCCGGCATTTATGTAAAAAAAATATCAAAAAAACCTGTTTTTTTCTTGCGGTAAGTCCTAAACTGTTATAGAGTACTCTGTAATATAGAGTTCTCTGTGTTTTGTTGGTATGTTAAGGAGCACAATATGGATATATCAGAAAAAGAAGCCCGGGATTCGCTGGACCAAATTCAGGCCGTTGCGTGTCACACGCGGAGGACAATCGCGGCCAGTTATGACAGTAGCCTGCTGATGATGTGGGGCCTGATCTGGATCGCCGCATTTCTGGGAACCCATTTTTTTCTTCGCTGGGTCTGGTGGATATGGATGATTCTGTGTGGAATAGGTGCCATTGTGACCTTCTTCGTTTGTTGGAGTCAATTTCGTTCAGGCAATCCAGTCAAGGTCCCTGCTTCCGAAAAGATTGGATGGCGGATCTTTTTGTTCTGGGCTTTGTTGTATGTCTATATATTTATCTGGCTTTCTATTCTAAAGCCTGGCCATGGAATACAGCTAAATGCATTTATATGCACTGCTGTCATGTTCGCTTATATAGTCACCGGCCTTTGGTTTAAGTGCTACTATATGCTCTGGCTGGGTATAGCAGTTACCTGTACGACTCTGTTGGGTTTTTACCTGATTCCTGCAAGCTATTATTGTTTCTGGATGGCCCCAACCGGCGGCGGTGCACTTTTCGGCACCGGATTATATATGCGATTGTTTTGGAAATAGCTGTGGCTGAATTTGATAATATTATACATCAGCCTGTTCGGCTGCAAATAATGTCGTCGCTTGTCGCACTTGACAGCGGCGAGCAGATTGATTTCGTACATCTGCGACAAATCCTGGACCTTACAGACGGCAACCTCGGAGCGCACCTGACTAAACTTGAAAACGCAGGATACGTGAAGGTCGAGAAGACGTTTATTGCCCGCAAGCCGCGTACTTTCATCAAGGCTACGGACAAAGGCCGTGACGCCTTCGATGAGCATATCGCCACACTTAAAAAAATAATCAGAGGCCCAAAAAATGAAATTCAATCGGAGCCCGTTTACGAGACAACGGATTAAGTAAATAGATGTTTAGACAAATAAAATCGACGTAATTTAATGAAAGGAGATTATGATGAGTAAGTTAAGAACATCGCTTTTGCTGCTGGCGGTCGGCCTGATTGTCGTGAGTATAGTTGGGATTTCGGCGACATCAGCCGGCAGCAAATCCGCCTTTACTATTCGAAAAGTGGAAAAGCAGGTGGTTTTGTACACGATTTACCGGGGCAGTTATGATAAAGTGGGGCCGGCCATCGGAAAGTTATATGCCCTGGCAGGAAGCAAAGGTGTAAGGCCGATTGGGCCAATGTCGCACGTTTATTTAAACAATCCCAGGCTTGTTACCAGCCAGCACTGGCTGACGGAGATTCGAGTGCCTGTTGGAAAAGAGGCGTTGAAGCTGTCCGGTACGCTTGGTGAAATGACAGATGTAAAAACGCTGCCGGCTATGGAACTGGCCGTTGCAGCAAAGTCCAAGGGCCAGGCCGACCCCAGTTCCATTTATAAGGAACTTGACGCCTGGATATTGAAGCATGGTTATTATGTCACTGATGCACCAATGGAGATTTTTCTCTCCAATTCCGAGACCGGAGACTACGCTCAGATGAAAACCGAGATTATGTTCCCCATCAGCAAAACTCCCGGCAGAAAGTGATTTGCTTTACGCGAGGCGTTTTAGGGCTGCTAAAAGGGTAAGCAGGAAAATCACATGAAAAGAGCAGGCTTACCTTAATCGGAGAAAATGAAACCCGGCACTTGCTAAAGGGAAAAGCAGAAATGGATAACCACAAACATAGCAAGCTGCCGCCGTTAAAAATAATCTACGCGATCACGGAGGTTATCTGCGTACTTGTTTTTGTTATGTTTTCGGGATGGGGGCTGCGGGCGATTAAGGGTGTCATTAATCTTAGAACATTGCAGATAGAAATTTTCGGTGAGCCCATAATTGTAAAGGCCGTATTCTTCATTTTGCTTCCTTTGATAATTATAAAGCTTAAGGGTGAAAAACCGGGCGAATATGGAATTATCTTCGACAACTTTTCATATCATTTGAAGATCGGTTTAAAGTCTCTGGCAATCGTGATACTGGCAGATTTAGCATTCCCTCTCGTTACCACCTTAGGACTTTCATACAAGGATTTTGGTGGAGCATTGATTTTGAGCTTCTCTAACATTGTTGCTTTGGTCCTTGTAGCGTTGTTCCTCAGAAAGAGCCCAACCTGCCAGGAGCGAGCTGCATCAACTCATCGCATCTTGATTTTCTTCTTAGTATTTATTGCCTTCACTATTTTATCAGCTTTGACTTTGCCTTTAGGCAAACAAGTCGGCGGTTTCACCTATGCTTTGTTTACAACCGGATTCGGTGAGGAAATCCTTTTTCGAGGTTATGTCCAGTCAAGACTTAACCGTGCTTTGGGCAGACCATTTTTGTTTTACGGCGTTCGTTGGGGCTTCGGTGTGATAGTCACAGCAATTTTATTTGGTTCAATGCATTTTTTCCACGGCACTGGAACATTATGGTGGGGTTTGTGGACAATTTTTGGAGGACTTGTTTTGGGCTTTTTGCGGGAGAAAACAGGAAGTGTAGTGGCGCCGGGAATTGCTCACGGTGTGCCTCAGGCGATTGTATATGTTTTCGTGGGAGGTATTAACTGAATTTTATGCCGGCTGAACGCAATGAGGTTTCGGATTGCAAATGCCTAACCGTTAGCAACAAAAGGATACAGCAATGATTGAGCAATTTAGTGAGCAAGCTAAGCTGGAACGGATAACCCGTCGGTGGTGGTTCTTTGGGCTGTTTGTTTTGATTCAGTTTGTTCCGCCCTATGCATCGAAAGGATACAAGTTTCCCGATGAGTGGGGAGATGTGATAATGCACGCACTTCGGTACGCTTTTATCTATTCGTACCCCCGGCTATTTCCGATTTTCAAGATAATCCCGGTCGCATTGATTATTGGCATTATCGTCTTTCGCAATAAAGTCGCCCGTATATTTAACATCTACGCTAGTTTCTCTTATGTGCTGTTTGCCTTTGGTCAGAGCATAGCCGTGACGGAAAGATACGGTGTTGCCATTTGCACAGTCAACGTGGTGATGTTTCTTGTGATTGCCGCTTTTTGGGCCTGGGAAGCGATTGTGGTGAAAAATGATTTCAAGTCGGCCGGGATATCGCCCTTTAGATACTGGGTTGTTCCTCTGTTACTGATTGCTTTTTGGTATCCGTTGGATTTTCGCACCGCCAGGCCGGACTTCAATCCTGTTCATCTGTTTACGAATGTTGCCGGCGTGACCTTTTGCATGATGACGCCTGTTTACGTGGGATTGCTTACCCTGTACTGGCCCAAAGTCAATCAGGCTGCACTGAGGGTAACCAGTATCGTGGGATTAATTATTGGTTTGTACAATGTGAATCTTAATTTCATTATGAAGCCGAGCATACTCTGGTTAAACGGCGTCCTGCACATACCCCTACTTTTCATATCCCTATACGGCTTAATCCTCTCACTAAAACGCCCACAGGTTAAAAACCGAGCCGATGAGAATACCGGCTCAGACGAAGGATGAGGAGCAGTATAATAATACTGCCAATTACCACCATTTTGGATTTTTTTCGTGGAATTCGATGACGGCCTGATACTTGGGCGCTTCGGCGACCGGTTGGCCGTGATATTCCAAAATTCCCCAGCTTCCCCACTTGGAGAATCTGCCGGTGGAGGAGAAGATGGCCATCATGGTTCCGCCGTTTTCTTTCCAGCCTGCAAGGTATTCAAGGTAAAGCTGCTTCATCCGTGGATGGCGATTGGCCGAGTGAAACAGTTGTTCCATCGCTTTGTTGTTCTCGGCGCCGCCGTGGCCGACGAGGTGCTGTCCCCCTTCATAGGCGATAAGTCGAAGGCCTCTCGCTTTAGCCAACCCGGCCTGTCTGGCGATGGTCTTGTTGTTCTTCTCTATGTATCCTTTGCAGGCATCAAGGACATCATCAACGCTCATTTTCACGGTTTTATCCTGATTTTTGGGATTGCCCAACGCATGCCCGAAGTAGGGGGCTATCCCCAGAACATCGGCCTGTTTGAAGGCGGCTTCGAAATCCATTACCTGTTCGCTGGTCCAGGGATTCGCACTCTGGACGGCCAACACCCGCACCAGTCGTTTTGTACTGCCGAAAACCTTTTCCCAGAGCTTGAATATCTGTACCGACCGCTTGGAATAGTAGCGAAGCTGTGCCTGATAGTCGTTGTCGCTCAATCCCAGTTCCTTGCCTTTATCCTTACAGTAACGGGCCTGGGCGAACATGCTGTTCCAGCATTCATTGGAATACTCAATATAGACCTTGAGGTTGGGTTTTAGCTGCTGCTTGACCATTTTCGCGAATTCACGGATATAATCATCTGTAGCTAAGTGCGGCATACAGAACCAGGGGTCGGCGTTGAGGGTGTTTGCCAGTTGAATCATATATTCCAAAGCCACACCGCCGGAATCCCCCTGTGTTTGGATCGCGGGCGTGGGACGGTCGGAGAAGCTGGTCTGTCTGGAGTTGTTGGTGTGCTGAAAGTCCATAAAACGTAGGACCTTGAATTTTTCCCATCGCTTCAGGAAGTCGGGATGGAAGGGCTGTGTGCTGTATGTTTCTTCGAAGCCCGGCAGGACGAAGCGGATATTTCGCACCGGGTCTTTGGGGTCGGTTTTGGTGATGCCTAAAGTGATAAGGTTCTGTTCAGGCCTGACCTGCACTCTTATACGGCCGCGTTTTTTGTCCACTACCGAAGTCCCGTGAGCAAACTTGAGTTCACCCTGGCCGTCATAAAGGCAGGTATAAACGCCGCCGGGATAGCGGCCATTGATGCTGCTTAGTATAATGGAATCGGCGAACTGGCCGTTATCTGCCAGCGACCGCACCCAGCCGTCTTCGGTCAAATCGAGCGGGCCACCCTGGGCGTACTTTTTGCCCGGCGCCTGGCTCTTCCACGTCTGGGAGTGTTTGAAGAGGTCAACAAAAACAATCTCCGTTGACCAGTATGTTACGCCGCCAAGATTGATGCCAAACGCTGAATCCTCATTAGGCCAATCTTTTTTTTCGCCGGCTGCCGTTATTTTCACAGAAAATAACAAGCAAAGCAATACAAACTGTAACGCAAAAAAGACCCGTGTGTTCTTGCACTGTAATTTTATCCTGAATTGTGTCTTTTTATCATACATCATGAACTCCCCAAAAAAAGCCGTGTAAATCCGAACTCATACTACCTTTTGGGATTAAACCCACCTCCATAACTATCAGTGCAAGAACAGCAAATAGTCAATACTTGTGATTTGACCCACCGTAGATGAATCGCATCTGGCTGATATTCGGAATCCATTTCAGCGTCACGGCCCAGTATATTATTGCCGATAGTCGGCTTCGATTCTGCCAGCTGCTTTTTAGCAGGAGAGCTTTTAGACTGCGTGGCCAGGGGAACTCATAGCCGCTCGGCCAGTAGACGAAAACCGCTTTGCCGACAAGATAGTCGTGGGGAACAATCCCCGGCCGATACTCAGCTTTACCGTCAATTCCAATGCCCTTGTTGGACCATAGGCGGCTGTCGTGGCTTGCGGGACTGTTGTCGCCGAGTACG
>SMTZ1_10010281_pt1 | contig 14095 bp, 15 predicted proteins | sample DeeMarSWOR136_30_FD_25667 | JGI IMG/M metagenome (IMG submission 25667) | reverse complement strand
TATGAATACATAGTGTTTGCATTGGAATATCAGTTACGGTTATCATAAAATTATAAGAAAATAGACATATTCCGTAAATTGTTCGTAGTTACGGATTAATGTTTATTCCCATGCAGAGAGGATAAATTTTAATGTGATTTAATAAACATACCTTAAATTTCAACACCCTATACCTTCGGATAAAATAATTTAATATTTATTTTTTGTAATACATGTACATTCCTTCGCATCGTCTCCCGGAAAAACTATGGAAAGCATATCCTCATTCATTTTAGATAATGCACAATCTGAACCCCATAGAGCAAATCCAAAAAAGCATCAGAAGAAAAATCTCACAAACATTCATCAAATCCGAATGCTCATTCGGAGAAACCATACGAGCCACATTCCACTATTATTTTCCTATTTTTAATTATTAAAATAATAATGAAATTTAATGATGAAACCCGGAAGTAAAATAAATTTAATTGACTTAGAAAAAAAGGTCTTTGACATAAAAAAAGAGCCGGTACCTCGCGGTGCATGGTGGTGGTGGTTCTGGCTTTTTTTCTTTGACAATCCGGATAATCCTGAAAAACCGCGGCAGTTAATGATTCTCTGGTCCACAAAAAATGTGAAGGAAATCAACTGCAATGATTTAAAAATTAAGTTAACCCGCAACCATAACAGGAACACTCTTGACGGTGCTGTTGCCGCATGGTATTTTGACGGTGAAAAAATGCACCATAACTTTATACTTGAGCAGTGTAATATAAATATAAATGAGGAGGATAAAAAACTCTCGTCAGATTCTGCTGCGCCGACTTCTTTTTCTATAGACAAAACAAAAAATACAATAAAAATAGGGAATAATTTTGAGTTTATTGCAGAGCCGGGAAATAAAAACGAATTCACAGTACCTACATATCATTCAAACACATACATCTTTGACAAGGGTTATTCCATAATAAGATTAAATCACTTGAATCTGCGCGGGAAAGTAAATAATGAATCAATTCAAGGGAGTGCGTACTTCCAGCGGGTTTTCGTGAATGCGCCTTCTCCACCGTGGTACTGGGGAATATTCCATTTTGAGAACGGCGGAATTTTGACTTATTTCAACCCTCATTTACTTGGGATATCTGTCAAGAAAGACATATCTTTTTTTGACGGTAAAAAAATACATGAGTTCTTTGACATAAATGTAAAAAGAATTGATGCAAACGGAAAAGAAATGCCAACATTTACAGTATCAGGAGAGAATGAAAATGAAAAAATAAATTTTACTGTAGATTCTTATTCTCAATCCTCATGGACATTCAGGAAAAAAACATTGGGTGCAATCCCGAATAAATTAATCTACAACGAATACCCGGCAGTTATCTCTGACCTGAGACTTATAAACAAGGAAACAGGGGAAAAGATTGGTTTAGAAGATCTTGGCAGATCAGTAAAAAATTCGGTAATAAATTTATAATAAGATTGGAAAAAGGAGAAGAAATTGTTGAAACATTAAAAAAATTCTGCAAGGATAACGGTATAAAGCTTGGAACGGTTTCCGGGATAGGAGCAACAAACAATGCGGTAATCGGGCTTTTTGATGCCGAAAATAAAGAATATCATTCAAAAAAGTTTACTGGAAATCATGAGATTGCGCCGCTGCTTGGAAACATCTCAACAATGGATGGTGAAGTGTACCTGCACATACACGCAAATTTATGCGACTCATATCACGAGTCATTCGGGGGGCATTTGAATTCTGCAATCGTCAGCGCGACTTTTGAAGCGGTGATCGATGTTATTGACGGTGAAGTTGAAAGAAAGTTCAGCAACGATGTCGGGCTGAATCTTTATGTGATTTAGTTAACTGAAAAAATTAAATGAAAATTTTTTGCAAGCAGAACCAATTTAATTTTCCGGATTTATTTTTCACCTGACAAGTTTCCAGATAAATATTGATAAAATTGTGATTACAAGAAGCACGATAATTATCCCCAGGGTGATTAAAATATTTTTATAATTCATTCCCTCCAGGTAACTCGTTTTCTCAAAATTAGATATTTCCGTTCGTTTAATTGTCGGCTCGTTGATACTGATTTGTTTATCGTAATTGCTCATTTCATTGGTCCCGGAAGTTTTCTCCACGGTTTCCACGGATTCTGTTTCCTTTTCGGATTTTTGCTCTGTATTTTCTTTTTCCTGTGTACTTTCAACAGGGATTATTTTATCTTTTTCCTCTGTTAAATCAAAAGATACATCAGCAGAATAATAACCTTCTTTTTCGGCATGTATTGAATAAAAATCTGCTCTTTCTATTGTGTACTTCACTTCGCCGTTTTTTGTCTTGAATTCTTTAACGCCGCTGATTCCAACGGTTATTTTTACAATCGCATCGTCTATTGCTTTACCCCCTGATTTTACATAAATTGTAATTTCATCTCCTGCGTTAATTTTATCCTTATCGGGAATGAGTTCAATTTTAAGCGATTGTTTCGTGGTTGTTGTCTTTGATGAAGATGATGTTGAAGTTGAAGATGTTGAAGATGTTGAAGTTGATGTAGTTTTTCCAGCGGCGATTGTAATTTTTTCGCTTATCGTGTGGTATATCGATACTTCACCACCAACATAATCACATTTTTCTTTAATCCAGATATGATAACTGCCTTTTTCAAATCCTTTTTGCCTGAAATTAAATGGAATATCAGTAGTATAAAACCACCTGTCAACAGGACCGCTGAATTGTATGTCAACCTCAACAGGATTATTATGCCTGTCCATAACCTTAATATTAAAATCGTCGTCAAGCCCGTAAGCGGACTTTAACCCCTGGATTATAAAACTGTCTAATACTTCTCTTTCTCTATAAACCGATTTGCAATAAGAGTCCCTTTCAGATTCCGCAAGTATTTTATATCTGCCCGGCTCATTTATCACTATCTGCGCCTGACCGTTTTTTGTATAAACATCACCTATATCCACAGGGTCTTCTCTTACATAGCCGCCGGGAATTCTAAAGACCTCAAACAATAAAATTTTTGCACCATCAACCACTTTTCCATCTTCGTCTTTAATTGTAATTTTAAGTTCCTCGTCAACTTGCGGCAACTCGGGGTCAAGTTCCATATTGTAATGTCTTCCCATAATCTCCATTCGTATCGGGCTTGATAACGACTGTCCCCCGCCGTTTACATTCACGGATATAACAGTATCATACCCGCATTCCGTGCTTTTTGTGATTTTCCAGGGACATGAAATTCTTGTTTTATTCCCCGCGTTCATTTTAGGAATCGTCCTTGAGCAGATTTCCTCATCACCGGTTCTCATGACAACCACGATATTTGTAACTTCTCTTGAACCCTTGTTTTCCAGATCCGCATGAAGAATAATCTCATTTCCAATTTCCGGCAGGGGCGTTGAACCTTTGGATGTCTCTAATATAAGTTCTGCAGAAACCGTTCCAATCATTCCGGCAAGCAAGATAAAAATAATTGTTATTAAAATTTTTTTGTTATTTTTTGTTATTTTTGAAATTTTTGACATTTTAGGGATTTTTTGTTTTGATATTATTTTATAATTTTAGATTACATTTGCGATGATAAATGTGACCATACGCGTACATTTATTATTAATAGGGAAGTCATTTTACTTATAAATCCTCCTGAACACTTCTTTAAATTAATGTTCAACAGGACTTTGTTAAGATATAAAATGTTTGATATAACCTTTATTTTTATAAAAATATATAATTTAACTTATTTTTGGATATAAGTCATATTTATTGAATATTTTAAATATTATATTAAAATTGAACAGATATGAGTCATAATGGTTTTATATATAATTAGGATTAAAAGAAATTCAATAAAATTAAAATTAGTTCATCATCCCTCAACCCCGACTCCCTCATCACAAATTTTTGTTTTAATTGTCGGAAATTGCCGACGACAAAGAGCGGGTTTCCGCTCTGCTACAACCCACTTAGAAATTTTCGTATTGATAATTTTCCATCATTCGACTCCCTCATCACAAATTTTTGTTTTAATTGTCGGAGTTTCCCGACAAGAAATTGCGGGCTTTTCAGCCCACATAGAATTTTTATAAAATTAAAATTAGTTCATCATTCTTCAACCCTGACTCCCTCATCACAAATTTTTGTTTTAATTACATCGCCTCCGGCATTTCTTATATCATCTGCCGCATCACCGAGTGCGAGCATTATTCCACCTCTTCCGGCACCGCATAATTTAGCACCCGCGGAACTCTTTCTTGCAGCCCACACGAGTTTTTCAAGTTCCCCCGATGATACGCCGATTGCAGAAAGAAGCCCGTGATTTATGTTCATTAACTCCCCGAATCTTTCCATCTCGCCGTTTTCAAGTGCAACCTGACCTTCATCAACCAGTTCCCGGAAAATTACCAATAAATGAGCAAAAACTTCCGGGAATTTTTCTTTTAATTTCATTACATCAGAAACAACAATGCCTGTGTCTGAAACAACACCCGTGTTGCCAATCGTTATACCCGGGTATTCTGCAAGAACAAGAGCGGATGAAAGTGATGCTGAGCTTCCTAGACCCGACGCCACGGGAATTTCGGATTTTATTGAAATTTCAAGTCCGCGCGCCTTTTTTTTATTAATGTAATCGTATATTTTTTCCACCGCATCAAAAATTAATCTTAAATTTTTAAATTCATTTTTTTTCTTTAAAACCGGGATCTCATTGAAATTAAACTCAAAACCCGTTATGTTGAGGTCGTGCGCGTTAATTATAAAATTATTGTCTTCTCGTTTCTCCGCAGAAACATGAGTTCTTAAATCCACGGCTGCAACAAGGACAGGATTTCCATAAACCGCTGCATGCTCGCCGAGGAGGATTACTTTTCCGGGTGCTGATGTTTTTGTCATCTTTGAAATTAAATGATTATTTATGTTTATTTATGTTTATTAAAAATTAATGTTTATTTCTAATAAATTAATAGAAAAATGCCTGCCCAGAAATTCAGCAACCAGAAACCGGAACAGATAATTGCCCACCTTTCAAATCTTCTTGAGTATGATCTTAAATATAATTTAGTCGTTGACCCCCTCGGCGTTCATTTCACAATCACTGAATCAACGAAACAAGACAAAAGAACATCTGATAAAAGGAAAAAATTAAAAGAGGAGCAGAAAAAAATGACAAAGGGGCAGAGAAAATTAAGCGGCACAAGGAAAAGAACAAACCCCAAGATAAGGTCAATTAAAAAAGGAAGAACCGTTAAGCTGCAGGGGAGGGTTTAGTAATTAATATGTCACCGGAATTATAAATTTTTTATCCTCATACATACTTATATACTTACTGTTAGCATGTAATGCCTGTAAAACCCCCTCTGATATCGGCTCTTTAATCTTGCCTCTTTTCCTTGCTTCTTGCACTACATCCCCTAATAAGATAGACAGAAAGACAATTACATCACAATAAAAAGTTTTTGAACAGGGAACCAATTTTTGGTACTTTTCTGTTTTAGTTATGTCTTCTATACCTACTGTTATTTTTTTTTATTTCACCGATTCTTTTGTTGCAGTAACCAATAAATTCACCTGGTTTCACCGATTTTACAATACCTTCAGATATATATACAGTAAATACATAACCCGCAGTTCAAAGAGATCCTCCATAATACCTTCAGCAAGATATTTTTCATCTATTTCATCCTTTGAAGTTCTACCTTTTAATTCAAGGACATCTCCTTGCTTTTTTGCAATTCTTCCTGTTTTACTGTTTTCTGGATTGGATGTAAGAAGAATAAACACATTATTCTTTTTATTCCTCTGCCTGCTTAGCAGGTATTTCTCCAGTTTATCAGTTTCCTCAACAGGGATAATTGACTCCCCTGTACCGGAAATTGTCAGATGAATACAGTTGGTACAAACTTTAAGTAAATTCTCTATGGCAGCAACTACATTTTCTCCAAACGCGCAACTTCACATACACTTACTTCGTCATCCAATATCCAAAGCCCAAATAAACGAAATTTTTTTGATATTTTTATTGAATTTTAATTAATTATTTATACACATTTAAAGTTGATGGAACAAAAAACAAACATAAGTACCGCAGACCTTGAGGAAATATTCGCAGATAGGCGAGATGTACAGTTCTGGAAAAAAGAGGGACCCAAGCACAGTTATTTATTCTGGGTGCGTGCAATGCTCTCTAAAGACCCGTTATTGATTGAGAGGGTGCAAATTCCTTGTACTGCTCCGGATATGCCTATAAGGGAAAGAGGGAACCTGTATGCCATGCTTGCAAAGTGTTTTGATGTACCAACGCAAGAATTAATCAAAAATTTAACGGATGGTTCATTCTCCCGGGCGCTGGAGTCGCTGGAATCACAGGAGTGCATCAATAATTCCGGGGTGCGGGAGGGTAAAAAATTGATTCTCAATACAGGATGCCCGGATAATGAAGAAGCACTAAATGTTCTAAAAAAAGAATATACTAATTTATTTTTTGATTCATACATGCCCTTCATCCCGCCTTACGAATCCATTTACCGGGGAGAGAAACATGTTATGGGCAAATATTCAAGGGTTGTTGAGTCATTTTATAGAAAGATCGGTTTGGGAGTAGAAGCCGGATCGGATATGCCTGACCACATAAGCCATGAGTGCGAATTTGTTTCAATTTTATGTGAAAAAGAGGCGGATGCTTTGAAAGAATGCGAAAAAGAAAAATACCGGGTGATGCGAAAAGAATTCCTGTGTAATCACCTTCTTGTATGGGCGCAGGTGTTTTGCAGCGATCTCTCCTTGCTTGCAAAATCAGATTTTTACAGGGGCATTTCCTTGATAGGAAAGGAATTCTTTGACCTGGAATGCGGCGTAGTTTGCCCTGAATAATTGTAATTATTTACTCTTTTATCTAATTATTAAAATGTCAAAAAATGCAGTGAAAACAAACAGGCAGCAAATGCTCAAGGATGCGTCGGAAGAATACGGCAAAGAAATCCTTGTCGTTTTAGGAAAATGCGACGGCTGCGGCGGCAGTGCCGAATGTGTGAAAGCATGTAAAGAGGTAAATAAAAAGAAGGGGGATGAAACCTCAATGATCACGATCAGGAAACATAATAATGATTATATTCCGATATTCTGCCATAATTGCAGTCACGCTCCCTGTGTATCTGCCTGCATGACCGGAGCCAGGATCAAAAAAGACAGCGGCTGGGTTGAAACAGATTATTCCAGGTGCGTCGGATGCTGGATGTGTATAATGCTGTGCCCGTTCGGGGCAATAAAAAGAGACGGGAAAGAACACACGGCAAAAAAATGCGACGGCTGCGCATCCGAGGAGACCCCGCCGTGCGTTTCCGCATGCAAACAGGGTGCTTTAAAACAGACCGGGGCAAATGAATTTACACATAATATCAGATTAAATTCGGCAGCAAAGCGTTTTTTACCTGCTGATAAGAAATAAAAGGAATAAGATTTGAATAAGTTGGGAGGAATAAATGCAATAACCGGGTTTATGCAGTGGTTGTATAACATATTACCCTGCGAATATACAAAACAAAAAATTCAGATTTAAAATTTAATAAACAAAATACCGTAAGGGACTTACCATTTTGTTAATACAAAAATTTTTAGTGTGGCTGAAGCGGCTGAAAGGAGCGGAATTCTGCACTTGATAATCAAACTTTCAGAAATTAACTCCGGTCATTACTGGTGGTGTGTAAAGTCGGAAAATTATGTGCGTTGGTGCGGAGAAGAAGGACTAACTGCGATGGAAAATTAAACATAATCAATCAGTTCTATCTCTCCGGAAATTTAACCGGGAAAAATAGAAAGATATTTTATTTAATGATTTTTAATTGTAATAGTTTATAATATTAAATAAATAAAATGCAAGTCCAAATATCGGAAGGAGCATATAATGAAGTAAAGCATGCTTCTAATCTGCTGGGATTTAACGAGCAGGATATTGTAGAAAGAGCAATTGTGGTTTATCTTGACATAATCCAGAAACAGGTAGAATTAAAAAAGGAATTTCAAGAATGGGACGAGTTAAGTGATGAAGCACTTGATAATTTTGAGGGTGCATTATAAAAATGGAAAAAGGCGAAATACGGCTTGTTGAAATTCCAACGGCAGGATGTCATGAGCAGAGTGGTGCGAGACCGGCAATTGTTTTATCGGAATTAGAAGCAGGGATTGTTATAATTATCCCTTTCACATCTAATGCTCAAGCATTGCGATTCCCACATACGATAGATGTCAATCCTTCAGTAGAGAATGGCTTAAACTCAATGTCCATAGCGTTGGTCTTTCAAATGCGGGCTATTGATAAGAGGAGAATAAAAAACAGGGTAGGTACGATTGAGAGCAAAACGATGGAAAAAATTGATGAGATGATCAAAGAAATGCTTTATCTTTAAAAAAATAATTAAATTGCCTGCATCTATATAACAAAAGTATATCCGCCGCATGCTATCGTCATTGCATTTCGTGAAATTGCCACATCGGGCAACTTCGGATACTCTTATTCCGTTATATCAACCCCCCAACATTTAACAATCATAAATCAATACTTCTATCGGAATATAGAATACATTACAAATTAAAATTTACGGAGCAAATTTTTTGATTGAATTTTAATTTAATTTATTTATCCACATTCAAACAAAAACATAAACAAATACTAAACTAAAAAATGCATTATGTGATTATTGGTAATTCGTATTCGGGCGTCTCTGCTGTTGAGGCGATACGAGAAGCAGACCCTGACGGAGAGATAACGATTATCTCAAATGAGCGGTATAGCGTGTATTCCCGTCCATTGATATCTTATTATCTTGCCGGAAAGGTAGATGAAGAGGGTATGTGCTATCGCCCGAAGGATTTTTATAAAAAGATGAATGTCAATGCCATGCTGGGAAGAGTGGTGATTAAAGTTGATACCGGCAAACAAATTGTAACTCTTTCCGATGGGGATACAGTTTCATACAATAAACTTCTCATAGCAACCGGTGGAAAACCGTTTGTTCCGCCAATGAAGGGAGTTAATGCAAAAGGTGTCTTTACTTTCACTACATTTGATGACGCTAAAAATCTGTATGAGGCGGCAAAGAAAACTGGTGCGAAGCATGCCGTTATTATCGGCGGCGGCTTGATTGGCTTGAAAGCATGCGAGGGTGTTAAAGCATTGGGGCTGAAGGTGACGATTGTTGAACTGGGAGAAAGGGTGCTTGCACTTGCTCTTGATGAGGAAGCAGGAAAAATCGTCGGCAGACGGCTTAAAGAAGAAGGTATCAACATCATAACAGGTCATACCGTTAATGAAATCCTGAGTGATGAAGACGGCGTTTGCGGCGTGATTCTTGATGACGGGAGGAAAATGGACTGTGAACTGGTCGTGGTTGCAATTGGTGTCAGACCGAATATTGATTTAATTAAGGATACCGGAATTAAAGTCAACAGGGGAATCGTGACGGACGAGTATATGCAAACTTCCGTTAAGGATGTGTATGCTGCAGGTGATGTTACAGAATCTTATGATATGATTAATTGCCGCGGGAATGTGATTGCAATTGTTCCGCTCGCGTACGACCAGGGCAGAATCGCCGGCTATAATATGGCGGGCGTTAACCGTAAGTACGCAGGAGGTATGAGTATGAACTCCGTTGAGATTTACGGCATTCCCGTAATGACTATGGGCATGACGCTTCCGGATAAAAATGATGAAAATAATAAAAAAGAAATTTTAGCCTATAATGAGAAGGGAATTTACAGGAAATTTATTATTGATGATGGGGTGCTTGTCGGTGCCATACTTGTGGGAGAAGTGGATTACGGCGGCATTCTCACATTTATGGTAAGAAATAAAATGAATATAAATCACTTAAAAGAGAATCTTATCAAGGGCGATTTTCAGGTACATATTGCAGAGATTGAAAGTGAAATTTCTAATTTTAATTTCCAATTTTAATTTTAATTTTAATTTTAATTATTAACAATGTTTAATTATCAATAACAATAGAAAATATGGAACTACAACAAAGACAGGAATCAATGAGGGATTATGACACAGTAAGAAGAACAACCTGCGAGAACATGTGCGAAACCGGCTGCGGGATGAAGATTTTTGTAAAGGACGGGAAAATTGTGGATATATTCGGGGATGATGAGCATTCACAGAGCAAGGGCTCCTTGTGCCCGAAAGGTCTGGCATCATTCCAGCATATCTATAACCCGATAAGGGTGAAATACCCGATGATAAGGGAAACCCTTGATGATAAATTCAGGAGAGTTTCATGGGACAAAGCACTGGATTTCGTTGCAGAGCGAATGAAAGCAACGGCAAAAAAGTATGGACCTGAAGCCCTCTACATCCACAGGACGGGAAGGTCTTCAATGGGAAATAAATGGGGCGGCGCAAGATTCGGTAAACTTTTCGGAACGCCCAACATTTTCGGGCAGGGACCGATATGCACGGAATCCCCGGGAATTGCGACCAATTATACATTCGGGGCAAAAGACCTCGGCAGATTAATGAATCCGTCGCAGGACTGGGTGAACAGTAAGTGCATAATGATCGTCGGCTCAAACATGGCAGCATGTGAAGTGATAACCTTCAGGTGGGTTCTTGATGCAAAAGAAAGAGGAGCGAAAGTGATTGTAATAGATCCGAGATTTAATGCCACGATGGCAAAAGCAGATATTGCGATGCGGCTTCGCCCCGGAACGGATGCCGCGCTTACAATGGCAATGGCGAACATCATTATCCGGGAAGAGTTGTATGATAAAAAATTTGTTAATAAATGGGTGAAGGGCTTTGAGGAGTGGGCGGAGGAATGCAGGAAATGGACTCCTGAAAAGGCAGAAAATGTGACATGGGTTCCAAAAGAAACAATAATTGAAGCAGCAAGAACCTTTGCACAAAACACACCCTCTCAGGTTACAGGAAACCTCGGAACTGCGCAGGTGTATAATTCAATAAACATTAACAGGTGCTATGTGGGGCTTCTTGCATTAACGGGCAGTATAGGTGTTCCCGGAGGAGGATGGAACTGGCTTCACAACTGCCGCCCACCCATAAGTTACGGAAACCCCTTAAAGAAAGGCAGGACTTATCCTCACCCGAAAAGACCGCCGCTTTCGGATAAACTCGTCCCGTGGGGAGATAACAGTGCAGGAGGAATTCTAAATCCTATTCTCACAGGAAAGCCGTACCCGATTAAGGGGATAATCTGGAACGGGAATTTAATGGCTCAGCTCCCGAATGTTAATAAATTCAAGAAAGCGATGAAAAATATTGATATTGCAGTGCATCTTTCAATACACCCTAATTTAACATATCAACATGCTCACGCGGTATTTCCAATAAGCTGCTGGGTTGAGCGCGAAGGTCTTGTGCATCACGGGAACAACCGCCTGATGCAGTGGTATAACCAGATCATAGAGCCGTTATGGGAATGCAGGGCGGATATTGACTTCTGGGCAGGACTTGCCGATCGCTTTGGCTGGGAAGAAGAATTCCCCTGGAGAAAAGAGGTTACCGAAAAAGACGGGAGCAATGGCTGGAGAATTGATAAGAGAAAGATGACTGACTGGTTCAATTCACTTGAGCCGATGACTGCCGGGTGCATGAGTGATGTTCTTGACCCTGAAAAAAATCCGCCGGGAGGCATTATGTGGCCCTGCTACTCTCGCAAGGAGGCGGTTTTCGATAAAAAGCATAACGCAACCGTTCGCGGGAAATGGATCATGTACGAGGATGAGCCGTACCCGGAGTCAGATCCGCCGCAAAGGTTTCCCACTCCTTCGGGAAAAATTGAAATGGCATCCGACGAACTTAAGAATCTCGGATGGGACAGCGTTCCGATACACAGGGAGCCAAGTGAAACACCGATCGCGAGTCCTAACCTCTATAAAAAGTATCCGCTCGTGCTTTCAACGGGACGGCTTGTCGCGCATTTCCATGAGATGGGGCACTGGTGGCCGTGGACTTCTGAAGTAGAGCCGGACAGGTTCATACAGATTCATCCAAGGGTTGCGAAAATTCTTGGAGTTGAAGACGGCGACATCGTTGTTGCAGAGAACGACCGCGGACCCATTGAAGGTCCTGCGTGGGTTTCCGAGATGGTTGACCCGAGAGAGGTTTGGATTCCCGAGGGTTTTGACGAAGTCCAGCCGTTTCACCCTTATGAAAGCGTAAACGTGCTTATTGACGACATCATTAAAGATCCCGTTTATAACCAGCCGCAGTATAAGTGCGCACTCATCAGGGTTTATAAGAAAGGAAATGACCCGGATGATGCGGCAGGGAAAGTTTATAATTTCATTAAAAAAGAGTTCCCTGAGTATGACACGGATGTTTGTCTCGGTGTTTATGCAGAGCGGAAATTAACCGAATAAAAATAAATAATAATAATAATAATAATAATTGAAAATTGAAAATTGAAAATTGAATATGATAAATAAATATAACATAACGGAATAAATCAAAAATGGAATTCGGCGTCAAAAAATTTGAACTGGAAGGCAGGGAAGCAAGAATTACCGAACCCGGCAGTACAAACCAGGTGGCAATGTTCGTGGACCTTGACAGGTGCGTCGGCTGTTTCGGCTGCGAGGTAAGCTGCAAGTTAGAACACGATTTACCGGTTGGTCCGAGAAGAATGAGGGTTATGCAAATCGGTCCGAAAGTTGCAGGGGGGAAATTAATGACCCTTTATCTTCCGATGAACTGCATGCACTGCGAAAAGCCGGCATGCGTTGAGGTCTGCCCGACAGGAGCGATGCAGAAGCGCTCGGACGGGATTGTCTTTGTGGATGAGAAAATTTGCATAGGATGCAAGAGTTGTATTATTGCATGTCCCGCGGGCTCCCCGCAGTATAATGCAAAAACAGGAAAAGTCACAAAGTGCGATTACTGCAAGGACAGGGTTGATGCAGGACTCTGGCCTTCGTGCGCGACAAAATGCGCGATGAAGGCATTATCTTTTGGAAATATAAATGAACTCTCAACTGTTACAAGGGAAAAAATGGCAAGGAAATTTGGTGAGATGTTTTTTGCGGAAAAGGCGGAAAATTTAATTAAAATTAATGACCGGGGGGTGAAAAAATGAAAGTCGGAGTAATTGAATCAACACCCATACGGCTGGATTACATGAACGGCGATTTTGAAAAGGCAGAGGATTTGCTGAGGAAGGAAAATATAAATATTATTTACAGGACAGTTGCAACCATTGAGCCGTATCACGGGACGATATTCGTGGATAAGCCGCAGGGCGATTCGGCAAAAAAGATTATCGGGAAAAATAAAATTAAAATTTATCGACAGAAGCCGTTTTTTTAAAGATTAACTATGGATGTTTTTGACATTTACAAGGACAAAAAACAGGCGAGGTTCTGGGAAAAAGCAGGCGAGGAATTCGGGTATCTGCACTGGGTTCGCGCGATGATTTTGAAGGATGCGCATGCGCAGGTTGAAATCCCTGAAATAAAAATAAATTTTCCCGGGAATTATTTTGATAACTCAAAAATCAGAGCAGAAATTTACGGGCTGCTTTCCGAAGCATACTCCGAGCCAACACAGGAATTTGCAGAAGAAGTTATGAATGGAAAATTTTATGAAAAATTAAAAAATTGTTTTTCAATTATCGGGATCAAGATTGACGAAATACCTGAAAAATACGGTTATTCCGATCTGCTGGAGGACTACACAGGTATTTTCCTTGAACCGTCCATGCCTACGAGTCAATTTACAGAAGTGAAAAACAGGTGATGGGAAATACAACGGTCATTGTGAAAAAATTTTATGAAAATTGCGGATTTAAAAGTTCAAACGAGCTGCCCGATCACATAAGCAATGAACTTAAATTTATGGAATTTTTATGTAAAAATAAGGATGAAGAAATTCAATGGAAATTCTTAAGTGAACATTTGCTGAGATGGGTGCATAACTTCTGCGATGATTTATCAAAAGTTGCAGACACCGGTTTTTATTTTGATACGGCAAAAATAACAAAAATATTTACGGGTATGGAAAAGTTCGCAATGTCTACAAAGAACTTATATCAAAAAGAAGTTAAATTTTTTTAAAATTATTTATCTAAATCTAATATATTACATAGT
>SMTZ1_10015495_pt1 | contig 14096 bp, 12 predicted proteins | sample DeeMarSWOR136_30_FD_25667 | JGI IMG/M metagenome (IMG submission 25667) | reverse complement strand
TTTAATAAAAGATAAATAAAATTTAAGAAAAAGAGATTTAAGCTTTAATTACTTCGATTAGTTTGGGAAAGATTCTTGTATAATGCACTGCCATGCAATGGACTCCAGCTAACAATCCCTTTGATTTCAGTTCTGTAATAAATGGTTTAAAGAATTCATAATTTAAATGATCATACATTTCTTTTTGTTCTTTTTTATCGGTAACATCTGTTTTAACTTGCTTCCATCTTGCAAGAATGTCTTTGGGCACATCGACACCAGGGACAAACATATCAAATCCTTTCGCTATACCATAACTTTTCATAGGAAATATTCCAAGAAAGACAGGTACATTATATTTCTTAATTTCCCTTAAAAACTCAGCTGTCATATCTATATCGTAAACTACTTGAGTCTGTAAGAATTCTCAATATTTCAGCTTCCATAGGATCCGCATTAGGGTTAGCTGCGCCTCCCACGTGAAGTTTAGGAGGATGTTCAATTTCATGACCATTAATGGAACCTTTATCGACCATCTCCCTTACTAGTTTTATTAATGTTGCTGAATCTAAATCAAAGACGGGTTTGGTTTCTGGACAATCGCCTAACGCTGTATGGTCACCCGTAAGTGAAAGAACATTATGTAAACCTAACGCTTGAGCACCCATAATTTGCCCTGCGATTCCGATTTTATTACAATCTCTTACTGTTAGTTGCCACACACATTCTAAACCAGTTTCTCTTTGAATAATATGAGATGCTGCCATCGAATTAATAGTTACTATTGCTAAGGGGCTATCAGTTACATTTGCTGCAACCACATAAGGTGCCATTTCTTTTGCTTCTTGTATCGTGTGTGAAAGATCGCATGTTTTTTCTGGTTCCAACTCTCCAGTTAAGACGAATTCCCCCTTTTCTATCATTTCACCTAGCTTTGAATATACTTTTTTTTCAGCCATCCCAATTTACCTCCATACTACTTCTCGTTGATGACCTGATTCGCTCCAATCTACTGGATCTCTCAACTTTGTAAATAGATCCAGTCTTCCTATTTCTTTTAATCGGTTATAAATTAACACCCAACCACAATCCTTTTCATAATTCCCAACTTCACACTTACCACGTACCATTCCACCACATGGTCCATTCATAAGAGATTTAGCACATGTAGTAATGGGGCAAATTCCACCAGTTTCATTCAATAGACAATCACCGCATCCACGACAGCGCATATAAAATCTACCAATCCTTTCAGTCATGCCCATAAATTCTGTATTCGTGCCAATAAATACAGGAATTTCTGGATGTTTTCTTTCAAGAACTTGAATAATGCTTGCCACCCCTAAACCACAACTTAAGGTTAATATTGCATCTGTTTGCCCTAATTCTTCATCAATCTTGCGAAAATCTTTCATCATTACTCTATTATCACAGACTTCTTCAGGAACTATGACGGTTATTATTTCAAATCCTTCTTGTTCCAATTTCTCTGCCATTTCTTTCGCCCCTTCGGTACCACCAGTTTGACACATCGCAGCACAACTGGCACAAGAAACAAGAGTAATCTTCTTTGTGTTTTTTAGTGCACCCAAAACCTCCTCAAAAGGCTTTTTCGTTGTTATTATTGTCATTTTCTAATTCAATCTTATATTTTTAATTTTCATTATAATCTTTAATTATTGAAATTAATCATAATATTTATTATTTTGAGTTATAAAATGTAATGTTTTCGAAAAGAAAAATATTAAAAACAAAAATTTAAAAAGCTATGAAACAAAAATTTCAGTGATCACGGTTTTAAGGGCAGGTGGCTTATCGAGTTCTAACATCTCGCTTGTCTTTACTGACCTATTTAGGGCCTGCCAAATTTCCGAATTTTCTCTTATGGCTTTTGTAAAGCGCGTTAACTTCTGCAATGCGGGATATGACCGACCTTTAATGACATAACAAGCTAAAAATGGTTCAATTGGATTTATTAAAATGGTATTTTCACCGATTCTAATACGATCAATAGACTTCGAAAAGATTTCGCTACTGAATGTGTTGAATGCTGACATAAATGAGCTAAAAAGGTCGTTATAATCCCAATTTGCTATAAATGGGTGATTGAAATAGGTAACACCGCTATTATCCATAATAAGGAGTAATATAGGTTCCTCATTGATTAACTCAGGAGTTTCTATCTCACGTTTTCTAGATAATCTTTCAATAATTTTATCAATAGAAGCAAGCTTGATCCGCTCCGACATTGGTGCATTTTCCTTTTTAAGGTTTTCCCATTTTTTTTGACTTTCAAGCAAGATATCATGTTCAGTGGAAATATTTTCAGCTAACAAGTTAAAACCACGTATCTCTGCTATCCGTTGAGCTTCTGTCATAAATTTCTTTGCAGATTCAATCTTCATTTCGATGAGAGCTACTTTTGCTTGTAATAACTTCCCTTCGGCTAAAAATCTATAAGAATGTTGTTTTTCTGAATAATTAAGCAATCGCGTAATTAGTGAATTAATTTCTGCCAATATTTCAGGATTATTGTAGAAGGATAATTCCTCTAGGAGAAGATCGCACAGAGCAATAATAGATTGATGATATGATGTAGGATAAGCAATTTTGTCTTCTACAATTTGATATAATAATTTTTCAGCATCAGCACGATTACGTCGTCTATTACTTGCTTTCAATTCTAATGCTTTTGCCAAAAGATATGCTTGGTTATTGAGTCTATTTTCTGTTTGATCAGCGAGTTCCTTTAATTGTACTACGTACTGATGTGTTTTATCATAGAACTCATATTCATAATTTAACAAAAATAATTCAAAAAGATGATTCCCCATTTCAAAGAGGTATCCAATCTTTTGGGAAAACGTTAAAGCCCGTTTAAGATATTCTTCAGCATTTTCATAATCATTTTTAATTCTATATGCGTCCCCAATAGCCGAAAGAAGCATTGTTAATATATGTATACTATTTGTTTTCTCTGCAAGTGGAATTGCTTGTTTTAAATGCCTTAACGATCGGTCAATTTCCCCTTTCACCTGGTATATTCTTCCTAAAAAAACAGCTATATATAATTTATCCTGATTTCCTAATTCTTTTATCGATAAAGCTTTCTTACAGTATTCTAAGGATTGATCAATATTCCCACTATATAGATGGACACCTGCAATCAAAGTAAAGCTTCCTGCTATACGCATTTGAAAATTCAATTCTTTTGAAAGGCTCAAAGATTTTTCTCCATAATCTAGAGCTATATCATATTGCCCCAACATCATATTTGTAAAACCAAATACTATCTGCATAGTTATCACCCCAGATTTATTTCCTAGCCTTTTCCATAATCGTAAACACTGTGTCGCTGACTTTAATCCTTTAGTATATTCATTTGTTAAAAGGTATATGAGAGATCCCGCTTCTAATAAATGAGCTTTTAGTTTAGAAATTTCTGTGGAAGATATATCAGTTAGGGAACTAAATAAGTTTTCAGCTTTTATTAAAAGATCTTTAGCCTTATCAAATTTACTGTTAAAAAGGCTCTCAGATGCGTTTAGGATGAGAGCTTCCACAGACTCATAGTCTTTACCCAGTTTTTGACTCATCTGATAGGTAGTTTCACCAACTTTATCGGTATATGAACTCACCATCCAACCTTTTAAAATAAGTGATGATAACCGTTCCTCTGGTGTAAGGTTATCCTTTTTCTCAAAATTAGTAATTATTTCAAGTGCTTCCTCCTCTTTTCCTTCAAATATTAGTTGTTCTGCTCGGACCAATTCTTCTGGCATTAACTTTAGCATCTTTTTTCAAGTGAAATTAATTGGATTTAACATAAAGGAAGATAAAGTTGTTTAAAAGAGTTTGGCAAAATATTATGAATTAAATCGAATAGGATTGAAATTTAATATCTTAGTTAAAAAGAAAAGGTTAAAAAAAATTAGAATTTAAAAAATTCGTTCCCATACCAATCGCTCTGTCTTGAAAGGATCGTCTACTAATTTTACTTCAGTGCCAAAGAACATTGTAGATCGATTTTTAAGGTCATAAGGATTCCATTTGGGAATGCTCTCATGGTTAGGATTTCCGTCATGCGCAAATGAAATCCAAGAGTTCATCATCTTTTCACTTAAAATGCCGGTTTCTTTTGTTTTTTTCGGTGTAATTCCTCTTGCTTTATCGCCAAGTGTTCCAAAAACAAAAGCAATTTCGAGTACATGACAAGCGCCTAATTTACCACCCATTTCAGGTGATTTATATGTAAAAAGATAAGAAAAGACGTTAGGTTGGTGTTTACATTGAGCTTCTGCTAATCGTATACCAGAAATTCTAAATCTGTAATCTGTTGATATTGCGTCCAAAATTCCCTGGGGGTCTGTGGGCAGAGTACCCTCCCGTGTTTTTTTGTAGGTCTCGATTATTTTCCGAGTCATAGATTCATCTTGATTAAAAAGACTTATCATCCTATTTGTTCTTTTAAATAAACCCTCTTCATCCAGAATTTCCCTTGGAGGTCTTATGGCTGTATATAATTTCGTTTCATCCTGATTTGTACCTACTATAAGTTCCACATCAGAGGCGAAGCCTTCCCGAATCGCTTCAAGTGGATGTTTTAGTAATGTTTTACCATCGATATAAATGCCATATGGAAAATTCCTACCCTTTGCACGAGCATCTAATTCCATTTTGGTTTGGACTTCCACTATTTTTTGTGTTGGTACTTTTTTTAATGCTTCAATATCGAGCTTTTTTATACCTAGCTCAGTCATGATATGTTCAGCTCCTCTAACTCCACGTTTAGGATTAAACCAGCTAGGATGAGCAGCTCCACTTTGAGAAATTACCCGATTAAACAATCCTTTTGCTGGAGGCATAGCCATTAAAGTAGAAACTGCTGCTCCACCAGCAGATTCACCAAAAATTGTCACATTGTTCGGGTCACCCCCAAAAAGCATGATATTATCTCGAACCCATTGAAGCGCTGTGATTTGATCTAATTGTCCTAAATTCGCAATTTCATCTTGAATGAAAATATAACCAAATATTCCAAGACGATAATTTATTGAAACGATAACTGCATTACCAAGTTTTGCCAAATGCGTTCCATCCGTTCTTGAACCACTACCAAAAGAAAAACCTCCACCATGTATCCAAAATAAAACGGGACGCTTAGTAGTTTAAAGTTAAGCATTTCTCTTCATCTTGTAATGGACGTGGTTGAGGTGTAAAAAACGACTCTCTCTGGGGAACATCGGGACCGAATTTTGTACAATCGAGTACTCCGCTCCAAGGATTTTTTCGGATGGAGGGTTTGAATCTGAGTTCTCCGACAGGTGGTTCTGCATACGGAATCCCTTTGAATTTTTTTATCCCAAGTCTTTCATACCCTTTAATTTTTCCCTGTTTGGTGTCAATAATTATCTCGTTCTCCACTATTAAACCATCTCTTTAATTTATTTTATAATTCTATTTTTCTTAAGCTTATTAATTACTCTCATTTAGAACTTCAAATCTTTAATAACTCTGTGATCAGATTAATTTTTGAACGAAATCATTTATGCTTTCAAATGCTTTCCTACTCTCAGGCAGATCATCTCCAAAAGTTTGAAAAACATGGGTCATGTTTTCATAAATTTCAAGTTTAACCTCTACTCCAGCTTTTTTTGCTCCATCGGCTAAAGAGTTTGAATCATCTACTAATGCTTCAATGCCTCCTGCCTGTATTAATAATGGAGGTAATCCTTTCATATTAGCAAAGATGGGGGATATCAACGGATTATTAAGGGATTCTTTCTGAGCATATGATCTTGCCATATTAACTAATCCATCTTTTATTAACGGCTCAAACTTTTGGTTTTCAATAATTGATTTTCCACTTCCCGTAAGATCTGCCCATGCGGACATCAAAATTGCTCCTGCTGGAAGTGGTAAATTTAACTCTCTTAGTTTTAACATAGTTGCAATTGCTAATCCGCCGCCTGCTGACTGACCACCAATAAAAATCTTTTTCGGGTCGAAGCCATTCGATAATAGCCATTTGTATGCTTCGATTGAATCATTCAAAGCTGCTGGGAATGGATGTTCTGGTGCCAAACGGTACTCAATACTTAAGCATCGTAAATTTGTAGCTCGCGAAATCTGATATAGTATCAGTCTACTGCCTATAAAAGTACTCATGATATATCCGCCACCAAATAAATTCAAAAACACTTGATCTTCATGAGCTCCAGGAACGGAAATCCATTCAGCAGCAATATTGCCAATTTTAAATTGATCGATTTTTATATCCATAGGGATTTTTTTTATTCTTTCTTCTCCCATAATCTTTGAAGTATATCGATTGAGCTCTAACATAGTTTTTGGATCTAAATTTCCTGAAGCAATATCTCTAAGCTGGATGCCTTTTTGAGTCGCAAATTCTCGAGTTATCTTTCCTCTTACCTCAAAACGTTCTTGTATTAATTTACCAAGTTCCTTATGAACTTTTGAGATTTCTTCATATGCCACTTTTACTAACCAAATTTAATGATATTTATTATATATGAATTTAAAACTCATTAAATTGTTTATGTCGTTTTATCATTTTGGTAATTTTAGTTATAATATAGAAACAGGGGGATATTTTATGCAAAAATCTCATTGATCACCGTTTTAAGGGCGGTTGGCTTATCGAGTTCTAACATCTCACTTGTTTTGACCGATTTATTCAAAGCTTGCCAAATTTCTGAATTTTGTTTTATTGTTTCGGTAAAGCGCATTAACGTCTGCAATGCGGGATAAGATTAGTTTCATTCAGTAGATCCTTAACAATTTTGTAATTAAAGTTTTAATTATATCTCTCTCTATTAAGTATTAAAAATAGGAAAAAAATCATGTCGTTACTAAATAGAGATAAAATGAGACCAGATGTTCTAGAAATATTGGATGAGGGTCAAAAAATTTTGATGCAAGCTACTACAGAGTTTCTCAAGCAGGATGAAAACAAAAAGGTGAATTTTGAAGCTCTTTTTATGAAAATGATAGAAGTGAATAAAAAAATAATCACACGCGCAGCGAATCATGAGGGTTTTTTGGAATTCAGTTATGAAATGTTATCATATGAAGAAATGGTTTTATTAGCTAAGTATTTGAGGTTTACTTCAGATTTTACTGCGGATATAAGATTGAAAGAAGCACCGATTCCAGAAGATATCAAAATTGAAGCTGTTGATGCTGGAGGGGTACCCGCAGAATGGCAAACCATACCAGGAGCAATAGAAGAAAGAGTTTTGTTATATTTTCATGGCAGCGCAATGATTATCATGTCACCTAAGACTCATAGGCGTTTAACTGTAGAAATAGCAAAAATAACCAATATGCGAGTGCTTAGTGTTGATTACAGACTTGCACCGGAAAATCCGTTCCCAGCAGGATTGGAAGATTGTACTGATGTGTATAAGTGGCTTTTGTCAACAGGAATTAAGCCCGAAAATATTATCATTGCTGGAGATTCTGCTGGTGGAAACCTGACTCTTGCAAGTTTATTAAAATTGAAGGATGATGGCATTTTATTACCCGCTGCTGCAATAGTACTTTCACCTGGTACTGATAGTACCGAAGAGAGCAAAACCTTCTATGAAAATGCTGAGACTGATGCATTGGCCTCTGGAGGAATTCTTTGGTGTATTACTGCATATTTAGCAGGAAAGGATCCTTATAACCCACTAATTTCTCCCGTTTTTGGTGATTTGAAAGGTTTACCACCTCTTCTTATTCAAGTAAGTAAAAGTGAAATCCTCTATGATCATTCAACTCGCTTATTTGAACGAGCTAAGATTGCAGATGTAAACGTAACATTGCAAGAATGGGATAATATGCCTCACGTTTTCCATTTTTATTTTGACCAGTTGCCTGAATCAAGGGAAGCTATAAATAAAATTGGAGATTTTGTCCAAAAGATATTTAAAAAGGAATGAAAAACAAACAAGTTAAATACTTTTTTGATTCAATAAAATTTAAAATTTTCTTTATATTTAATAATTAATTAATGAAAAATGAGTAGATTGTTGAGATTAACTTGTAGTACCTCGAAACCTCATCTACTTGGAGGAGTGTAAAAAATGAAAATAACATTTCCGGAATCGAAAATATACCGGCTCAAGGAGATCAATATGGAAGTCTTTGAACAAGGAGAGGGCTTTCCACTAGTATTAGCTCATGGTTTTCCTGAGTTAGCATATTCATGGCGATTTCAAATTCCCTTTCTGGCAGAAGCAGGATATCGGGTTATAGCACCAAATCAACGCGGTTACGGCAAATCGGATAAACCTAACCCCGTTGAAGCTTATGATATGTCTCACCTTTGTGGTGATTTGGCTAGTTTACTTGACGTCCTAAACCTGGAAAAAGCGGTATTCATCGGACATGACTGGGGTTCCGTAGTTGTTTGGAATATGCCTTTATACCACCCTGAAAAAGTAGCGGGTGTTGTAGGAATGAGCGTACCCTTTTCTCCGAGAGGAAATTTCGATCCTGTCCCTGCAATGGAGCAGTTCCTGGGTTCTGAGAATTACATTGTTCATTTTAACAGGAAACCTGGAGTAGCTGATGCTGCTTTTGCTGCCAAACCTAAGCAATTTTTTACCAACGTTTTCCGCCACAAGCAATGGGTCAGGGTTACTCAACCTCTCCCGGGAAATCGTCCCGGCCCGGCTCTATCCCTAATGAGCATGCTAGAGATGGAAGATCCACCAGGTGAACCTCTCATGTCTGAAGAAGAAATGGATGTGTTTATAACTGCATTCAAAAAAGGGGGATTTACCGGACCTATCAATTGGTATCGAAATATTTCTCGCAATTGGGAAATTTCCGCCAACCTTCCACAAAAAATCGACGTCCCATGTGCTATGATTCACGGGACCTACGATATCGTACCCAAAGGAAGAGATGTATCGAATTTTATCCCGAATCTGGAAAGCATCACGCTAGATTGCGGACACTGGATTCAGCAGGAAAAAGTCGATGAAATAAATGACTTTTTAGTTGACTGGCTGAAACGGAACTTCCCATCGTGAAAATTGGTTATCCTCAATAGGTTAAAACAATAGAAAAAAAGTAAATTAAAAATTATTCTTATGAATCACTTTTTGTTCGTGTTATTTTGAAAACTACAGGATTATTCGGATCTGGACAACAAAGCATCGTCGTATCCTTATCTTGGGACCAAGGAAAGGAACCATCAAATCTTAATGTGGTGATAGACGGATAAATCGAATGATACGCAGACTGGCAAATTTTACTGATATCATCAGGATATTTAAACGTATCACCAACTTTATGCCCCAAAGGACATTCGCCTCTTTCGAGGATTTTAACAATCTCTATAGAAATTTCATTCATTATGTTTCCACCTTTTTTTGATATATAATGTAATGTTTTCAGTAATTAAACTATTTCTTATCTTAAAGAGGTTGAATTGGCAGACAGCCCATACTTGAAATTCCTTATAAATAGGATTTTTATCAAGAAAGAACTAAAAAAATATTAGAAAAACAAAAGAAACCCATAGAATGTTTTTTTATACTCTTTTGTATTTTCTTTATTATGAAATCTTCAGAAAATGTTGGATGTTTCTATTGTTCTGAATATGCTAAAGTGGTTAAAAGCTACCCTATAATTTTTGCTTCTAAAGATGAAAATTCCTTTACTCCTCGTTGTTTCCTTCACTGGAAATTTAAATGCAGTAAATGTGGAGTTTTAACACATTTTAATGGAATATCATGGTGTTCTAAATGTAAGGAATTTACATGCTTAGACTGTGTAGAAGAAAAAATAGTACGAAAAAGATTCCTAGTTTATGATTATTATTATAACATTCCCTGCAACAAATGTGGGGAATTCAATCCTGCTTTAGATTTTGCTGAATATAATGGAACACATCCTTTTCAAATCAAGGATCTTCAACCAGAAGAACAGATAACCATATGGATACCCAACAATAAGGAAAAAATCGAATCTCAAGAGAAAATCCGTAAAATTTCAGGTGTGGAGAGAATTCTTTCTCTTGGAACACATCCTACTATTGAGAGACTTGAAACTCCTATTGAATACTCCCCAGAATCTACATGGGACGTTCTAGCGCCTTTTTGGGCAACGGTTGAAGAAGAGAATTACCATCATAAATACATGATTTTACCTGAAGTATATCGTATGCTCAACGTACAGAAAGAAGAAAAAATCTTAGATATTGCGTGTGGCAAGGGAGATATAGCGAGAGATTTAGTAAGAAATGGAGCGAAAGTAACCGGAATTGACATCTCAAAAATGCTTGATTATGCTATTGAAAGAGAAGAAAAAGAGAAGTTTGGTGTTATTTATTTAAAATTAAATGCTGAGAATTTAATTGATAGATTCGAAAGAGCTTCTTTTGATAAAATAGTTTGTAACATGGCTTTAATGGATATTGAGAATTATAGAACTGTAATACAACAAATATCTTTTATTTTAAGGGAAAATGGAATTTTCGTGTTTAGTATTACCCATCCCGCCTTTGCTTTACCAACTAGCACAAGAGTCAGGATCCCGGAAGATAGCCAAAGAAATGAAGATGCGATAAGAATTTTCTTAGATTATTTTGATGAAAGACCTACATTAACTAGTTATGGAACTAAGCCTCCTAGGAACATACCTACAGTTATATTCCCAAGACCTATAAGCTCTTATCTTAATGAATTAATAAAAAACAACTTAATCGTTAGGGAGTTGAGTGAACCAAAAGCCTCAGAAGAATTAGTAAAAAAATTTCCAAGAAATGCATACTTATATGATGACATTAGACCTTATTTTTTAATTGTAAAAACGATAAAAAAATCAGATTTTTAGTGATAGCACCACTGAACTCCCTGAACTATAGAAAAATAGGCTCGAGGGATATTAAATTTCTTAATTTTTTAAAGGAATTTTCATTGAAATCAGACGCGGAATTTACCTTTCCATACCTTTTAATAACTCATTGAGTTCTAACATTTCACTGGTTATGGTCGAAGCTATAGTGAATATATTCGCAATCTATAAATACAACATAAAATTTACAACTATTATTAAAATCTAAATCAAAGACCAAATGAAAGGGTTTTGAAATATATGGGATTTAAAGGTAAAGTAGAAAATTTCTATAAGATGTTAACACATCCTAAAGTTGTGAAATTTTCTTGTAAAGGGGCAACATTTGTTTGGATTTCAAGTGTAGTATTAGCTATTCTAATTGGCCAATTAGATCCTGCGGGACCATCTCATGATCCAGCTGGTTTTAATATTTTAATCAATTATATAAGCGACCTAGGTAACCTTGACTTAACTCCAATGCCTATAATTATTGATTTTGGTATGATGCAAACCTCTATCCTAATGATTCCCGTCTCATTCTACCTGAGAGAAGTATTGTCAGGCGATAAATCAAAAAAGTTAAGAATAATGTTAGCGAATTTAACCTTATTATGTATGCTAGTTGCTATGTGTGGATTATTTCTGACTGGTGTAATTTCCGAGGATGTTGGGGAAAAATTAGATAGTATTATAGGTCCACCTTTTCCTAATTATTTCTGGCATGATATTGTAGCAGATTTTGCATTTATCTTTTTTATGATTAGTGGAATTTTAGTTGCATCACAATTTATTATATTTCCTGATATCTTAGAAATCCAAATTGGTATAAAGCATACTCTTACTGTACGAATATTATTAATGATAAATACATGGATCCTGACCCCAATATTTTTTGGTTTCTTTTATACCGTACCGTACCTTTGGTATACTGATGCTTTTTGGACTTTTTTACCATTGTGGAAATGGGCGCCTTTTTGGGAATGGCTCCTCATGTTTTCACTGTCTGCTTGGATACTTTTGGTGTCAAATCTACTACTAATAAAATCATTGAATCGAGAATTAGCTAGTAGTAAATAAATACAATTTTGATTTATTTTTTTCCAAAGGAATTTTCATTGAAATCAGACGCTGAATTTACCTTTCCATTCGAATTTCATAGAGAATTGAAGTACATATTAAAAAACTCTATCGTTCAATGTAAATGGAATTAATCCTATGCTCAATTGTAAGATTTATAAAGTATAAAATTATGTCAGGGATTTCATTACCAAGGTTCAACTTTCAATTTCATAATTTTCTCAAAATGTTTTGTGTTTCTGGTAATTATAGGAAGATCTTTTTCAATTGCCATGGTCGCAATAAATATATCCATCTCATTTATTATATCTCCTCTTTTCTGCAAATCTGATCTTATTTCACCATAAATTTTGCTATGAACTAATTCAAATGGAATTATTTTAATGGTGTTTAGTAATTTCTCTACAGCTTCCATGTTATCTTGTATTCTTGAAGACAAAAAAGCACCATAATATAATTCAGCAGCATTTATTGAAGTTGTATAAAGGATCATGTGCTTTTCAAGTAATTTTGATATCATTTTAACTGCTTCATTATTATTTCTTAAAAAGCTAATTAAAAGGTCTATTTCTTCATTGGAGCCTTTCCAACTTCCTCTTAACTTCATGATGTCCTTTTGCTTAGGTTCAGACAGTAATCTTAGGATCAAGTCATTAAATGATTCACCTTTAAGTTTCTTGGTTTTTAATACATTATAAGCCTCATCAGAAAGCGAAATTGTTTTATAGCCCATTTTTACCACAAAACTATTTAATCTATTATCAATAATATATTTACATTAATATATAAATATATTTTTTTTCATACACTAAAGTGTTTAGTATTTACTAGTTAAAATTAGGTTAAACATATTAGATTACTTTAACTAAATTCTCATGAAACTTAAATGCTGAATTTACCTTTTCAATTCAATTTCATAGAAAATTGAGAAAAACTCGTCCAGATTTAGAAAATATTTAGAAAAACAAGAATTTTTTATACAATAATATCTATTTTCTTTAGTATGAGAAATCTAAATAAAAATTATGATTTGATCGTTGTAGGATCGGGCGCTGCAGGGTGTTTATTCAGTCGTAATTTAGCCCGAGAGGATTATTCAGTATGTTTAGTCGAGATGAAAAATCGCAGTAAATTAAGCCATGACTGGTGGGATCTTGTTGTCACAAATATTTTTGATAAAGTTGATATAAAACCTCCTGAATCTGACGAATTATTTAAAGTTGGCCCCAGAAGAGCGAATAGTTCAAATCTATATGTTGCCTTATTCTCAAAACTTAATATTTCTCCATTCATATTTATAATTTAATTAAAATGTTTCAATAACCAATAATTTAAAAAGATCTAAAAAGATGGGATATTTACCGTACAATGTAGTGTTGAAAGCCATTTTTTGGATTGCCACAATGTGTTTTTTGGCATTCGATGGCATAATATTTGTTATAAAATCTATTAAAGCTGATAAAGAAAAAGTAATACATAAAGATTTTAATCGTGCGCTCGGAATTTTCTTCTTTTTATGTATTGGTGTTGGGTTGTTTTTTATCCTTTCAGATTTCGAACGTGATATATATGGTGAATCTGAATTATATTTTCGTCTTTTGTTAATATCTTATATATTTGGGAATTTAGCTTTTTTAACAATTATTTTTACTGCTGAAAAAAGAATTATTAACACTAGATATTGCTTGAGTTTTGTAACTCTATTAATGATAGCAACAAATGTTGTTTTCCTCGCATTTTTCCCACATCTAACCCTAATAATTAGATACGTCAATTACGGAGTAAATGGTACTGAAATAGCGATTTTATTATTTGCATATCTATACCTTATTAAGAAGACTAGCGGAGAATTGAGAAGAATAACTATCATTACTTTAACAGGGATAAGTATTGCCTCATCTGCAGTTTTAATGCAATCAGACTTTTTAATTTCGAGTGGCTTAATTTCACCTTATATTTCCCCTGTTTTCTTTATTATTGGTTTAGGCCTTTTCACATATGAGACTTCAAGAAAAACTGGTTTAGATATCCTAGAGATGTTAGCGAAACATAAAATGACAACTTTATCAAAGGATTTTTGGGATATAATAAGACAATTTGAATGGAAAGGTACTGAGAAAAAACAATTTGTAAAAGATATGCTTGGATTAACTCCTTACGACCGTGACGAACTTCTTAGAAATATG
>SMTZ1_10004443_pt1 | contig 14098 bp, 15 predicted proteins | sample DeeMarSWOR136_30_FD_25667 | JGI IMG/M metagenome (IMG submission 25667) | reverse complement strand
GTAATTGGACACCATGCCATGATCCATGGGCCAGTAGAAATAGGAGATGGATGTTTGATTGGCATTGGGAGTAATGTGCTTCACAATACTAAAATGAATGATGGTTCGATGATCGCTGCAGGCGCGGTAATTACAAACAGAGAAATACCCACTAGGCAATTATGGGCTGGTATTCCAGCTAAGTTATTAAAAGACTTTCCAGAAGAGGAGGAATTAGTAGGTGAAAAAACTGCTGGTGATTATGTAAATAAGGGTAAAAAATTTAAAAAATTCTTTGAAAAAAATCCAAAATATTCCAAACTATAAACTTTTTCAATGCTTAAGAAGAGCAAAAACACTTTTCATTCTTAACTATATCGATTGTATTAAACCTTAAATCTATCAAATTAACCATTAAAACTTTATTTTCCAAGTTTGGAAGACCTAATGCAGTCTTTATAACTTCTAATGCTTCCAATGTTCCTAAGATTCCAGGAGTAACACCAATTACTGGTAAAGGGCGCTCCTCTGAAGGAGGTTCTATAGGTGAAAAAACACAGTGATAACAAGCACTTACTCTGGGATTGATAGTTATGATTTGACCATAAAAATCTTTGATTCCAGCAATAACACACATTAAATTGGTCTTCACAGCAATTTCATTTACTAAAAATTTAGTTTTGAAGTTATCACTACAATCTACAATAAAATCATAACTCTTTTCATTCAGATATCTCTTTATGGAATTTTCATCAATATAATCTTTATATGCATTAATCTTAACATCTGAATTAATTTTATTCAATACTTCCTTTGCTAAATTGACTTTATCTTGGCCAATTTGAGTTTCATTGTAAAGTATCTGTCTTTGTAAGTTTGAAATATCTAAAACATCATTATCAATAATAGATAATTCACCTACCCCTGCAGCGGTTAAATACATGGCAAAAGGGCTACCCAAACCCCCTGCTCCGATCTGTAGGACTTTTAAATTCGAGATTTTCTCTTGACCTTCCTCTCCAATCGAGGGAGATATTATCTGTCTTGAATATCTTTTTTTTTGGTTATCAGTTAAAATAAAACATCACATCTTAATAATTTCTTTAACATTCTTAATACACTCTTCAATCTCGATAAATATTAAACCTAAATTCGCATCTATGTCAAATAAAGAGACTAAAATTATGTCATCGTTTACTGTTATAACTGTGAGTTTATAATCTTGATAATCTACAGTTAAATTCCTAAGTTCGTTAGCTTTAAAACTTGAGGTAGCAGTTTCGATGCCTGCATACATTATTGCTGCCATTGATGCTAACTTTCTTCCATCAATTTCTCTAGGCAATCTTGAAGATATTAAAAGGCCATTTCGATTTACTATGGCAGAACCAATAATTTCTCCAAAATTCTCTAACCTTTCAAGTTCTTTATTAAGATTTTTGACAATTACTGGATCATTGATTATCATATTATTTTAAATTAGTACTCTTAAGAAATTTGATTTTAACTCTATAACTTAAAATTAGAAAATAGGGCAAATGTATTTAAAATTTTAGAATTGAGTTAATTATCGGTAAAAACCTTTAGTCCCATTAAAAGGACGATATCTGTTTCTCCAACCTGGGGTTCGCAGCTTCGCAGTCCTTCCAAATCCACAATATGCACAAAATCTTTTTCTACGATGATAGGAATGTCTTCCACATCTTCTACAAGTCTTATGAGACGCTGCTTTATTCTTCTTACCCTTACTTGGTGTTCCCTTTCCCATTTTCAGCTACCTCCTCTTAATTAACCCTCCTCAATTTCTTCCCTATGCATTAGTTTTTCTTCATCAGTATCAGCAAATATTAACTTCTCACGATCTTGAGCTACAAAGATTATGGAGGCACCCCGAATCATAACGGTTCCTAAATCTTTACTTCGTTTTCCGCCACGCCCAAAGTAAATCTCTTTTGCATCTTCAACAACAAGATTCATGTAATTGTCGAATTTAGCAAGTCTACCAGTTAGGTAGGTATTCCAGATCTTTAATTTAATTCTTACGGATGGTCTTAAGATCGCTTTTGATAAAGTTCTATGAATGGTTTGCTGAGACATTTAAATAAAAACTTCTAAAAATATTTCTTAATATATGGTTTAAATAGAAGGATTAAATAAATATTTTTTTAAACATTTCAAGATTTAGAACTTTAGGATTTTAAGATATTAAACTAAATTAGATGAAAAAAATGGGAAAAATAGCAATCTGGGACAGTGCAATTGAAACACCTGAAGAGATTATTCTTGCTGCTGATATGGTTCCTTTTAGACTATTTGGAGATCCCACTCTTGGTATAGATAAAGCTAATGAGCATATCCCTCCAAATCATTGTGTTTGGGCAAAAAATATACTTGACCAGGCCCTAAATGGAATGGATAGTGATATAATAGGTCTAATTTGCACTCACGGATGTGATTGTTCGAATAGAGAGTTTGATATTTGGTTGGAGTGCGTTAATTTACCATTTTTATTCTTTTTGAACGCTCCTTTGAAACGCAATGAAACCGCTCTAAGATTTTTTATTGATGATATGAAAGAGTTAATTAGTCAATTGGAAGAACATTTTCAATTAAATATAACTTCAGAGAAAATTAGTGAAGCAATAAAAAAAATGAACCATATAAGGGAGTTATTAAGAGAAATCTCAGATTATAGGAAAAAATTGGTTTTAAAGGGTTCTGAATTTCACACTTTAGTTAAGAATGTACAACAAATGGATAAAAATAAAGCTCTAGAAATGCTAGAATTAAAACTTGAAGAATTAAAAGCACAGAAACCACAATCAAATAAAACATTAAAAAAAATTTTACTTACTGGTTCTGTAATAGATGATACAGAATTCATTAGATTTCTCGAAAGTCTAGGGTTTCATGTTATTATTGATGATCTTTGTATAGGCACAAAATATTTTTGGAATAATGTTAATGAAACTGAAGAACCTCTGAAAGCTTTAGCAGAATATCATATAAATAAGCCTATATACTCTACCAAATTTCCTTCTTATAAACGATTTGAAACTTTAAAAGATTTAGCCAAAAAGTTTGACATTGATGGAGTAATAAATATCGCTCAAAAATTCTGTGAGCCAATTTTGTATGATCATCCCTATTTTAATAAAAAGTTTAAAGAATTAAAAATTCCATATCTATTTGTTGAAATAGAATATAATAGAGAATCCTATAAACAATTAACTACAAGATTTGAAGCATTTAAAGAAATAATATAAAAGAGGGTAATAAATGTCAGCTATAAAAAAAACCGGTAAAATGTTAACGGCTACTAATAAATTAAAAAATGAGATGGGTAGACACTTTTTAGCAATCGAACAAGCTTATAGAGATAATAAACCTACTGCGTGGGCAACGGCGGGAACTCCAGTAGAATTCTTATATACTATGGATGTTCAACCAATGTTACCAGAAAATTCAGCTACAATTTCAGCTGCATTAAAAAAATCTCAAGATTTCATAGAATTGGCAGAAACAGAAGGATTTTCTTATGATTTGTGTTCATACTTTAAAACTAATGTTGGTGCTGTATTAAGTCAGGCAGATATGAGTTTAGGTGGAACAAGAAAACCAACCTTTATGTTATCCAGTGACGTGATTTGTGATACTCATGTTAATTGGTTTCAAGTACAAGCTGAAAGGTTTAATGTGCCTCATTTTACAATAGATGTACCTCATGTTGTAAGTAATACAACAAATAGACAACGTGAATACTTTAAAAAATATATAATTGAACAACTCTGGGAATTATTAGATTTTATAACAGAGGTAACTGGTCATGAATATAATTCTGAAAAGGGAAAAGAAGTTGCATCAAATTCTTTTGAAATGGGAAAAGTCTGGCAAGAGGTTTTTGAGTTAAGAAAAAATATTCCTTGTCCCGTCTCTACCAGAGATACTTTTGGAGGATTATTTCCATTGTTTACGATGACGGGATTAAAATCTCCTATAAAATTGTATAAACGAATGTATCGAGAAGCAAAAGAACGTGTAGATAATGGAATTGGAGCATTAGAACAAGAAGATTTCAGGTTAATGTTTGAAGGTATCCCTTTTTGGTATAATTTAAAGTTCTTCTCAAACTTAGAACGATGGAACGCAATCATTGTCTATGAACCTTATGTTTATGCTTTCACGAAATACACAAACCCAAATGTCAACAAAGAGATGGTTCTTAATAAACCTGTGGAAACAATGGCTGAATTAGTTTTAAGTTTTTGGTATATCTATGATTTAGAAACACGGGTAAAAATGTTTAAAAAAACAGTAAAAGACTGGAACATTGATGGTGTTATATTACATGATAATCTATCCTGCCGCCCAAATGCATGTGGTATGTATGATCTAAAACGTAGGTTAATGGATGAATCTGATATTCCCTCGCTTGTTATAACAAGTGATATGAATGACCCACGTAAGATGAATGAGACACAAGTACTTAATCAAATTGAAAGTTTCATTGAAATTCTTCGAGAAAGAAAAAAAAAATAGTTCTGACATCTCAATAATTTATTTCAGAGTTCTGGAAGGATTATGAAATTATTAAATTCATAAAAAAAGAATATTCTCATACAAATGATATTAATAACGGATACCTCCAAATTCTTCGTTTCCTTTTTCTCCTACCCCTACACCACTACTCCAAATATTTTAATAATAATAGGAAGTGAATTTTTTAAGAAGCTGGATAAACACTAGAGAATTAGATTATTCTAATCTTAATTTTAATTGAGAGTTTTTGAAATTATAATAAATTAAAAAAAAAGGTTTATTGATTATTTTTTCTAATTTTTTTAGGGATAATCAGGATAATGAATAGGAACATTGGGATAATAAGCAGTAAGTTATACCCTGGAATATTAGTTTGTCCTGGAATTTGAATAGAAACATGAACATTATTAGAGAAAGTCTCACCTGATTGGTTATAAGCCACAGTCACATAAAAGTAATCTCCACTTTCTGTATTTAAGGTTGGATATGGCGAATTAGCATAATTATCAACTAGTGTAGTATATCTTTTACTAATATATGTGATTGGATCCTTAGAATAATAGATTGAATAATTATCAGCTCCTTCAGAAGGTGTCCAACTTAAGTTAAAATTGCCATCTGTATCAGTATCATCGGCATCACTCGTTAATGTAAAATTACCTGGTAATTTATAGGAAGTATCTTCTATAATATCTGTGATACCCCAGTAAGGCATTGATAAGGTACCTGTAGCAATTGAGTCAGGATAAATAGTATTCCACGATGGAACTGTAACTTTATTACCATCCATTTGCCATTGACAGAATAATGAAGTTCCATACGGCCATCCTTCTATAATATCGTGTGAATTTGAAAAAGCAATATTACCACTAGCTCCTATAAATGGATTAGCATTGTCTCTACTTTCCAAATTTGAAACAATAGAATTTGAATTAAAAGTTTGAGTCTCAACAGTCGCATCTGCTAATAATCTAACAGCATCGTAAGACCCCACTGCTGTATAATATGGTTCTTCTCCATATTCTTCATAAAAGCTATTCCAAAAGGGGATTGTAAGAGCTGTTTTCGCCGTGTTATGAATAGACTGCATTAGAATTTCATATCGGGATCCTCCAGTAGTATCATCCCAATAAATATCGGATTGAGCATGACAATTAACCCCTGTTAATAAAAATTTGGGCTTTAATTCACCATAATATTGACCTATATAATCTCCTAAATTCGCTGATACAAGTGGAATAACGATTTGGGCTTCAGCCGCTTGAAAATAATCGATATAACTCTTCACATCCAATTTTGATGCAGCTATGTCCATTGCTATATTATCAACAATAGTGATCTCTGGATGGAGTGAAGAAAAATAGTATAAAGCATTACTTATATAAAAAGTCCATGTTAAATCCTCTTGAAGAATTCCTATTTTGATTTGTGAAATACTATATGTTGTATTCAAATAATCTATGAGTTCTGAGATATATGAAATGAGTTCCAGTCCTAATGCCGTCGTATTAATTGGCGTAACCCTAAAAAAATACTTATATCTTGAATAATAAAGTGATACTTTTTCACATAATTCATCTACTGGACAACCAATGGAAATAAAAGTTATATTCTTATCCAATACATATTCAGAGTATGATACTAAAGATTCATAACGAAACCCTCCAAGAAAAAAATGTGGCTTATAATTATTAACAATGGCAGCTGCAGCAGTCACTCCAATGCCAGGATTAAGCATTGGATTTGCTTCATCCGTATTTCCTGAGACAAATCCAATATAATATGTTGAACCATTAAGCAGAAGGCCCCCTGCTTCATTTATTTCTCTCGCAGCTAACATAGCTCCATTCCAAGAATGAATTCCCGTGATATCGTTCATATCGCCAAGAATTCCAATTTTAACTATCTGATCTGATGTGATAGCAGCTGAAACACCTGGAACGGTATAATAATCTACAATCACATCTGACAGAATTGGTTTGCCATAATTACTATTCTCAACATTTTGCTCAGCTATATAAAAAGTACTTAATTGTAAGAATGGAGTAATGAAGCAAAGAAATGTAAAAAGGACTAAGTATGCATTTTTGTTTTTCATTAAATTTCACCAAAAAATGTTACCAAAAATAAATAAGATATTTAATAATATATTCTTTTTTAAATTTAAAAGTGAAAAAGCAAGTAATTGAAATTAATATCTTCAAAAGGAATATAAAAAAAAAGAAATGTGAAAATAACTAACATTCTTTTAACATGTAGTGTTAAAAGATGCTTAAATAACTGATGATAAGTCTTCTGAATAAGATTTTTCGAGAAGAAACAAAAAGGTGATAAATCAATTAGCTATTTTAATATGTGCATTTGGGGTAACTATTAAAAAATGCTCTCCAAGTCTTCCCATACTACCCCCATTTTCTCGTAAGAAATGTTTTAAATCTTCTATAGTTCTCTTAAGTTCTGAAACATCCACATATTCAAGGATATCTTTTGCGTTAATAATTAAAATTTTTCTCTTCAATAATTGTTTCTTTATATCTTCAACTTGGTTAAGATTAGTAAAATCGTATTTTCTTATTGTGAAATGTTGAAGCAATGAAGAATATTCCTTTGAAAATCCCATTGTTTCTTGCGGTGAGCCTAAAAACTCATTATCATCCTTTTTTCCCCAAAATTTTCCCATATATGTGACCCTGATGTATTTTTCAATTAAAGATCGAACTTTCTAATATTCACTGTAATAATAATTTCTTATGAAAATAAATAGAAGAAATATCAAGACGAATACCTAAATAATACTTAGAAAATATTGTCAATTGGCAAAAGTTTAAAATATGGATCTAAATTAAGGATAAAATATGGATCTAGTTAAAAATGATTTTATAGAATTCATTAAACAGAGGAAAAGTTCTAGAAACTTCATTTATCAAAAAATTGATAAAGACACAATTTTAAATATTTTGGATTGTGCTAAATGGGCACCTTCTGGAAATAATAGTCAACCCTGGCATGTGTGTATAGTGATTCACCCAACAGTCAAAAGAATGCTTTCGGAACTCTCTAAATATGGAGGAATAATAGAAGATGCGTATGTGAATTTAGTAATATTTTTGGATCTTGAAAGAGGGTACGATAGAGTAAAAGATATTCAAGCTATCGGAGCATTTATGGAAAATCTCTTATTAGGGATCCATGCTCAAGAAGATCTAGGTGCTGTGTGGATTGGCGAGATTTTAGACCGAAAAGATGAAATTAATGAGATCTTCAAATTTCCGAAAGATAAATTCGAGTTAATGGGCATAATAGCGGTTGGGATTGTTGATAAAGCCCGAGAAAAAGTTAATGAAAAAGAAAGAAATCGACGCTCATTAGACGAGTTTGTAGATTGGTATTGAATAAAATAATAAATTAAATTTATTTTAAATCTTTAAAATCTTTTTTTTAATCTGCTATTGATTATAATCTTCTATAGATTCTACTAAATAAGGATTTAGAATCCTTATACCAAGAATGAAAAAGGATATTAAAGTCCACTCGACTATAATCGAAATTATGAAAGGTGTCTGTGCATTAATGTCATACACAATACCTCCTAAAAATGGGCCAATAATCATTCCAATAGATTCAAAAAATGTAATTAACCCAAAAATCTTTCCTCGATGTTTAATTGATACACGACTCAGAACATTCACCATTACAAACCCTGTTGTCAACATAATGGTTTGGTCTATTACAAGTAAAATACTAAATATCCATAAATTTGATGAATTGATTATAAGCCAAGTTACAATCCCACCAAATAAACTTGCAACTGATACTGCAAGATACGGATTAACTCTATCTGCTATTGTACCTAATTTTGGAGCAATAAGAGATCCAACAATCGATGTGGGAAGATAAAACCATGCCACTAATCCTGCATTACTGTTAATATGCTCAAGTACATAAGGTTGAATAAATGGGCGATAGAATCCAACATTGATTGCACTTAAAAAGAGTCCCGAAAATAATAAAATAATTCCTATTAAATAGATTCGCATTGATGGTATTTTAGATGGTTTTATGGTAACATCCTCCTGTTTTAATGATGAATTTAGAGTATTAATATCAATGGGATATTGAAATTTCTTAGTTTCATCTACCTTTCGTGAAAATTGAATTCCTGCATAAAAGTTAGCTATTCCATAGATAGGAATTGCGCTATATATCATAAAATTATTGAGTGGAGTAAAAGCATTAGCCAAGCTAAAGATTGTAAATCCTATAATTGTTCCAAGAACCATTCCAATTCCTAAGGCTAATCTTCTCTTACCAAATGCAGAGGATCGATGATACTTCGAAGACTTTTCAGAAATTATAGTATCTAATGGGTTCCAGAAGATATTTGCTCCCAAACCCAAAAGAAATGCACTAACATACATTCCTATTAAGGATTGGAATATTATAGAGATGTAGAGACCAAAATATGATAAACCTCTGCCAAAAGAACCAATCATCACTAAGATTCGCTTAGAAAAACGATCTGTTAAATATCCAATAAATGAAGAACTAATTAATCCTCCTAGTGTAATAAAGATGAAAAATAAACCAAGATTGGTAGCAGGATAACCTAAAACCTGTTTAATTAAGTATGCCATAATGAATTCAATAAAAAAGAAACCTAGAGAGTTCCAAATCACGATAAATATCACTGAATTGAAATCTGGTGTAAATTTGTGATGATCTGGTACAACTTCTTTTCTACTATTCTTTAGAGATAACCTCATATTATTACTTAAAATAAAAAGACATAGAAAAAAAAATTTCTCTTTTAGAAACAAGAAGTTATTGCTAAGCCTCTTTTTTTATAACCAAAAGTGAATTAGTGGTGAAAATATTTCTCCAAGCCAATAATAAAAATTAATCCAATAAATGTAAGTAAATCCAAGATATAATAGCGCGTATAAAATTCCAAAAATGAAACCAAAAATTACATCAATAGGGAAGTGTACTCCAAGTATTAATCTAGAAAATGCCATAATAATATCTAATACGATAAAAATTGTTATAATTATCCAAAAAAACTGTGAAAAATAGTAAGCAAAAATGAACCCAAAGAATAATAGAAAAGTGACATGTCCGGAAGGAAATGATTGCTTGTCTGATTCCTTCATTAAATAGGGTATTCTAATGAAATCATCATGTTTTTTAACCCCATCTTTTTGTAATGTTATGAACGGACGATTTCTTCTTATCAATTTATATCGAATAAGTGAATGAATGAGGATACTCTGGTCAAATCCCCCTGTGAAGAGAACCAACAAATAGTAATTTTTGGTAAAATATCCATACAAAAACCAAACTATCCACAATAATCCCCAGAAGTATAAAGAACCAAAAAAGCTATAAACTATAGCAAACTTTTTAGTTCTTCGACTAAACCCACTTTTATAGATACTCAAAAATGTTCTTTGATCCCAATCTTCTAGTTTTTCGAGATAATCCGTTAAAATTGACATACTTAGTTTGTTTTTCAAATAGGGGGCAGGATTTAGATAACATATAAAGATTGATATTTATACTTTTTGCTACTCTTAATCATCTTTTTTGATTTTATTATTCCGAATATAATTAGTATTATTTTTCGAGATATTACTAAATTTAATGATCTTGTAAAACTTTAAAGCCAAAAACATTACTAGCCTTAAAATCTGATATCATTAAATTGTATTAATTACAAATTTAAAGGGTTAAATGCTTCTTTGTCTATTCATTAGTATGTAGAATCAACAATTATATATGCTATTACTTATTATAGAAATTATAGAATTAAACTTTAGATATCCCAAAAACTTAGTGAAAATATGAATGAAATTAATGCATTTTCAGAAGAAAGTTTGAGAAAAATTGCGGCACAAAAGGTAAGTTTTAGATTCTCTGTGAAGATCCACTTAGCAGTTTATATATTGGTTAATATTTTACTCATTATAGTTAATTTAATCTTTACACCAGGATTCTATTGGTTCATTTTCCCCCTTTTTTCATGGTTAATAGGAATTACTATGCACACCTTAGCATACATTTTATATGCAAGAGGTGTTTATCCTATGGCTAAGCGTGGAGTGATATATCATTCTACTTCTTATTTTGTTGTTATGCTATTTCTATTTATCATCAATTTTACAACACTTTCAATGTTTTATTGGGTTATTTTTCCAACAATATTTTGGGGTACCGCGGTTATATTACACATAATAATTTATATACAATTTTTTAGTGGAAAAACTGATGAAGGTGGGAAGTTAAAATTAAGAAAAGAGCGTGCCATTGAAAAAGAATTGGAAAAAATGAGGAAAAAGCAAAAACAAAATAATTAGGACAAGCTCGAAATGTGGTTAGGAAAATTTTTGGATCTAGAAGATGACATTGAAGAGTTAAGTTCTAAAATTAAAAAGGAAATTCTTGACAATCTTCAAAAAAGTAAACTTACACCACTTGAATTTACAATTATTGAGACAATTTTTAATAGTAAACAGCTTTCCGGTTATGATTTGATAAAAAATTTAAACCGAAGCTTTGCAGGTACATGGGAAGCACAATCTGGGACTATTTATCCAATACTGAGAAAATTAGAAAAAGATGGATTTCTAAAGGCGCAAAAAGTAAAAAGTCCAATTGGTCCAATTAAAAAGGTGTATTCTTTAACCGACGCCGGTGAAGAACTATTAAAATATAAGGTGAATAAAAACTATTATGATCAACTTAAATTTGTTGAGAACTTTTTAGTAGAACTTTCATCTATATTCATTCGTTCATTTCCTAAAAAAGAACAGAGCTATAAAATCTTAGAAATACAAAATGCTTTGAGTAATACTCTTAAAAGTGTAATGCAAAATATTCCTCCAACATTAGAGTTTAAAACTATGTGTAATAATTGTGGAGCTGAAATTGGTAGAGAAGTTGCCTACTGCCCGAATTGCGGTGCATCTTTATTTGCTGAAATATAATAAAAATAGAAATAGAAAAAATAGAATAATAATAGGAATAATTATTCAATATAAATACCATATTTTTTGAAGACTTTAATTAGTTCATCGCTCGCTAAATGTTTCAGAATGTCTTCTAATGGTGCAATAATTTCATCTTTTTTAGTAGTTCGGTTCTTACTTATCCTTCCTTCTTTCACTTCTAAGGCTGTTTGAGCCCAACTAAACTCATCATTAAATGTAAAGAGAACATCTTTATAAGCACCTTCTGATCCACCATCCCTAGCAAGTGGTTTTTTTTCTATTGGGACCTCTGGATCTTGTAAATAACACCAATCAAGTATTACCCATTCTAATTTCCTATTGGAATCAGGTCTGTCAGCGAGATAAAGACAATATGCATGACCTCCTACTTCAGTATCTGAAGGGGCAAAGACAGGATCAGCCAATACTTCAGCAGCCGCTACTTTTACGCGCCAACTTGGTATCCCTGCATTAATTAACAATGCTGCAATCAAAATTGCGCCATCCTCGCAATCTCCAATTTCTGATTGGATGCTCTCGAATGGAAAAAGCCAGAATTCTTCAATTTCCGCTGTTAAATCATCGTATTTATACTTCAAAAAATTACATACAAAATTTTGTATTGCAAAGGCAGTTTCATTAGGAGTATTGTTTCTTAGTCCAACCTGTGTTATTACATGCCAAAGAATTGCATCATTTTTTTTAATAAAAACTTTTACATCTACATCTATTTGTTTTTTGTATGCTTCTGCCCTTAATGCTCTACCTGTGTATATGATTGGAGCTATCTCCCATTTATTATTCCAATAATCTGGACCGTATTCTCCGTAATCCCCTTTAAATTCCTCTATGGGCACATAATCGACTTGAGGTATAGGTGAAGGAGTAGGCTCGTCTTCTTTCACTGGTCTTTTTGTTGGCTTTTTTGCAGAAGCACCTGAAATACTCTTAGCTTCTTTAATCCAGTTTTCAACATCTTTTTGAGTAGGAACTTTTGTAAGTGCTTTAGGATTATCTTTTTTGAATTGTTTTAACTTTTCAATTGTACTCTTAGCATTTCTATATGCAAATTCCTTCACTGAATCTATACCAATAAGATTTAACGCATTAGCAAATTCAGGAGTCACACCTTGAATCTGCATTAATTCTGCATGCTCTTGCCACATATCAAGCAATTTTACTGATACTCCTATCTTTCTAGCCAACTGTTTGATTTGGTTATTTGTAAGTGGAATCAAATCTTCTGTACTTGATATTCCCTCTTTCTCCAATATCTTGGCATGTTTTTCTTCCAATCCAATTATCTCTGTTAATTTCACTTTTCTTACTCCTTTTTTTATATTTAAATTGAAAATGATTAGTAAAAATATTGTATACTTAGCTTATATTATTTTTCTAACTATGAAAAAATTATTTTTAAAAATGAATAGGAAATCTTTTTTTTGTTTCCTCCTGTTTAACAGGGAGAAATACTTCAGCTTCAACTAAACTATAAATTAAACTTGCGATTTCTTCATTACTTAGCTTAAAAGATTTTTTAACTTCAATAAATAATTTATCCAATAAAATTGGACGTTTGGTTTTACGAGCAAGGGCCTTAGCAAACACTAAAACTTTTTTTGCTTTGGAAGATATGCTCTTTCCTCTTGTTGATCCAACTTTAAAAGGTAAGGTCAAGTTTAAATGGAAAATGTCTTCAATTTCTTTTTTTAAACTTTGTCTTGAATAAGGATCTTTATGAAAAATTGAGATATCTCCCTCGAATTTCGTATATAATTCTAATATTTCCAGTTCATATTGATTTTCAAATAATTTACAGAAAAATTTCAATACTTCCCTCGTGTATCGAATCGGTTTGTACTTAAGAATTAAAGTAACCCAGACTAATTTTCCTGCTCGTGTTAATAAATACTTCCCTTCTAGAGTTGCTTGCTCAATTCCTCCTGCCTCTAATGGTAAATCTAAAATCTCATATTGAACTGAACTACGAAACAAATCAAGTATGTCATGATCAAAATCTCCTGCCGTATTATAATAAATTATCTCTCGTGATTCTCTATGAGTGATTATAATATACTCAACTGACAATGCTAAAGAAAGATACTCAGAAATGGCAATCTGTACCTATCACTGTGATTTCTATGTATATTGAAAAGTAGATTTTTTATTTATAATTTTGCCCGTGAATAAGAAATTCTTAAATACAAAAGAAGGATTAACGTACATTACGGTATAGGTGGAAATCTATACTTGTGAAATCCTAAATTAATTATATAGAGGTGGAAAATGACATGCTTTTCTTATCATATTGGGAATTAAATCAAGATTTTGATCCCTCAGAATTGGCTGAAATTGCTCAGAAACTTATGAGTAAAAAACTTTATCCCGTTGAAGGAGTTAAACAAATAGGTTTTTATATTAGTACATCAGATTATTGGGGAATTACTATAGAAGAAGCCGAGAATGAGGAACAGATGGCAAAAGGTTCAATGGTGTGGAGACTTGCTAAACCAGGTTATATTAAAGTTATGAAAACAACTCCAGCGATGGATGCAACTAAAATGATACCGCTTGTAATCAAAATGAAAAAGCAA
>SMTZ1_10019358_pt1 | contig 14100 bp, 16 predicted proteins | sample DeeMarSWOR136_30_FD_25667 | JGI IMG/M metagenome (IMG submission 25667) | reverse complement strand
GTGGGGAACCGTGAGCAGGGTGGTCTTTTTCTTCATACTCCGACCCATACATCGGTAAACCTGCTCAATGGACTGGTAATCCTTATGACTCTCCTGTACGATATAGTGCAATACCCCATCGGGCGCTTCCTGCCCTAACATCGTCAACGGCATCCGTATCGCAGGCAGACCGAGGTCGATACCGATGTCGTCCGAAAGGCGTTCCAACGCTTCATACTTCACGGCGTCCACCATATCCATGTACTCGCCATCACACGTCTCTAGATGCCGACTTATCAATTCCGCTTCCCATCTCGCGATGAGGGTGCCCTCATACCGCTTTTCACGATCGACGCCCTCAAGGGATTCATCGAGTATCGATCAGGCTCCACATCATCGGTATTCAACAGGAAGGCCACAACTCGCCCCAGCCGGGGCTTCCGCAACCGTTCACAAAGCTCCCCAACCTCCTTTCGGCCTACGTCATGCATCCCATATTCCGTAAAGTAGTTACCACACACCTCCAGAAGCCGCGCCGCCACGATGCCCTGTGCCTCCTCCACCGTAAGCTGTGGGTTAGTGTACTCAACTGACGACCGTAAGAAGAAGTGCTCACCACCTACCAACGTCTCGCTCATTCGATTCTTTCGTATCTTGAACAAGCGAATCCTTCTCGTATCATCTCCTTGGAAGCTTTGAAGTGCTCTCACCAGCGCTTTAACACATGAACTCGAATAGCGAAGGAAGTCGTCCACAAGTCTTCGACACAAATCGCTGGACAACGCAATTGTCAGCCCCGTTCCAAAGACTCCGCTAGAAAAACACAGTCACCCGCAACCGGTATACCATAAAACATTCGTGCAACCCGAAAATCCTCCCTAAACCCCCACAGCATTACCGTGTCTCGTATTCGTGATGCTTTTGCAGGAACGCACATTACGACCTCAACGCCCTTTAACCGATGAAGAGCTGCCTTTAAAAGATCAAGGGCAATGTCAACACATCCTTCCTGGCACACGAGGGGCCCTACTTCAGCTCCTTCGTGATACACCTTCGCCACCACAAAGCCGCAAAGAGACCGCTGCTCCTCAGCGACATAGCACAAGTTCCTTGAATCAAGAAGAAGAGCCTCCAATAACTTGCTCCGAGACGCGCCAACGCACCGTTCGTCCAACGCAACAATCTCTGAAATATCGGCTTGCGTCGCTTCTCTTCCATATCTCGGGCCTAACGATGGAACCCTCTTTCCCTTTAACACCCTAAAGGTAGAGTCGTATTCGAAACCCAGCCGTTGATAAAACGGAATTGTATCAAGGTACGCGTACACGCCTATCGTCTCAACCTGCCTCTTCAAGTGCTTCAGAGCGTGTTTAACCAGCAGCGATCCCGCGCCTTTCCCACGATAATCTTCGCGGATGATCACATTCCCTATCCACCCCATTGTATCAAAGCCTATGCTCGTAGCCACCCCCACCCTCTCCGCGTTATCTAGCAAAATAAAGCATCCCTTTGGCTCCAATTGCTTCATGAACATAAAATCTTCCTTCGTTAGATTCCAGCCCATGGTGTCCGTTAGGTGAACCGCAAAGGCAAAGTCGTCCCCGGACATCGTCTTTACACGGAACATTGTATGAATAAACCTATCTCTTTCCCTCGGGATCAAACAGCGCAGTACAGAATTCCTTAGCTGCTAAACTTCAGCCGTAATTTCTCTCGTTTCTCTAACATCGGACATCGCTCGAGCACAGCTTTCACAATCAGGGGTAAGGCAATAGTAGAATCGCAGTAGCACGTGGTGTACTCCCCCCTCGGCTTTTCCTTCCCCCAGCTGATTCCTTCCTTGAAAGTGCATCCAGATAAACCTCCCCACTGCGGGCTGTCCGTGGTTATCTGAAAGCCATAATCATGTCCCGCATCAGGTACACCGAACATGTCTTGAAGATAAGCTGTCTGCTGGATGTAGTTCTTCGGGACTCCTCCGCCAACATAGATAACGCCAGTCTTGGATGCAGCTCTCTTGATTTGGAATATCTCGTAATTATCCTTAATCTCGTCGATGATGAGGGGCTTTTTCCCGTCTTCGACAAATTTGATGTAGTGCTGCGTTAACGCCAGGCCCAATGAGCTGTCACTTAAGGCAGGCACAAAGATGGGGGTCTCATTCTTCCAGCAGTTCCAGATGATGGAGTGCTCTTTTTCGTTTAATGAACTCTTGCGGTCGATGAACTCGCCGAGGAGCCTCAGAAAAAATCTTGACGAGATGGCGCTCATGTTCTTCTCTGCGACTTCGTCGGCCAGTCGCATTACCCTGTTATCAATAAGCCTAAACTTCGATTCATCAGCGTAAGTATCATAAATTCTGTCGATGTCTTCTTCCTGTAAGATTCGATCATCTGCATCGGGTGAGCCAAGATAGTGATGTCCACCTAACGCTTCGACAAGATCATGATACATGTTAGCTCCTGTGCTGACAACGACATCAATCAGCCTCCGCCTCACCATCGTTGATAAGACGCCTTTCATACCCGCCGGAACCATCGCACCAGCAACGCCTAGAAAAATGGTTGGCCGATCCGTGTCCTCCAACATGGCTACAAAGATCTCAACGCACTTCGCTAAGGTACGGGATTGAAACGAGGTCCAATTGAAGGCTTGTAATAATTCTGAAATACTCTGTATCTTCTCTACGTCTATCGGCCTGATTGGCTCTCGTAAATAACGTTTCTTCACTGGCTTATCCCCAAGGAATCCTTTATCCTCTGTTTAGGATATTACCTCCCTTTTATGTATTATACTTGCGAAATTGAATTTAAGCTCAAAGGATACTCCAACGCCTACCGATTGTGTATTCTTCAATCTACAATGCTTGCAGATCCGAATTCAATCAAAGTAAATACCCGTCACGTCAAGAAAAACTCAAATGTGATGGCTACCTGTATGCACTTAATCTCTAGCGTTCAGTGGTACAACAAATGCTTAAAATATTGACACCTTTCCCGTTTTCCTAAACAGCTTTGGCGAAACCGATGTCATCTTGTTTGGCCTAGATAAAAAGGGAGAAGACCAGCTCACTTGCATACGGGAACTAATGAAACTGCCTATGAATACCCTGAACATTGTATCGCCTACTGCTTTCAACGGAGTATCTGGCGTGAAAACTAAGTATGTTGACTGGGATTTCCACATTAATGTAGCCGAATTTGACTTGAATTTAGGGGGGAGACGGTACAAACCCCTTCGATATCGTATACAGCAAGCGGAGAAGAAGGGTTACCACACCAGGCTTGCACGAAATTTCACCTCAAAACATACCTACATCTTATCACGACATATGGCCCGTTATAACCTAGATGTGTGGGACTATGAAGAATTACTTTCTCTCGATCGATTCTTCCGGGAACACGAGCATGGGCTGATGATGGAAGCCTATCAAAACGAAAAATTAGTGGGCTTCGACGTCTTGGACTTCTTCGATGCCAATAAAATACTTGCCGTGCCCTTGGGTATCTATCTAGATTCTCATTTGGTTTCTGATTTTCTGATGTATGAGAATTTAAAATACGCACGGGATAGAGGCTATGTGTGGTTAGATGTGGGCCCGACTTGCGGAAGCGTCGGAGTTAAACGATTTAAGGAAAAGTGGCATGCTAAACCAAAATTTCAAATATTTGTCCAAGCCCTCGATACTACTTCCAAAAAATAAGCTAGGCCTAAATCCTTTATTTATTCCTTAAATAATCTGAAGCACTAAATCAGTCAAAAAAAGACACTTTACCTGCTCTTCCGAATAATGAAAAGGTTAATATTCACCTCCCTACGTCATTTTTAAAAAAAGCTGAGATAAAATGGTTCCTAAAGAGTTCTTCGTAACCAGCGGTAAAGCAATCAGCCCCATATCCGAGTTAAACGCCTTCGATCAAGCTCTTAAGAACGCTGGCATAGCACAATGCAACCTCGTTCAAGTCTCATCGATCCTGCCAAAGAATTGTAAACAGAGAAAGAGATTCACTATTCCGGTAGGAGCCATAACTTATGCCGTCTTGGCTAAGATGGATGGCACTGAAGGCCAGAATATTGGCGCTGCCATCGCTTGGAGCTGGGAGAAGACGGGTGAATGTGGGATAGTTGCAGAGTGCCATGGATATATGGGAAAGAACGCCTTGCTGGAGATCGCTGAATGGAAAATTAAGGAGATGGCTAAGGTTAGAGGTATGGAGATAGGGGAAATTAATTATCAATATGAGACAATGACGGTTCCAATGGATAATTATGGGTGTGTAATGGCAGCCTTAGTCTTCTCTCCTGAAGTTTAAAGCCTCCTTCTCAAACCGATTATTTAAAAAACCCGATTCGCTTTTTTGTTGACAAGAAATGGGGTGTTTAAGAGCTGTTCCCTGTAGAAGAATGTTGTGGAGTGAAAATATCGCGCAACGTCACGGTGTCAACTCATAGCTTCACTGATTACTTCGAAGGCTTCGACAAGATCGAGATAGTGAAGAGGATATTCAATGAACGGACTGAGGAGGTACTCCGCAACCTTAGAATTGAGTTCAGTGGGAGGCGTGGATATATGGGCGTAAGCAATGATGATGGCCACCTCATAATTAGCGCTCAGTACCTAAAAAACGGGGACGCAGTCGACATATATCTCGATATAATCCACGAACTCGTCCACGTGAAACAATTTATGGACGGAAAAGAGCTCTTTAACAGGAATTATAGTTATGTTGAGAGGCCAACAGAGGTTGAAGCTTATCGTTACGCTGTGGAAGAGGCGAGGAATATTGGCTTGAGTGATGATAGAATCTGCGATTACCTTAAAACCGAGTGGATGAGCGATGAGGATCTGCAAAAATTAACAAAGGCCCTCAAGATCAAGTGCTAAACGTCGTCTAGATATAGGCGTCAGCCGATTATCTACTTTATGCCTGCAAAGAACCCAACTAAAGTAACGATCTCTTTATGGGTAACTGTACATCCCCCACTCAAAACAGAATAATATTTATTTGAACAGAGTTGGAGACAACAGCTGAAGTGGACTACAAACACGGTTCGAGGCGGTATCAGACTCTGGAAATGCTCGGTCCCGAGCACGAGTTCTCTGTCGTTGACGAAGAACTTAAGCCTATGCCTGTGGTGGACCTGATCATCAAGAGATTGTGTGGAAGAATCAAGAACAACGCCTATCTCTCCGGATTCGTCTTTTGCAATGAGCTTCAGAAACATGTCGCGGAGTTCAAAGGGATTACGCCCTTTCGATCACCTCTCCACTTTGAGGAGACCATGCAAAAGGCGATTGTGGAGATCTCAGACATCTTGGATGGATTAGGGATGAAATTGCTAGGCATGGGGATGCATCCGACTCTGACTTTGGACGAAGTTGAAGTCTGGGATCATAGAAACAAGCAAATATACGACGCCTTGCACCAGGTCTTTAACCTGAGGCAGCATGGATGGCTTAACATACAGAGTTACCAGCTGAATTTATCGTATTATAATGAGGGAGAAGCCGTTAAGCTGTACAATCGTTTGACTGGTATTCTTCCGTATATTCCCGCGATTTCGGCATCCTCCCCGATTTATGCCTCAAAAGTTGGAGCGTTCGTGGATAATCGTTTACACTTTTATGGGATCAACCAAGCGAAAATCCCCTCGATCCTGGGAGAGATAATCCCCAAGCCCATTGACTCCTTCGAGACATATCGTAACCTTACCATCCGACAGTATTCAGCCGACCTTATACGCGCTAAGGCGCCTGCTTGCCTAATCAATAAAGAGTGGCTGAACTCGAGAAGCGAAGTATTCCGCTTCGACAGGAAGGCAATTGAAATCCGTATCATGGATGAGCAAGAGTGCATTAAGTCGGATGTAGCCTTAAGCGCCTTTATTAGGGCGTTAATGAGAGGATTGATGGAGCGTGAAGAAGTCATCTATCCGCATCTGCTCCTCGTGAACGATTTTCACGCCGTTATTAGGGATGGTCTAGATGCCAAAGTTTGCCATCCCGAGGCCTCAACAGCGCGAGACGTATGCCGCCGTCTTTTGGATATTGCCCATGACCATGCCCTCGAGGAGGAGCAGAAATATCTCTGGATCATTAAGAAAAGGGTTGAAGAGGGAAACCTCTCAGAGACCATAGCTAAACACATTCAAAAGAGAGCCCAGCGGACGAATTTTACAGACGCGGTCCTACATATTTATTCCGAGTTAGCGGAGAAACTTCGGAAAAACGAGATCTACGGTTGAATCGTCATGCAGGGCCGAGAAGCGGTTTATGCTAGCTCATTTCCTAAAGTGCTCCCATCCGCGAAGCTGTATCTTTTCCACTATATCTCCCTTTCGTAGAGTGACCTCTCTCTCCTCAATGACTCTCCCGATGGGAATCAATCGGCCCCCCGTCTCGGCTACAGCCTTTTCTGCTCTACGCCACCCTTCAGGCATGACGGTGAGAACTAACTCGTACTCCTCACCACCATACAAGGCGAGTTCTTCTGGGTTTAACCCCTGCATTTCAGCAAATTTCATGGCTTCCGGCGCCATGGGTAGCTTCGTCACTTCGAGGCCTACCCCTGAATTCTTCTTCAATTCGTGGAGGCATATGGCAAGCCCATCACTCGAATCTATGGATGCGGTAACGGCCTTTGTTCTTGCAAGCGCCAGCCCCTCCCTTAACCGTGCTGTAGGCATTTTCACGCTCGCAACGAGTTTTTCCCGAAGGCTCTGAGGGCTATCCCTTCCTTCTACTAGTATTTTAAGCCCCGCGCTTGTTTTCCCAAACAAGCCTGTAACCGCCAATACGTCTCCCACCTTAGCGCCCCTTCTTAATGTGAGATCCCCCTTCTTTGAAACGCCGAAGACCATACAGCAGATGGTTAAGTCCACGCCCTCTCCCGTATCTCCACCAATAATGTAGGTATCGTACTCCTCCGCCCCCTCGTTCAACCCTTCCCCTATCTCCTCGATAGCCTCCCGTGAATACTCCCGTGGCAGAGTGAGGGAAACTAGTAGCGCAAGGGGTTTAACGCCTTTGGAGGCGAAGTCGCTGACGTTCATCACCACGGCCTTCCTAGCAGCTTGCCTCAGCGTCATAGAGGGGGGGATATCCGTCTTTCCTACAAGAACATCTGTCTTTAAAACGGCTAGAAGCCCCTTGTTGAGCGTAATCGCGGCTACATCGTCTCCGAAGGGAACCGCCATCTTCGGGGTTCGCCTAAACCTATCGATCAATAACTCGATTATTCGTCGTTCACCCAATTCTCCAGCTGTTGACATGGAGGCTTCCTCAATGGATTTAACGAGACGGATCAGTTTCAGAACATCGGTTAACCCTCTAGCTTGGGCGTTTGAATACGAAGCGGTATGATGAGGGGCCTTCGGTGTACTTCTTTAAGTGGATGTCGATGAGGGCGGGTGTCCCCTTCGACACCATCTCCAGTCCCCACCGTAACGTCTCCGCGGCCGCGTCGGGATGCTCCAAGATTCTCGCGTGGACGCCCATGGATTCAGCGAGTCCCTGAAATCCGATTTCCGGCCCAACGAGGTCAACGTGTTCGTAGTTTTGTTGCTGGGCCGCGAGGCCAAGCGTGGTGTCCACGATGAACGGCCACTCGATACCCCAACACATATTGTTAAACACGAGGTACAGGACAGGAATCTGGTAGTGGCTGCAGCTCCAGAGGACTGCGGGGGGATTCCCGAAGATGAAGTCGCCATCGCCCATCATGGCCACAACCTTTTTCCGCGGTCGTGCAAGGGCTACCCCATAGGCTGCTCCCGCCGTGGGGCCGAGGTGACCTGAGGGGTTTGTGAAATAGGTTCCCGCTTTGTTGACGTGTATACCCTGCATCAACGCCTGTCGCATGGTGATGGTTTGGTTTACCCAGATGGTATTCTCATCCCAGAGTGTATTCAACTCGTAGGCTATCCGATGGGGTGAAATCGGGTCGTCGTCAAGATGGCGTTTCGCTTCGTCAGCCCACGCGGAGAGAAGTCGCTCGTGTCGGGTCTTGTTTTTCTGATACCTGTCTTCAACCGTGTCCTTCGAATCACGGCGCGCGAGCTCCTCCCTCATGATTGAGACAAGATTGGACAGGATGGTCGTGGAGTCTCCGATGAGCCGTGCGCGCGCGGGGTAGTAGGTGCCACCGTAGTCGCCACCTCCACTCCCTTGAAGCATAGCGGGATCGGTGAAGATATCGATCACGTTGCATCCTTCGGGGGGTTGAATGGGGGGTTCGTAGTAGTTCTCCACGTTGACGAGTACGTCAGCGTCGTGGATGAAGGCATTCTTTAGTCTGTATGTGTGGAAACCGAGAAAGAGGGGGTGCGTCATGGGGACGTTGAGGAAGTTCCTTCCATCGAGCACGCCGCATCCCAGGGTTTCCGCGAGCGCCACGAGCTTGGGAACCGCTGAGACGTGTCGGCCCATGTTAGTGGCCCAGATAATGGGGTTCTCGGCGTCGGCAAGGAGCTTCGCCGCTTCTTCAATACTTTCCCTATCCGCCGTAACACGGCTCCGCGAGAGCACGTCTTTGACGGGAGGGATGGGCGCCGACGTTACCTTACGGGCCATAAGGTCCTGTCGTAGGGTCATGTACACGGGCCCTGAAGGCTCCATCATGGCGATGGATATCGCCTTGAGGACGCTTGATGGCAGCAGGTCGAGGTGTGACAGCTCGTATCGCCATTTGGTCCACGGCGTTGGTAATATGCTCTGCCAGCTGTGATAGTGCGCCGCGAATCGTCTCGGCGATCCATCGGGCATCGAGCCCGAAGCCAAGGCGGGAAGATTCTGGGATGCAAAGATGACCACGGGCGCGTAATTCTCGTAGGCACAGTAAAAGGCGCCTACGGCGTTGGCGGTTCCGACGATCCGGTCTATTAAGCAGATGGCTGGCTTCTCAGATGCCAGCGCGTACCCCATCGCCGCAGCGACGGTGGGGAACTCGTGGAGGCACTGGATCCATATGGGCGGCTTCACCGCGGTCATGGCGTCTTGAATATCGGGCATGCCTCCTCCCGTTGTTCCAAACACGTATTCGACGCCTACGGCCTGTAGGGTTTTAAGAAACCATTCCCCTCCTGTGCGGGACGTGGATTCAATCGGAGAGGATTGTCCGGGATCCCTCCTGCTGTTCAAAATTCTTACACCTTACGAAGTTTCTTATAGCTATCAATGTTTTTCCAGCCTTTTTAATGTTAATGAATAATTGAGATCAACGCATATTTTATTTGAGGGAGTAGAATAATCCGTTACAGCGGGTCTCTTCGCGGGCGTCTGTTGAATGGTTCTCACAATACGTTTTTATAGTAACCCCGCTTTCTCCGTCCAACCAATAGACTTTAGAATGCGAATAATTTATTTTCTATGTGAAGGCCTCGGTGGCTAAGCTCGGCTATAGCAGCGGCCTCGTATACAGAGTACTGGGAGAGCCGCAGATCGCGGGTTCAAATCCCGCCCGAGGCTCCATAAACAAGGCAGATGATTTCGATCCCCCTAGTGAGTCTTTATTGAACTTGGCGAAGCGGTCAATAGGCGATCGAGGGTCTGCGAATCAGGCTACTGGGTGAGCATTAAGATTAAAGTGGTTGTCACGATACAAATGATACACAATCTTGGGGCTCTCCAAGATAGTCGCTACATCCTACCCACCCTTACATAATGGTCTTGTACACTTCGCAATCAACACAGTATTCTCTATTATGAGCAGATATAGAGGACATCATGTAGCTGTCTTCTAGTATCTAGTTCTAAAACGAGAAGGGCATAGTTGAATAGTCTCTGATTCCTCGTTTGGTAGAGGAGCCATCCTATAATGCAGTCTAGGGGGAGTAGGAAGGCTTTCCCAAGGCTCTCTACTGCTGCATGTGCCATATCTATCGGTTCACCGTTCAACATGGTTACTTTTATCTTCATAGCCATTTTCCCGATTGATTGGCCATACATTCCTTCCATGAATGTCCAGTAGAAAAAGTAAATGACGTTATCCATTCCGAAGTCCACGAAGGGAATCACCCTAACAATGTTCGGAGTCCACGTGATGCCTGGCCATGCCACTCCTATGAAATATTTAATGGGTGCGAGAAAGATTCCAACCAATATTATGTCTATGATCCACGCGACGAATCTTTCTCCCCAGTTTGCAAAAGCCTGTCTGGAGGCGATTCCAACCCGTGTTCCACATTGTCGACAGTAAGCTGGAGGCGATTCCAACCCGTGTTCCACATTGTCGACAGTAAGCAGCACCCTCAGGCAATTCCACTCCACAATTTTTACAATAAGGCATATCCCTTTCGCCCCTGTATTGCTTCACGTCTGCATCATGTTCTTTCCGCTATTTTCCCGCACCATTCCTTTCCGAATTATGAGTGTTTTGTACCTGCGGATTGAGTTAAAGATTGGATGCCCTTCCTACGACGTTTTTCCGTCCGTTTTTGACCTCAACGACGTATATATCCCGCTCCCTTAAGCCCTTGAATCTTCTTCTCACAGCCTTTTAAGCCTTTGAATCTTCTTCTCACAGCCTTAGCCATATCCTGAACGTCCTTCTTCTCAACTCCACTACTCCCCATGTCTTCCATGGTAATCGTAGCCTTGAAGGCTTCGCCTACACGAAGTTTCCGTATCCTTTTAAACGCCTTCACATCTTCCTTTTGGGCGTACTCTACGATGAGTTGTCCTAAGCGTTTCCCTTCTCGAGATATGATGTGATGGCTTCTATAGCTGGGTTCTGATTCGACATGGGCCTCTGAGATCTGTATATTCATTTCCTCTTTTTCGGAGAGGGCTTCAAAGCCCTCTAAGCTGATAATGCTCTCGCACCTGTTGCATCGGATGACCACTCTTATCAGCTCATCATCTTCTTCTCCCATGATAGTGTCCACAATTGAGTAAGCCTCCTCCGATTGATCGTCGGGGGAGATCAGATTATTACACCGAGGACATTGGATGTCCGCTCCCCCCCCCATCTTTGTGATGTCTACTCGGAACGTTTTTTTTCTCATCGAGGACATCCACCGTTTGTACTTATCTTGTTATCTCCGATTTGATATAAAAGGCACAGTCTCAACAAAAAGCTTTCCTTCCCTCAACAGTAGTGAGTTGTTCACGCTCGGTAGATCATGGTTTCCATTCTATAACCTCTTGGGCAAGGTTATCTTGCTAAATAGAAGCGTCTGCATGTGGCCCGAGCCCAGCTATTTGACTCTCGCAACATTTGGGGGGTGCTAAACGGCGCTCGCTAGCTTCTTCTTCCGTTCTGGTTCCCTGTAAGCTGGCTCAGTGCTCTTTTGGCAGACCCATAGGGCGGCATGTTTCTCTCTCTCAACTCGTCGTCAAAAACATCGTTGTAATTTTTCTCGGTTGGAATTAATGTTACTTTAAACATAACATTTCCATGGGTATAGTATCCCTTTTCATGGTACCAACGCACAGGTAGGTTTTTACACGTAAGGTAGCCTTGGCCCTCCTCCCCTGCGATGCCGAGCTCGCTCGGAGGAACCCCTTTACACAGGCTACGAAAATAGGGCGCGATGTCCACCAAAAAAGGATAACAGTTGGCACTTCCGGGGCAGTCCTCTCGATACCTAACCAAGCAATCGTCGGCTCTCCATATCAAACACTCATCAATTACGATTTTACTTCCCACCTGATACACTGGGCAAAAACCCGAGACTTCAATGCACTCTAAGACTGTAATATATCGTCCACACATTTTGCTTCACTTCTAGACTCTTTTACGTTTTGACTGGACTTGCTTCATAGCTAACTATGACGTAGCCTTTGCCATGGGGTGGACCTGCCCTTGGGCACTTCGTCTTTTCTTTAGCGTAATCAAATCCTTCTCCCGTATACCAGTAATCCATGTGTTGTCTGGCCATGTATTCGTGGAGTAGTGTGCTTAACAGCTGGAGGCATATGGCGTCGGTCTCTGCTAGGTTTATTACGCCCTTTTCCATGACTATTTTTTCACCGCCGTTATACACTGGGCATTCACCATATACTGATTCGATCGTAGCAACAACCTTATACTTTGCCCTAATAGACAATTCTTGAACTCCCTCAAACAAACGAGAGAAACAAAGGTAATATATTAAATTTCGTGGAGAGCTTGGAAGGAGCTAGTCACTGTAAGACGTGATTGATTCTTCCCTGTGTAAGGTTTGGAGTGGGGATTCACGGTATGCCCTACGTTCACAACGAGTACGCTCTAGGGGAAGACCTGGACCATCGAGCCGATGGTTTACTCCGTCCCTCTCTTCCATATAGCGTGTTAATGAGGCTTTGAATCTCGAACTCTTAGGTGGGATCGTATAGTCCTTCGCTAGGGCACGAGTGGTTCGGTTTCAGTATCAAGAGCGGTTACCTTGGATCCATCTCCTGCAAATGTCGACACCGGTTAATGCAGTTTTTGCATACCCGTCAACGCCCGTCGCTTGTGCGTACTCTTTAGTGATGGTTGCGCCACCAATGATGACCTTCACGGTATCTCTCAATCCCTCCTTCTTCAACTTCTTAACAATGATTGGGAACTGCTCGAGGTTAGTCGTAAGTAGTGCGGATAATCCCAGGATTTGAGGACGATGTTCCTTGACCGCCTCAAGCACTCTCTCTGCTGGCACGTCGACTCCGAGGTCTATGACCTTAAAGCCCGCCGTGGTCATCAAGGTCACAAAGATGTCCTTCCCGATGTTATGGATATCGCCAGCCACCGTGGCGACGACAGCTGTCCCCAGTTTGTTGGCGGTTTCTCCCCCCATATATGGCTCCAAGACGGCTAGAGCTTCCTTCATGGTCTCCCCCGCAATGATCAGCTCTGAGACGAAGTATTCACCAGACTCATACTTTTTACCAACGACCTCCATTCCCTCAGACATCACGTCCACGACCTCATTAGCTTCCACTCCCATCTGTACAGCCTCCAGAGTCGCCTTCTTTATGGTTTCTACGTCAAAGTTTACGAGGGCGTCTTTAATCTTTTTGAAGAGTTCTTCCTTTTTTTCCATCGTGCTTCTCTCCTCTCCTTCACAAGGACTCGTTGAACTCCTGAACAATCTTGTTAACAAATCGTATCCTTTCTATCTCTGCGTTGGCTGGAAGCAAGTCTGAGACTCCAAGGATGAGTCGGGGATAGAACAGCTTGAGTAGTTTCCGAACGTGTTCTTCCAACGTTGCGAGGTCTATCCATGGACAGAATAAGACTGCTGGTATCCCATCCCTCAAGAACATCCCCTCCATCCCCTCCTTCATCTCCTCGAGGGTAACGTCTCCTTGGGGCAAGGGAGTCACGCACTCTAATCCGTCCAAGCCTGTCTCCTTGACTAGGGGGAGAAGCTGTTTCACAAATCCGTCCCAATGAGAGGTAGTGTACACTTCCATCGCATGGATCTTAGGCATCAACCCTGGCATACCTCCAGCATCTTCTCAAACTCCTCCTCCAAGAGGCGTATCAACTCCTCCATCTCCTTCCGATGTCTCCACAGCATGATGACCGTCCGCTGGAACCCCATTGTACCCACCATGAGCCACATCAACGGTGAACGGGGAAGCTGGACCCTGAGCGGGAGGTTGTCGCCGTACCTCTTCATCCCCCAGCTGTAGCGTAGCCGTTTCCACAGGTACTTCCTCTCTCGTAGTACATACTTGTATACCTCAATATCCTTCAAATCCTTGAGGTAGTACTCCACGTTGTAGAGTGAGGTGCCATACTCGGTTCGTCTCTGAATCTGTCTCATCGTCCCAACAGGCGTTCGATACTCGGTGATAATGTGTAAATATCCCGCGAATTCCGAGCCAGCACCCCCCGGTCCCCACACCTCCCGTGGCGTAACGCCTAGATCCTGATAGACCTCATCAACATACATGCCTTGATACTTTTTCGGGAGGGTTCCCGCGGCTAGGTTCACGTCATACCAGTGTTTTATTCTGGGCTGAAAGACCACCCCCCTGCCCTCCCGCCCCTCATAGACAGCCATCAGCTCGTCAAATGTTTTCGTCATACCCGTCATCCCTTGAATCCGTTGATACATGATTTCCCTATTTTTATTTAAGACTTTTCTGTTAAGCCTTACCTGCTGGAGACTGTTGCTTACGGCTGATGTAGTTTGTCGGGGGTCGGAACA
>SMTZ1_10004667_pt1 | contig 14103 bp, 16 predicted proteins | sample DeeMarSWOR136_30_FD_25667 | JGI IMG/M metagenome (IMG submission 25667) | reverse complement strand
ATCAAATTGTAATAATGAAATCTCACCATTAAACCAAGTAATTGCTAAAGGAAGATCTGCTTCTCCTGCTTTATCTTCTATTCCTGAAAGATCTACCACTATTTCCCCGTCAATCTTGCCAATGGCTACGGAGGTAACTAAACTTTTCATAGGTACACCAGCATCAGCTAATGCTAAAGAAGCAACGGTCGTACTGGCACATCTAGTTCCTCCATCCGCATCAATTACTTCTATAAATACTTCAAAAGCAGTACCTGGATATAGTTCAAGGAATAAAACCGGCTCAATACAATCAGAAATGATCATTGAGATCTCTTTTTCACGACGACCTGGTGCCGGTCTTTTTCTATCAAATACCGAATAAGTGGCCATCCTATAAAAAACGCGTAAAATTCCGCGATCGGGCTTTGCTAGATGATGAGGATGTACCTCTCTAGGTCCATATACTGCTGCAAATATTTTGTTATTACCCCATTCTAGATATGCAGAGCCATCTGCGTTTTCTATCACTCCCACTTCCATCTTTAGTGGGCGCAATTCAGTTTTATCGCGTCCATCCAATCGTTTGCCATCTTCTCTAAATAATTTTTCTGGATATTCGTCTTTTATGATTAATACCATCTTTATTTAATACCTCTTTTTATTTTTTCATTTTCTATAAATGCTTGTATTCTATCAGTCAATCCTGAAGTATGGGCCTCTCTTTCAATCTTATAGATTGCATCAATAAGTAGGCGTTCATGAGCTATATCATCCCCCTTTAACCATATACGACCATTTTGCGTTACAAATATATTACAATTTGTCAAAGATTTAAGCATCTTAATCATTGAACCACTACGTCCTATGACTCGAGGAATTTTGGGGGGATCAATTGAAATGACAATGCCACCATTTTTCTTCCCGAGATATTTTCCAACAGTCGTTAGTTCTGGTTTATTCAAACGATCCGCCGAAAGAACTTTTACAATCAACACGTCTCCTATTTCAAATCTATCTGTGTTAGAGTCGTCTCGCTGATAGTCTCGGCCTCTTCCTAATCGAGCTTTTATTCGTCTAGCTGTATTCTTTGGTTTAAGTTGAGCCTCATCTTTAGCATTTATATCACATCTATATTTAACTGGATTTTTATCAGTAACGATTGCGATAACTTTATCGCCTGGTTGAGGAGTATAAATCCCTTTTAATGGAATTACATTTATATAATTCTTGTTGATTTGTTTCAATCCAATATGAAGTGAGATTATTTTATCCCTTGTATCATTTAATATTGTTCCCCTTCCTGGTAAAAAATTTTTAACATCTTCAGTCAATACTTCTCCAGGAACGACGAGATCTCGAGTTGTTTCCTCATCCTCAAATTCATCGTCCTCAAGTATTTCTCCTTCTTCTTCTTCCATTTATTTTTACTCACTCTTATTATTAATTTTATTTATTGACCTAACTTATCAAAAAAAATAATGTATTTAGAACAAATTAAAAAATATTAAGTTAGGATTTTAAGAGTTTAGTTTGAACTCTTCCATGGGTTAATTTATTTAGTTTATCAATTAATTCCATTTGTAAACCTGCAGGTAAACTTACCACGGCAACCCAAGAACCATCTGATTGCCATTCTTCTTTCTTAATTTGTGATAATTGAGCAACAATGTGATAACCTTTCGCAGTAAAGGTGGTAGGGATTTTAATCGCGAGTTCCGTTTGTTCCATACGAATTGGGATAACACTTTGTATTTTCTTGATAACATCATCAACTTGTTCTTCAGCATTTTTCATTAAGTCAATTTTAACATTAGCTTCTTCAATTGCTTTTTCTATTCTTTGATAAGGGTGGGGTTTATTATTTTGAGGGTTTATTGCATTTTTACTAATGATAGTTATAATTTGTTTCAGTTTTTTATTTCTCTCTTCTTCTCTTTGAGCTTTAGTCCATTGAATCTCTCCTTCTAGAAGGATATGACTACTAATTGTTTTCCCATCAATTGTATTGAAAATAGCTTCCATATCACCGTCAGTGGCTTTTTTGCCTCGTCTTAAGTCTTCAAAAACGGTAAAACTTTCAAAAATCATTTCTAAATTGATTTTAGGGTCATTCATTAATTCCTCAACGGTGATTCGAGATTTCTTTTTACCTTCTTTTAATCTTCTATTGATCTCTTCCCGAATTATTTTTTTTGCTTCCCATGCTTGTTCCGGATCAATAAGCATTTCAAAGGTTCTTCCCCCTTTTTCAATGCGTCCAATGATATACCCGCCTAAATCTATTCTTGCCCTATCAATCATAAAAGATTTTACCCTATCTAATAAAAAATTTACCTACTCTTTACCCTTTTCCTATGCTTTTTGGCTTTTTGAATTATTGAGGAATAAGTAGATAAGTTTAATTTTTAAGAATGTTTTATTAATTTTTTCCGTTTCGTTTTATTTTTCAATTAATATTTTAAATTTTTTTTAACAAATTTTCCTTCTCTTCGATACTTAACAATTTAAATGTTTTATCCTCTTTCAATATAAGGGCTATATCATACGTATTTTTATTCAAATTATCTCCCATCAATTCCTTTAATGTTTTTAAGGGCAATAATTTTAAATCCTCATCACTAATATCATCTTTATAATGCTCTTCAAGATAGGCCCTTGCTTCATTTGCTCCAGAGCCTATAGCAAATGCTTTATAACCCCACATTGCCCCAGAAGGATCCGTTAAATATACGGAAGGTCCATTTGTATCAATTCCAGCAACTAAGAAAGATACTCCGAATGGTCTGACACCTGCGTTCTGCGTGAATGCTTGCTTATATTCGCAAATATGTAATGTAGCGTCTTTCACAGAAATTTTCTCATCATAGCTAAGTAAATTTATTTGGGCTTGTATCCGCGCCCTATCAATGAGCACGCGCGCATCAGCGGTGAGACCAGCAATAGCTACTCCGATATGGTCATCAATTTTAAAAATCTTTTCTGAACCAACACTTAAAGCGAGCTCAGAACTTTTTTTCTCAACAGCTAATACCACAGAATTTTTATTTTTACAAACAATGGCTGTTGTGCCTCTTCTCACGGCTTCTATCGCATATTCTACCTGAAATAACCTTCCCTCAGGAGAAAATTGAGTGATGGCCATATCATATCCTCTTCCGGCTTGCTGGAACATTTTTAAAATCCCTTTAAATTTTTAATTTGTTGTGTTTACATTATTTTTTTATTAACTGGTTAAAGAGAATTAATAAATTATTCAATTTATATTTTTTTTAAATAATTTAAAACCACCCAATATTTTAGACACACTAATAACACATTGCGAAATCTATAGAAGTCCCGTAAAAAACAATAAAGAGTTAAAAATATGAATATGTTGAAAATTAAGATTTGGACTAATTTTTATGACAGTTATGTAGAACTTATGCTGTAAAAATTTAAATATGATCTTATCAATTTCCTAATTAATCCAAATTTAGAATTAAAAAAGTTTGAATTAAATTAAGGTGAAATTCATTTATGCCATACGCGTTAGGAATACTAACATATCCTACGGATTCAGCAGTAGAATTTGGAAAAAAATTCTTAGAATTATCGAAAAAGAAAACTCCTGATTATTTAAAAGTATTATATCCATTTATGGCTGCTGAACATGATATAAAAGGATATGCATTGTATGAAATTAACAAGGACAAATATTTTGAGGGTTTAAAAGCAATACACGAAAGAATGGCTACATTTCTTGGAATCCCTGGTTTTAAATACAAGGTTATACCGCTATTAGAAGCTAAAGATGCATTACCATTAGTGGGTTTAGGCTAAGCATTGAAACTGTAAAAATAATAATTTTAAATCCTATTTTTTTTTTCATACGTATTTGTAAAGATTTAAATAATATCCCAGATGCTAAGTTAATTGGCTATAGTCCAATTTTAAAATAAATTTAAAAAAAACTAAGGGTGGAATAAAAAATGATCTTTATGGTTACCCAATGGAATCAATATAATAAAACAAATGAATGGTTCAATGCCTTTAAAGAGGTTCAAGGCAAGCTTCCCTCCTTTATAAAGAAATGGCAAATTTTTGCAGTTGCTGACGAAAATCGGGGTATTAAAGGATATAATCTCATTATGGTCGAAAAAGGAAATGCTGATGAAGCTATGATAGAGATTTCTAAAATGCTCGCTCCGTTTTGGAAAATTGAGGGTTTTGCAATGAAAATTGAACCCTTATTATCAATGAAAGACGCACTAAAAGTACTCGGGAAAAGTCTTTAGTCATAAACTTAAAAAATTTTTTTTTATTCTTGAATTTCTTATATCCACAGCTTTCCTTGTGATAATTAAAAAAATATAAAAAACCGGGTTCTATGACCAAGCCAATTTATTGACTAATATTGACCATTCTAATAAAATCAAGCCAGTTTCTTGATCTGTATGAATTACAAGATAATCTCCTTCTTTTGTGATTGAACCGGCGACATTTCCTTTTCCTCCAGCTATATTTTTCGCAGCTAATTGGATATCATCATTTTTTAAGATCGCAAATCTGGAGTTTTGATAAGTGAGAGATGGTTCTTTCTCTTTCCATGCCTTAAGGATACTTTTACCCTCTGCTTGAGATAGTTCTGCTGCATTTCCAGATTTAAAAATGACTTCTCCTTGATCGTTTATAAGATATACATCTGTTACTCCTTTATATTCGTTCAAATCGTCTACTACACGATTAAATTTATCTTGATCCATGTTTTTTCCATCATTTAATTCTTATTTTTTATTGTTACAAAATAAAAATTTTGTAATTTAAAATTTGTTAGAACAAAGATTTTTTAAATACGAAGAGAGGAAAAATTTTTTACATTTATGATATTCTAAAGGTTAATTCTTCAACATAACTTAATATTTGTTATTTATTTATGAAAAATTTGGTTCTTTACGATAAAATTTACAATATTACCAATAAGTCTCAGGAAAAAGAAACATATGTAAGATATTTAAAATACTTGAACGAGAAGACAAAAGGTTTTTCTAAAACCTCAATTCAAATTAAAAAGCTAAGAAAATTTGATAAAAGATTCGAAATACTAATAGATGGCCCTGAGGAACTATTCGTCTTTAATTTAATAAAAAAGGAAATCGGCTCCGTTAATGAATTTAAAGATGTTGAAGTAGGAAAAACATATAAGGGAACGTTAATTGATGTGGGAAAGGTTGGCTTTGGAATATTCGTTGATTGTGCAATATTGAATCCACAAGTAGATGTTTTATTAAATTTAAACGTGTTGAGAGAACAATTATGCGCTGGAAAAAAGAAGTCTTCACGAGAGATTATTAAGGCATATGATTTTATTAATCATTTTCCCGTAGAGGTTAAAATTACAGAAATCGATGCTGAAAAACATCAAATTCAAGGGAGATTTAGCGATGCATTCTTAGGTCTCTATCAAAAAATTTTGAGCGAAAAGCTGGAAGGAATCTTTGTGAGCGGGGCGACCAAAAACCAATTTAAAAAAGCACTTATTAAAAGGGGACATTTAAGAGATATCATCTCGGTTGAGCGCCATGGATTTCTAGAAAATATTGTTATTTTAAAAGAAGGCACCGATGCTCCGGGTATCATAGCCCATATTGGAAAATACTTGAGAAATTGCAAACTGAGTGCTATCCGACATGAAAGAATCCAGAAAATAGTAGAAGGAGGCATTAAAAACGAGAATAATGAGCCCGGGGAGGATTGAACTCCCGACCTATGCGGTGTAAGCGCATCGTCATAACCACTAGACCACGGGCTCTTACTTAAAGGATTTTATCCTTTCTAATAAAACGCAAGCGGTGGGATTCGAACCCACGGATCCGTTCGGACACCGGATTAGCAATCCGGCGCTTTAGGCACCTTTAAGGCTCTACCAGGCTAAGCGACGCTTGCTTTAATTACGGTTTTTTTTGAAAATCTTTATATTTTGAATATAACAAATGAAAATTTTAATACTTTTTCATAAAGTTTTAGAGATAAAATATAAAAGAAAAAGAAATGACTAAATTTCAAAATAAGCTATTCTGAAATTATCTCAAAAATCATCTTTTCGATTATCGGTTTCTTAGTATAGCGTTTATCGTAATACCAGCCTACTAGAGAAGCTTTCTGGTCCCTATCAGCCGCTGGTGGAATCACAATTATCATCACACCATTGGATAAATATTTTAAAATGCGCTTATCAATGCCATGCAGCTTTTCATTTCCAGAGGGATGACTGTGCCACTGCCATACTATATCTGGAAAAGGTGGCTCTTGTTTAAATTTTCGCATGTTATAGATTTTAGATTTCTTATACCGCATCCAACTTCTTGGTTTGACATGTGCTTTTGTTTTTCTTAAGTCAGGATTCATAATAAAGTTATTTACTATTCCAAAATTCTCTTTACGCTCGGCAAATAGCCAACCATGAATAATATAGGGGCTTTCTTCTTTCGCTTTTTCTGTAATCTCTTTAAATATCCTTTCTGGGATGAGATAACGAAAATCCTTAGCTGAACTCATAATTATCGTTAATGAAGCAAAAAATTTATAATTTTCGCTTATCTGTTTCAAATTTTAATAGTTTGAAGGGGAAATCCCTAAATCATGTATTTGGAGGATAATTTCTCTTTTTTAGGGAATAACATGGTATAAAGAGTACTAATTATGGAGAATTCGTAAAAATAATATATCAAAATAGATTTTTTAATATCATTAACATACATAAAGAATTAAAAAACACTTTCATAAATGCAGCTGTAGCCTAGTTGGTAAGACGCTGGCCTTGAGTGTTTTTTATACCCACGAAAGCCAGTGCGCGTTAGCGCTCGGGGGTTCGAGTCCCTCCAGCTGCGTTTTTTAAGAGAAACTCTTTCACAATGCATAAATGGGCTATTGGCGCAGTCAGGTAGCGCAACCGGCTCTTAACCGGCAGGTCGGGGGTTCAATTCCCTCATAGCCCGCTTTTGTCACTATATTGTATAGAATTAAGGGATTAATATCATAGTTATTATAACTATTCTCGCTCGAACTTTATGTCTCTAAAAACGGAGGTTTTTTTTATTTAAATTTCTAAGAATTCTGTTGGATAAAATTCCATATATAATCATTAACTTGCTCTGCAGCTTCAACAATTAATACATGTCCTAATCCATTGAACGTTTTTAGCGTTGAATTTGGGATCTTTTCATTCATTAATTCTGAATTTGAATAGGGAATAAGTTTATCTTTAGTTCCTCCAAATATTAAAGTAGGGATGGATATTTTTTCCAAATCCTTAAGAGTATCGTGAGTATCCATTATATTCAGTTGATTTTCAAGATCTTGAATACTTAATGGGTTTTCCATACGATTTTTCATTAACAACTCATATAATTCTTTATTTCCCATTAAGCTTTTTCGAAAAGCACGCGAATATACATTTGACATGTAAACACTAAATGTTTGCTCGGGAGTCATATTTTGATCACTCATTAGTTTCAGTGATTCGTACAATGGTTTCGCATTGTATTTTGGAGCCGTGGAGCACAATATTAGTGTTTTCACAAGTGTAGGATATTTTAAGACGAAAGCTTGAACAATCATCCCTCCCATACTTATACCGCACATATGGATCTTTTCCTTAATTTCTAAATGTTCTAGCAGATATTTTATATCGTCTACAATCATATCCATTGTATATGGGAAATTAGGACGCGAGCTTCTACCAGAACCCCTATTATCAAGCGCAATAACCCTCATTTTAGATTTAAAGCTTTCAATCTGAAAGTACCATTCTTTATGAGATGCACCATAACCAGGTATTAAAACTAAAGGCATTCCTTTCCCTTCTTGAATATAAAAGATTTCAATGTCATCTTTTTTAAAAATTGGCACTATCTCACCCTTTTTTTATTAATTTGAATTTTAAATATAAAAAATATAATAGAGATTTTAAAGATTTGGGGACGCATTAGATCTTAATTCGAACAGAATCAATTATTTAAAGGTTTTATAAAAATTATTAAAGTTAGATTTAAGTCGTAATAGAAATGTATGCGAAAATTCATTGAAAGATTATACATGTAGTAGAGACTCAAATTACTTTTATTTAAATTTTTATTTAGATTAATATTTTTAAGTATATTTCTAGGTGAAAAATAACCTCAATGATAAGCTTTGAAACCCTAATTCTCAAAGCGACTCTTAGAAAGAGAAGAGATTTAAAAATAGAACACAAACTCTGAATTTTGTTAGGAAAAAAAGATCATTCTTTTTAAAAATTAAGCTTAATATTGATATGTTAGTTTTAGAAATAAATTCAATAATTTAATATCAATTTTTAAAAATTAAATAAGAAAAGGTGAACGTTATATGGCAAACGATATTGAAATTAAAGATGGAAAGCTATTCGGAGGTTGGCGGGCACCACAAAATCTTCTTAGAGCCAGTACTACATCGATTCATGATGATGGTCTAGCCAAAAGTGTTGGTATGCGTGGTGGTACGATACAAGGAACTATACATTTAAGCATGTTCGCACCTTTAGGGCAGAAATTATTTGGAGACCGTTGGTTTGAGCAGGGGACTCTTAGCATGTATTACACGTTTGCAACAGTCGATAGAGAAGAAGTAAGAGCGATTGTTGAATCACCCCTCGGAACAAATGAGGAGATGCTACCTATTGCAACAAACGATGTGCAATTTAAAGCATGGGCTGAATTGAAAAATGGGAAACAAATAATGACTGGAACTGTATCAATAGGTTCACCCAAAGAACCCTCATATTTACAAGCTGTAGAACTAAAAAATAGTAAGCCCGAGGATTTACGTATATTAACAGGAATTAAAGTCGGGGATGAGCTTCCTTCTAAAGAGATTTTAATTACACAAAAATCTGCTAATATTGGATTAAAGAGGATCACGGACCAATTGGAGTATTATAAAGAAAAATCTCCCTGGGGAAATACGATAATTTATCCTACAGCCATGTTTGAAGCCATGGCTTTTGGTTTCGAGCGAACAAGTTTTCAAGAATTCAAAGCCGTGCCGTTCTATGGCGCTACCGAGCTAAGGAATATAAACGGACCAGCATTCATTGGTGTTCCTTATATTGCTAAAGGGAAATTCGTTTGTGTTGGAGCGTCTAATAAGACGGAGTATTTTTGGCTTGATGCTACATTAGAAGAAAAAGAAACAGGAAAGTTAGTCACGTCAATGCGGCACTTGAATCGTTTTATGAAAGCAGGATCCCCACTTTATAAAAATCAATAATTATTTATCAGCTTCCAAATAAATTACATTTTTTTTACCTTCTCATCTAAGAGAAAATTAGGACATTAAGGGACTTTGAAAAAATCAAAACCTTAGTATCTCAACCGTTCTTTGCCTATTGTAGAATGACCACCATGACCAGGATATATTTTGAACTCATCCGTAATTTTAGGGTAATTTAAGATTTTTCTAATACTCGTCATCAAATCATTATAATTTATAAGTTGTCTAGGGATTCTGCCGCGCAATAGAGTATCTCCGGTAAATACCAGCATGTTTTTATAATCTATCAGCATTATGTCATTTATAGTGTGACCTGGTGTTTCAATTACATGAAGACGCTCTGCTCCTATCTCAATTACATCATTTTCTTCAATAAATTTTATACTTTCAGCATATTTTTTCCCAAAATTCTTGATCAATAAGGGAATATTATAATAATCCATGATATCAATGGCGCATTGAATATGGTCATGGTGACCATGTGTACCTATTAAATAAACCGGTTTATATCCTTCTCTATTAATAAAGTTTTTAACATCGTTTGCATCAATCCCAGGATCAATAATGCCAACTTCTTTTGTATTTTCATCCCCGTAAAGATAACAATTAGTTCTGAATATACAACTCACTATCAACCGTTTTAAAATAATAGTCATTCACCGATTCATTCGATATTTACTAGATAAGGTGGCTATACCAAAACAAATAGTTTTTTACAATTTACTTTTCCAATCCAATTTCCTATGAAATTAGGACAAAATTTAAAAATCTCGAACTAAGCCAATGTTAAGCGCATGGTTTTATTGAGCGTGTTCAGCTAGATGCTCAAGCAACAGTCGGGTTATGTTTTCAGGTTCCATTTGAAGTGCGAAATTACGCGCAACTTCGAGGATCTCGAATCGATACGGTCCCTTAACATAATGGGCATTCGCTTCAGCCGCCTCCCGGGATACATTGCCTGCCTTTGGGGGCCAAATGAACAAAGTGGGCATGACAACCGGTTTTAGTGGTGGAATGCTAAGTACCCGATACCAGTGAAAAACGGCCCGAAGGGCTTCTTCGTTGCTGAGCGCCTCACGATATGGATCAGTCTCTTCGGAGGGTAATGCTATGCGTTCAAGAATACCCTCAAAATTTACCAGTTCTTTGCCCTCTTTTCTAAATTCAGCAAAATAGCTATACCCTTTTCGTTGTTTATTTGCTGCCTTTGTCGCCATCACCTCAATAATTGCACCCGGATGTGGTTGGTTGATACAGGCCAGCGTCGTTATCCGCTTAGGATACTTTGCGGCAAGAACCCATGCAATCACAGCTCCGATACTAGTACCCATAAGATGAAAGGGATGATCCGCCCATCCAAGCTCATCGGCAATTGCCAGGATATCTTTGACAAACTCCTTTACAACATAATTTTTAGCTCCTTCAGGTCGCGCACCCGGACAGTAACCCCTCAGATCAGGCGCAACAGCTCGGAACCCAGCCTCAGCTAATTTTGGCAGCTGATGGTGCCACTCCCAGCTCGTCCGGGGCAACCCATGCAGTAACAATAGCAATGGACCATCTTCCGGTCCATCTGACAAGGCATCAAATGTGAATCCTCGTGCTTTAATTTGGATACGATTCATATTCCTCTTTATCTAATATCATTTTTATAGTATTTGAATGAACCCTCATGTTGCAAAAAACTTGAGATTGACTTTATTTAGTTTTTTCTAAGGAAATTTCACTCAAAAAAGACTCTGAATTTGTTTTTCTTTTAGGAGATTTGCAAATTTTTGAACACAATCTCAAAATCGGAAAAATCAAAGGGCTTTAAAATATATCCATCAGCGCCCGTTTCTTCCAATTTCTTTTCTACCTCAGTCTCAGGAATGGCAGTTAAAAAATAAATCGGAATGTCTTTAAAATCTTCATTCTCTTTAATTCTTTTACAAAGCTCATACCCACTTATGTCTGGCAGAATAATGTCTAGTAAAATCAGTTTAGGACTGGAACCAAGCAATTCTTCATAACCTTTCATCCCACTAATGGCGCCTTTACAAATTACCCCCCGACTTTCAAAAAAACTCTTTATTAGTCGAATTGTAGGAAGATCGTCCTCAATTAAGAGTACATCATACTCCGAGGCTTCCACTTTAATATCGTCTAAAATATTTACAATCTTGTTCTCAAGAAGGATACTCTGATCAAATATGTTTTTGATGGTTGAGAGAACCTCTTCATTCAGTTCCTTTTTATAATTTTCTAAAAGTAATTGAGAAAATCCTTTTATCGTAGTAAGCGGCTCCTTTAGCGCATGTGAAATCTTGGTGACTGTTTCAGGGTCCATTTTAAGTAAACTATTACTCACTGAGCCAGAAGATTTATCAATAAAATTGTTGACAGCCTCTCTAATTAACTTTGAAATGGTGGAATATTCATGTTTATCCTTAAACTCCTGCCACTTCTTCTTCGTATCGTCTGATATATAGAGCGAAATCCGTTCTTTATCCCGGTCATATACCTTTTCCCCGTCTTTCCACTTCTTATAACCCTCTGTTATAACGCCACGCCACACCGCATATTTCCCTGTTTCAGCTTCGTATTCCTCCATGTCAGGTGTTTTTTCTATTTTTTCGTCTTCAGGGTTATAATCGTCTGAATCATTTGAATTGTTGGCCATTTTTTCACCAAAATTCGAATTAGTATTTTCAAATCAAAGAATTTTATCAAAAAATTTATCAATTTTTTGTTTTTTGAACTTTCTCAAATTATTAAAATATTATGTTGTTTTTAAATGATTTGTAAAAAATTACTGTTATAAACTTTATTGCGAAGTCTAATAAGTTTTTAATAATAAAAAATTTGGGGTAAAAATTTAGTTTTTCTTGACTAAAATATCAAAAAGAAAATCAAAATCCGAGAAATTAAATGGTTTTAAAATGTAGCCATTAGCTCCCGTTTCTTCTAATCGACTCTCAACTTCAGTACCGGAGATTGCAGTTAAGTAATATACCGGAATATCTTTATATAAATCATCTGATTTGAGCGTTTTACAAATATCATATCCACTGATATCAGGTAAAATGATATCTAACAATATTAATTGGGGAGTCCCGTTTCTTAATTCCTCTATGCCCTTAAAACCGCTAGGAATTCCCTTGCAATTAAATCCCTTGCTTTCAAAAAAACTTGAAATTAACTTTATAGTAGATATATCATCTTCTATCAAGAGTATATCATATTTCGAGCCCTGCCCCTTAATATTGTCCAGAAAATTGATAATTTTATTCTCAAGATGGATGCTCTGTTCAAATATATTCCTAACCGTAGATAACACTTCCTCGGAAAGATGGTCCTTGTGAGTCTCAAGAAGCAGTTGAGAATAGCCCTTTATCGAAGTTAAAGGTTCCTTAAGGGCGTGCGAGATATTTGAAACCGTGCCCGAACCAATTTTATTATTACTGTTTTCGATAAAATGCCGAACTGACTCTCTTATAAGCTTTGAGATCGTCGTGTAATTGCTACTCTCAAGAAATTCCGTCCATTTCGTCTTGGTATCTTCCGAAACATATAAAGATATGCGCTCCTTATCGCGATTATAAACTTTTTCTCCTTTCTGCCAACGTTTAAATCCTTCAGTTACAACGCCACGCCATACCGAATAGCGTCCAGTTTCCTGTTCATACTGTTTCATTTCCTCGGTCTTTTCTATCTTTTCTCCCTCTAACATATCTACTGCGTCGTTTATCATTTTGTGATTTGACGTATCCTCATGGTTTTCAATGGACTTATCTTCTGGTATATCTTTTTTAATTTGAACCACTTTTTTTGGATCGTTTTTTTTTTACAATTTTTAAAAATTTTTAAAAATTTTACACAATCGAAAAAATACTCGTAACTACCAAAACTCCTTATAAAGACTTAATAAAAGTCCGATTATAAAAAGTTAATTATATCCAAAGGTTCTTGTTCATTTTTGTCAATGCGAAATTTTTGACCACAAATTGTGTAATTTGTGTTAAATTACGTAATTTTAAAAATTTTAAAAATCAAATATCTATGAATTATAGATTAATCTTTTTTTCTAGATATTACTACTGAGAACTTGTTGACAAGAAGTACGATCTTTATGCAAGATGCATAAAGCAAAATATAAAATATGTTAATTTCTTTAATCTTTTAAAATTAGGAAATAACATAATCTTTACTGAGAGAAAACCATGGAAAAACAAAAATATGATATTATAATAGTAGGAGCAGGACCAGCTGGCTCATTAGCTGCTAAAAGAACCGCGGAAAAAGGGTTGAATGTCTTATTAATTGAGGAACATAAAGAACTTGGACGACCCGTGCATTGTTCAGGGTGGTTAAATGGATGTCCTGGCGTGTATGGACGTCTAGTGGTGAAGTTGCCTATGAAATGAAATTAGATGGAGGTTATTTTGTTGATAGGGTCAAGCTTGATAAATTTCTTGCTCAAAAAGCAGTTGTGGCAGGTTCTAAATTAAGCATTAGCACTAAAGCAATAGATCTTATTAAGGAAGAAGACAAGATTCTTGGAATAGTTGCTCAAATGAAGGGGAAAACATTCAAGATTTATTCGGAAATCCTAATAGGGTGTGACGGGAGTCATTCTATTCCTAATGGAATTGCTAAGAAGTCAGGAATTTTGAAATTTGATAAAAAGAAAGAGTGAATTTATTTTCCGGGAATTCAAATTGAGATATTAAACATTTTGGATATGGAGCCCGGAGTTATTGAGATATTTTTCGGTTCAGTTTTCGATAAGAATTTAGGAACTGCGTTTGTATCCCCGTTAGAGAAAGGAAGGGGTTTAATTGGGTTTGGAACTTATAAAGATTATTTAAATGT
>SMTZ1_10004592_pt1 | contig 14103 bp, 15 predicted proteins | sample DeeMarSWOR136_30_FD_25667 | JGI IMG/M metagenome (IMG submission 25667) | reverse complement strand
TTGCAATAAGTGCAAACTTTTAACTCAGGATCAATTTTAGTTTGAGGTTTACCAAAAATAGTCAAATTTTGTGCAGATTGCTTAGGAGCTCTAGTATCTGCGTTGGATTTAATCGGTCTCTGAGGAATAATTTTAGGTGGTTCAATCCTATTTCTGGTTAAATAACTTTCTGATTTTTGAGGTTCAACTGTAGTTCTAGAGTATTGTTGAGGTTGAATCTGAGATTCCTTGATTTTCTCTGCCCACTTTATAATAATAATATTTATTATCATTATTTTCAATTATTCGTTCTCCATTCTCTAAATAAACTTCAATATAATAAATGATAACAGAACCAGCAGGAATTTCATCAATTTCAGCTATGTAATAATCCATCTTAGCATCCATAGGCATTTGATACCATGATTTTCCTTGATCAGCACTAAAAATCAAAATTACATTAAATATAGCTCTAGGAAAATCTTCTTCAGTAATCTTTACTACAATCTTTATTGTTTTCTTTTGATCCTCTAGAGCACTTGAAAATGCCTGTGCTTCCATTTCATCCCAAGCTGCACCACATTTTGGGCAATTTGTAAACCAATTAGGATATTCAAAACCACATTTAGAACAATTTTTAGTAAAATATCGAGTTGTTTTTATCCCTAATGATTTTTTTTCTTTCCCCATATTACTAAATCAAACTTTTTGAAATTAAACTCCCAAATAAATTTTTACTAAATATTAAATAGTAAAACGTACTAAATATATTTTTTTGTTGGTAGTGTGATTTAGAGCAGTACATTAGAAATAATACTGATTTGGATTTAAAAATTGAAAAGTCTAAAAAGTGAAATGGAAAGCCCTTTGAAATTTGTATATTTAAGAATAAAATCTCACAGTTAGAATATATTTCTTAATTTAACTTAACAAATTTTTAATTTTTTCACAATATCTTCTAGATCCTTGAGAAAATTTTTCAAATGAATTTTCTGAACATGAGGCATTAACACAACTCTTATTAAATTAAACTCTTCGAACTTTCCTGTCATCCAATTCCTTTTTCGCAATTCTTCATCGATCTCACATATTGACTCTCCGTCTTTGGTCGTAATACCTACAATGTTAATGATAGGTTCTGATGCTATTTTAAGCCCTTTAATTTCCGCAATTCTATTTTTTAGATAATTGGTATTATCCATACATTTTTTAACAATTTTATTAAACCCATTTATCCCTAAAGACTTTAAAATTGCCCAAAATGCAATAACTGTTCCACCAGGTCTTGTTCCAACAATTTGAAGATGTTTAAAATTACCACCAGCTAAATAAGGGATTTCAAATCCAATTTTTTTCAAGATTGATTTATCCCGTACAAAAATTCCACCTGTAGGAATTATTCCCATTCCCATCTTATGTGGATCTGCTGTTATAGAATCAACAGATTTCACTGAAAAATCCCAGATAGGACTAGGAAGGTTCAAATTTTTTAAAAAAGGTAATACAAATCCACCAAAAGCAGCATCTACATGAAAGAAGATATCCTTTCCATCCGTTAATTTGCCAATCTCTTCAATCGGGTCAACTAAACCTAAAGACGTGGTTCCTGCAATCCCTACTACCCCACATGTGCTTTTGGTTATTAAAGATTCAAATTGGTTCATATCTAAAGTAAAATCCTCATTTAGATCTGCTTTTCGAAGTTTTATATCGAGTAAATCAGCTGCTTTATCAAATGAAATATGAGCGGACTTAGGTAAAACAACCTCAGGATTAGCTATATCAGGTCTTAATTTCTTAGCAATCCTCAATGCGATTAGATTTGCTTCTGAACCACCTGTAGTAAAAGTACCGATTATGTTTTTTCCTCCAAAAAGTTCACCTATCTCTGAAATTAATTCTTGCTCTAAAGCTGAAGTCGCCAAAAATAATCCAGGATCACCCAAGTTTTTAGATAAATATTTGTTATATATTTGTTTTCCAAATTCAAGGGGCTCTGTACACATTGATCCTAAAATTGAACCATCTTCATAAAGAAAATCACTTTTCAATTTTTCTTCAAGTATTTTCAATATTTTCTGTTTCTCTAAACCTTCTTCCAACATCTTTAGGGTAAAAAAGTATTAATCTTAGGTATTTATTCATAGTATTCCACAAAATAGAAAAATTCTACCAATTAAAATTTTTCAAAATATTCCTAAATTCGTAATATAAAAATTTACAATAAATATTGCTTAGATTATAATTAATAAAATCTTTTTGAATCCCTCTCAGAATATTTGTCAATTACGTTCTCTAATTCCTTACTTAAATCAATCTCATAAAAATTAGCTACACAAATTATTGAGAATAGAAGATCTGCTAGTTCTTCTCCTAAATTAGATTTACCTCTTTTAATGACCTTTTTTGGCTTAAAACCTTCAAGAGAGTTAACCTCTCTTGCCAATTCCCCTAATTCCTCCATAATGGCAGAAATCATAGATAATGGGGGCCAATAACCTCCATGATCATTAATCCAATTATTTACAATTTTTTGGAGTTCCTTAAGTGAATTTTCATTCTTCATGAATTATGTAATGTTCTAAAACATTTAAAAGATAAATGTATTAGAAACTAACTATAAGGTATAAAGACATTTGTGAAAAACCTTCTTTAGCCATTGAAATCGGTAGTAACAAATAAATTCTAATATATCATTTATATAAGTAAAATCGATCTGGAAAAATAGGAAAAATAGGATGGGGATGAAATTTGAAAATAGAAAAAAAAGTATTAGTAACATTTTTAATTATTCTCGGAGCATCAATCTCACTATCGTTCGTTGGCTCTTATTTCATATATGATGCTTTAACTACAAAAGAAAGTAAAACGTGGACAACAGAATTCAATGTTGAGAATTGTACATTTTCTACTACGGGTAATAATACTTATTTTATTCTGGAGATTGGATTTTATTTGATCCTAGAAGGCGTTGATGAGGGGAATAATGTTAAACTCAATATTACCGTCTTAAATCAAACAGAGATGGTCGGAACTATTGAAACTAGAGTAGTACAAGAGAATGAGACTGTAAATGGTGAAATAGTTGAAATTTCGCGCAATTTCTTTGCATTTTGTGAGGAAACTAAATCTATTTTTTACTTTGGAGAAGAGGTTGATATTTATGAGGGAGGGATGATTGTTAGCCATGAAGGTGAATGGAGAGCAGATGAAGGAGACAATAAACCGGGAATCATAATGCCTGGCCTCGCATTAATTGGTGCTAGATATTATCAAGAGATTGCTCCTGGTGTAGCTATGGACAGAGCAGAAATAATAGAAAATAATGCTACAATTACAGTTCCGGTTGGGACGTTCGAAGGATGTTTGATTATAAAGGAAACAAGCCCTGTGGAACCAGGAGCTTTAGAATATAAATATCATGCACCCGGTATTGGTTTAATCATAGATGAAATGTTGGAGTTAGTTCAATACGGCTTCCTTTAATAAAAATAGAGAAGAAAAATTAAACTAAAAACCAAAAAAAATTCTTTTTCTTTTTTGAAATAAGCTTCCTAGATTTTAAAAAGATTATATTAGAAAATTTTAATGAAAAAGATGTTCTCGTTTACGGTTTTTCCATTCGGCTTGTTTCCCAGGATTATATCTATTAACTTCACTATAATATCCTGTGACTCTAGAATAAACCTTTACATCTTTAGAATAGCATACGGGACAACTGAATTGAGACCCTCTACTCATCTTTCTACACGAAGGACAATAAATGAAATCAATTGTATACGCAAAATACGCGGTATTTGTATTAAGGCAAATATTTTTAGTTAATTCCCATAAAGCATAAATATCTGGCTTTTGTTCTCCAAGCCAAATGTGAGTGATAACTCCTCCATTTACTATTGGATGAAATTCACCCTGTTTTTTGATTCTTTCTGATAAAGGAATATTCGCGTCATATCTGAAATGATCTGAATTAGTATAATATACAGAATTATTCTGCGATTGAGGATTTGCTTTCTTTGGAAAATGTTTTACATCTAATTTTGCTAAACGATTAGCTGTCGATTCGCTAGGTTGTTCCCAAAGAGAATAATATTTTTTATCTCTTTCTGTCATACTATTACATTTAGCGACCATGTAACTTAATATTTTTTTTCCCAAATCATAGGCAGTATTATTTTCATGTAATTCATATCCAGTTAGGCTTTTCACCGCTTCATTTAATCCTGTGAATCCTATAGAAAGATTCTGATCATTAATATTAAAAATAGGCTTACCTCTAATTTTCCCACTACATAAAGGTAAATGACCTGTCTTTAACCGTTTTGCCATTAAATTCCACTTTTTCCTTAGAATTCTCGCCGAAAGTTCCATTTTTTCATCTAATATTGTAAAGTAATCATCTTCATTTTTGGATAGATAAGCATACCGAGGTAAATTCAAACTTACGCTTTGTAATGAACCAATCGTAACATAATTTTCCCAAATATTTGCATTTTTTCTTTTTTCAGGATCGAGGATGCACTGCTCTATAATTTGATTTCCACTTAAAAACTTTCTACAACATTGGCTATGAATTTCATCAGGCATCCAATCTGGACACATATTTAGGAAATAAGGCGTTCCCATTGTTGCAACCTCTTCCATAACTTTTAAATAAGATGGCTCAAATTCACTTAACCATTCTTTCCTAATTTTAATCTCGTGTTTTGGGAAAGCAAATAGCTTTCCATTATGATCACCTTGGATATATACATCAGTCAAAGCATCAAAGAGTTTTAGACATTCCTCTCTATAATCGCCGTAGCTTCCTTTTATTTTTCCATGAGGTCCAACCGCTGGTATCTTTAACAAACCGTCTGGTACTGTCGGAGTACAAGAAATTGAAGTAAATGGAACTTGTCCTCCTCTTGCAGCAAAAATTTGATTAGTTTCAAAAATTAAACATTGCATTGATTGTTCTATTTCTTTATCAGAAATTCCACGAGCATAAGGAGCCAAGAAGGTTGTTATATAATCATATCCTTGACCACCACTAAATTCACCTTGAATAATCCCTAACCATTTTGCTAGGTGCGTAACTGCAACTCGCAAACTACCTGCTGGACCAGACTTACTACAATGAGCCCAACTCTCAACTGGAGGTAAACCATTTTCAAGAATCATCCGTGGATCCCATTCTTGACAAAATGGTCGCAAATCGAAATACCGAAGCATATGAATATGGAGATCTCCAAATAAATGAGCGTGAGCTTCTTCTGAATCTAAAATTCTTAATAGTGCGTATTCATCAGAAATTCTATTTGCCGCCCAATGATGAATACTTTCAGGATTCATGTCTTGATTTGCATTTTCATCAACCCCATATTCTAAAATAGCTTCATAATCCATCAATGGCATCCCAATTCTCGTGTATATTTTACGCTCTTCTTCAAAATGCTGTTCTGATAAAATTGAGCAAACGATTTCTCTAATGTGTGGACCTGATAGAAATTTAATCCCAGAAGAAATTATTCTTCTGACAACAAGTTCAGTAATCCTATCAGCGGATCTTTGATCTATACCAGTTTCTTTAATAAGACTATATTCAATTTTAAGTGGATCAAAAGGTACAACATCTCCTTCAGTTCTAAAAACTTGAGGTAATAATTTTCTTAAATAATTCCGCTTTATTTTTTCGCTATTTTTCTCTTTTATAGTTTTAGGATCTGATAACATTACCACTTTTTCACATCTCTTTTTCTAATTTTAATTTTCTTTAACAATAAAGAACTATAATCTACGATTCCTAAATGTACAAAATTTTGTCGGAGGTGTGATCTGAGTTAGGAGACTTATTAATTCTTTATTAACGTAAATATTTTACCTCTTTTGATATAAAAATTTATTTGTTTCTCTAATTTAAAGTTATTTTATTAATCCTTTATTTGCAAATTCTGTTATTGTTTATTTAAACCAGAAAAAAATACATAATTATTTGGAGTCTAATTGATTTGTAATTTATTATATCGCAATTAACCAATAACTCAAAATTTTGTCGAACAGATTACAGTTTTTATTGAATTTGTAACAAAATAGTTTTATAAAAATCTATAATGTGTATTTTTAAATAAAAAAATTTTTCAAATCAGGTTAATAAGGTGAAAGCATAATGATGAAAAATATTTTGAGTAAAGATAGCGCAAAAAAAATAACAATTTTTGAAGGAGTTCATCGAAAAACATTAATATATGACAAGAATCTTATGATTTGTCATTTTATACTTGAAAAGGATGCCGAAATCCCTGTTCACTCTCATAAAGAACACCAAATTGGATATGTAATAAATGGGAAATTGAAGTTCCTCACAAAAACTGGTGAATATATAGCAAAAAAAGGTGATAGCTATATTTTTGATTCAGATGAAAAACACGGTGCTTTGGTTTTAGAAGATTCCGAGGTAATTGATGTTTTCCATCCTGCTAGAGAAGACTATAAATGATTTATTTTAGTTTATATGAAATTCAGGAAATAACGTAGAGAAAAAAGAAAATATTTACCATTGATATGCAGCAACAGCAAATATTGCAAACATACATAACAAAAATTCTCCTATTAGCCAATCAAAAAAATATTCTCTCTTTTTATTCCTATCATTTTTAATTTTTGATGCTACCCCAAAACTAACTGCTGAATTCGTTCCTATAAAGATAATGAAGCTGAAAGTTATTGCATTTAAATTCAATTCTATTAGTTCAAGTATTGGGTCAAGGAATATCCAACCACCCATAAATCCTCCAAGGGCAATCAAAAACATCCAACCAGAAAATTGAACAATTTTTTCTAGTTTTATATCTAATTCCGAAAGAATTTTTTGACGTTCAATTTGTTTTTTTCTAACTTTTGACATTACTTATCAAATAACCTTCTTTTTGAATATTAAAAATTCTATAATTCTTAATTTTTATGATTTCTATATAACGAAAAATGATTTCATTTAGGTCTATTTTTTAAGAGTAATATTGCTTTGGCAATATCACCATCACATTCTTTTAATACAGTTTCTGCTTCTTGTTTATCAACGTTTGCTTGAGATGCAACTAAAATAATATCATTTTCCGTAATAGAGGGTTTAACATCGGTCTCTTCTATTGGTTCCGTATCTTCAATTACAGAATTTGATTGAATCGTAAGATCATCGGAAGAAAGCTCTTCTGCTTGTCCTATTATCTGATAAATCTCTTGACCTGCTTGTTTCATAAGAACGACTTCAGGTTGTTCTAGTACTAACGTTTTTTCTGATCCTTCAATTATAACTCTCGTTGCTTCTATTTGATCCATTTCGATACCTTGTTGTTGCATTCTTCTTCGCATTTGCCTCGATCCAAATTGACTACCCTCTCTCTTTGGAGCGGTTTGAGGACGTTTAGGTTTACTTTTTATTTTGTCTTGCATTTCTTTCGGCAATTTTACCAAATTCTTCACTTTTAAATTTAATTTCTATATAATTATATAATAATGTACAATTTATATCTTTGATTTATAAACTCCTTTTCGAACACTCGCAGCGACACCACTCGAGAAAGATTTAATATATGAGACAGGCAGTTTTAATCTCCCAATCGCTAATAATTCATCGTCTTGATTAACGACAATTACTTCATCTAAGCCTCTTAAATTTTCATCAATATCCACCACGTGTTTACAGAAAACATTCCTACCTTTCTTTATAAACTCAGAAATATCATTTAAGACAATGATTCTTAATTTTGGGGCTGAAGTATTATTGATTATCATTTTTGCTGAATATAAAGTTAATGTGAAGAAACCATTATTTGGTCGTAAAGTAAGCATTAAATTCTTTTTATGAAAAATATATCGAATTTTATCAGTAGTGCGAGATCTTTCAATAGAAATGAAATCTAATTCCTTAAATAGAATATTCGTTATCTCTTGACCAAATTGGTAATCTGAAATTGCTTTAACTTGTCTAATACCTAATAAATGTTCAATTTCCATTTGAATATAATAAAATAGATTAATATTATAATAAAAAAGCAAAAATAAATAAATTCTATTCAAAACTTATTATGAATATAGTCGAGATTCGACACATTTATCTCTTATTTTATTCATAACTTTATCGACAGCATCAATAAAGTCTTTATTGACAATTATATCTGCATCCTTTCTAATAGCAAACATACCTGCCTCTGTGGAAATTGCTTTTATATCTGCTCCAGTTGCTCCTTCGGTCAAATTTACTAATCGATTGAAATCTACTTTATCTTCTACATTTAATCTTCTAGTATGAATCTTAAAAATTGCCTTTCTTGCTTCCTCATCTGGAATAGGAAACTCGATCATACGGTCAAATCTCCCAGGTCTTAATAAAGCAGGATCTAAGATATCAACTCGGTTTGTAGCACCAATTATTTTTACATCCCCACGTTGTTCAAAGCCATCTAATTCACTTAATAATTGCATTAAAGTTCTCTGAACTTCTCTATCACCAGATGTGGCTACTTTCAATCTCTGAGAACCAATTGCGTCTAATTCATCTATAAATAATATCGTAGGGGCTTTTTCTTTGGCTAAATTAAAAATTTCTCTAACTAAACGAGCACCTTCGCCAATAAATTTTTGAACTAATTCAGATCCAATAATTCTGATAAATGTTGCTTCCGTTTCATGTGCAACTGCTTTTGCTAATAATGTTTTTCCTGTACCTGGTGGTCCGAATAACAATACACCTTTAGGTGGCTCAATCCCTATTCTTTCAAATAGTTCTGGCTTCTTCAATGGTAATTCGACAGTTTCTCTAACTTCTAGAAGTTGATCTTCTAGACCTCCAACGTCAACATATGATATATCTGGAATTGAATCAATAACTTCCATACCTTTCACAAATGGATCAAGTTTAGTAGGTAGAACCTCCATAATTGCGAATGTTCTCTGATTTAAAGCAACTCTCATTCCAGGTGATAAATTTTCATTTCTCACTTTTCTACTGGCATTAACCACAAAGCTTGGACCTGTTGAGCTCTTTACTATTGCCCTTCCTTTATCATCCAAGAAATCTATAATAGTTGCTGAAACTAATGGTGGTTCTCTTAGCCTATCAATTTCATTTCTTAAGCTGTGTAGTTCTTGTTCTAATCTTAATCGCTCTGCATCCAAGAGTTGCTTTTCTGTCTCTAAATTTCTTAACCTTTTCTCTAGATGTCTCGTATAGGTTATCAAATACTCGCCATCTTTAGTTTCTTCTCTTTTTCTCTTATCCTTGGTCGTAGTCAAATAAATTATTCTCCTTAGTTTCTCAATTTTCTTTTAATCTCAAGAAAGTGCTTTAATTTAATAATAAACTTTTCTTCATTTAAATTTAAGGTTATTTCTTGACTATTACTTTAAAATCTCAATTTTTAAAAAATTTATAGATTATAAAATATAATGGAATAATAACCACAAATTATAAGAGTTTTCAATTACCTTCTATATATAAAAGAGGATTCTATCAATTAGTAATACTTGAGATGAGTTTATGCCGAAACCTAGATACAATGAGATCGATAAGGAATGCCCTATATGCGGAGGTATTATTTGGGGAAAAGGACAGAGAGTTTTATTAGAGGGTGCTAAAATTACAGTTTGTGATAATTGTGCACAATATGGGACCAAAATCTATAAACCAATTACTAATGTTCAAATGAAAACAAAAGGGCAAATCAAGACTCAAATGGCCCCAAAAAAGCAATCTTTTAAACCTAAGGGCATTGAAGAATTAGAGATCGTTACGGATTACGCTAAGAGGATTAGAAATGTTAGAAATAATCTTAGACTCAATCAAGATCAATTTGCTCAGAAATTAAACGAAAAACCATCGTTACTTAGGAGAATTGAAGCAAGAAAAGTGGAACCAACTATTAAGCTAGCTAAGAAGATCCAAGAAGTATACAAAATCAAACTTTTAAAGAAAATAGATGAGACTAAAATTAGTGTTCAAGAAACTAAATTTATGAAAAAATCAACAGGGAGTTCCTTAGGAGATATTGCATTCATTAAGAAAAAGAGTAAGGATTCAGATTCCTAATATTTGTACCTATCAAAGTTGTTTCTAATTTAATTTTTTAATTTGTACAAGAGAAGAATTATACGCTCCTGATAAGCCCGATTCTTCAGGAATGTCAGGAGTAAATAGATTTACATTTGTACTTGTATAATAAGGTGATGATGCTCCGGAATAGATTAGAGCAATCCCAGATTTTAAAGATGGAAGTTCTGTCAATATATACTTAGCAGTTCCATATTCATTAGAAACAATGACTTCATTATCTATATCCAAATCTAAATCCAATATATCATCTGGATTTAAAAATATTCTTCCAAAATCTTCATAATATTTTAAATTCAATAATCCCAATTGAGAATGTAAAAAATAAGGATGAGAAGGGGAAATTAATATAAATTCATTTTTCTTACGGTTAACCTTCTGTTTTAATTCATATTTTCCAAACCTAAGCGTTATATCTTGAATTTGGATTTTATGTTTTAGAGTAGGAAACTTAAGATTTTTATAGGGTACGTATGCTTGATCGAATAATAAATGATATCCTTTTGAAATAATATTTTTGTATATGTTTTTAGGGAGCATATTTAGAACTTTATAAAATATATCTTCTCCAGATTCTTTAAAAATCGATGATTTATTATAACCAACTTTTAAAGCTAATTGCTGAAAAAACTCATAATTCGACATACAATCAGGATATGGACATGGCCCCCCAAAATTTAAAGATAAACTAGGGAAATAATATGGAGCAATTATGTCAGATGTTTCCAAATCAAACTTCGCTGGTAAAACAATATCCGCATAATTTGTAGTTTCATTTAAGAACAAATCTAAAACAACAACAAATAAATCCTTATTCAAAAGTGCTTCTCTTAATAAATTTTGATTAGGTAAGGAACTTGCTGGATTAAAATTATATACAAATAATAATTTAAAATCTCCAGTCGATAAAGCTTTACCGAGTGAAATTAAAGGAATTTCCTTTATATTCGAACTCATTTTAGACTTGCTAATATAATCCAAAATTGGTCCCGTTATGGACTTTATATAATCACTTTGAGAATATAACAAACCTGTTCCTTGTTTACCGATATTACCAAGTAATATCTGGACTAAAGCAATAGATTGAACAATTCTACCTCCATAAAAGTCTTTCTGAACTCCATAACCAATCATAAATAAGGTATGATGTTTGTGTTTTACCAACAAATTAACAAACTCCTGAAGTGATTCACCTTCGATCCCTATTTGAGATAATAACTTGTCATCATCAATATTTTCGATCTTTGAAACGATAGAAGAATAGGAATCAACATTTTTTTTAAGAAAATCAATATCAAAGACATTTTGCTTGCTAAGTGCTTTAATCAACAGCGTAGCCATTAAATATTCAGTACCAGGATTAATTTGTATAAAGCAATCGGCCTTTTTTGCTACTTGAGTATTTCGAGAATCTATTACAATTAGCTCAGTTTCATTTTTAATTGCTTGCTTAACCAAAAAATAAGCATGAATATTACTCTCTGAAAGATTACTCCCCCAAATCACAATTAAATTGGTTGCTGGATTATTAATTTGAAAGGGATTTGATATTGAATAAGTTCCAAATATTTTTTTCAAACTTTCACACCCACCTTCATTACATAGACCAGCACTGGTAACCGAACTTCCAAGTTTTGCAAAAAACCTTAGAGGAGAATACATGGATATCAATCCAGAATTTCCTGCATAAAATGCGCCAATTATAGATTTTTCTTGCCGTTTTTCTTTAATTTCTATTACTTTCTGAGCTATAGTCTCTAATGCTTGTTGAGGGGAAATTTCTTTAAAATTTTTTTCAGGTTTTTGACTTATCCTAGATAACGGTTTTTTTAAACGCTTTGGGTGATATAATAATTCTTGTCGATTATTATATTTAGAACAAAAAAACCCATTTGTAAAAGGATGATTTTTTAAAGGTTTTGCAGAAAGGAATTTATGTTCTACGGCATTATCATTCCAAATCCCTTTAAATACGCAAGAACCATAACAGTCTTTTGTACATGTTCCAAATCTAACAATCTCTTCCATAAATAGTTATATATTTATAGTTATTTTAAGGTTATTGACAAAGAAAAAGGATACTAATATTAACTAAGAGAATTTTAATCAATTAATATTTTTAAGTTCTGGCTTAAAGCAATCTTATTTTTTAATAATTCTATAATTTTTTGGTTATCTTGAGCTTCTAATGGGTTTCCACAATCAGGGCATCTAAAGTTGAGTTCAAAGGCTTCTTCAAAATTATATTTAATATTGATATTTTGACAATTTTTACAAATAAAAAAATAATTATTTTCCTCAAATTCTAATCGCTGTCTTAATTTAGTTTCTATCAACTTTTTTTTCTCAATAAGGATTTCCTCTAACAAATCAAATTCATGCCACCAATAGTAGATAAACCAGCCTGTAGATTTATCTCGAATACGTCTGAATTGTGCTAATTTTTCTGAATATAATTTATAGAGTGTTTTTCGCACCGTATTCAACTTTAAAACTTCGGTATCATCTGGCTCAAAGTCAATTTCTGTGTCTTTAATCTGTGATTTTATGTTTTCTGTAATATCCTCATCTGTTATATCTTTTGATTCAGAATTTAGAAGCTCCAATCCAACATATACACCAATATCTCCAGCAATAATATATAGAAAAGATTTCAAAAAAGGATTTAATTCTGTGATGCAGATCTACCTTATTTACGATTAGTATTAGGTTTGATAATTATTTATTTTTCATGAAAATTAAATTTTTTTAAAAAAATTATAAATTAACAACTAAACAACAAAATTATATTGTTTTTCAATAATCTCTTGATCAATCTCTAAGGATCGAATCAGTTTACCTTTCCTTATTGCCAATATTCTCTTTAATCCCCAATTATCGATATCTTCAGGTAATTTGATATCTGTAATCTTGTAATTATTTGTTATTGTTATATTTTTCCATTTTTCAGGAAGTTCTGCCTTGAAATCTGGTATAACCAAATCTAATAGAGTTCTTAAATTATGTTCTGTATTATTTAACACACCCGTACAAAACTGTATCCTCTTACTTACATCATCTTCCTCTATTTTCTTTTTAGAAGGTTGTGGGATGCTAGTTTTAGTTGTTACCTTGCACGTGGGGCTAACATTAAAAGAAATCAAGTAATAACTAGTCTTTCTAAAAGCTTCAATACTTTCTAATAGAGTTTCCTTATCAGTTATGCTTAGTATTTTAGCTTTATAATTCTTGGCTTGACCTGTTGATTTTTTAAGCGTCCAGTCAAATCCTAAGTTTGTAATTAAATCACTTATATCATTTCCAGATATTAAGATCCCCTTTATTTGAACTTCCTCTTCAGAAAGAGAATTAACTACTGCCTCGAGAATTAAATCTTCATATTCATGAGTACCCTTAAGCGTTATACGAGTGTTAGTTTTTGTAATCTTCAAAGCTGGACCAATAAATTCTCCTTTTGAATATCTATAAAAATGACGATGGACATCTATATGGTGTTTTGTAGGGTCCTTTAATATAGGAGATTCAATAATTTTTTTTAGAAAATGCATCTTTATCTTTAAAAATCTTTCTTCAATATTAATATAAGTTTTTGTTTAGTATATATCAAAAAATCAGAATTTTAAATTTTATTCATCAATAAAATTAAAAAAAAATAATTCATAACTTAAAACTATCAATTATAAAAAATAGATTATATTCAAATGCCTACCATACCCTCATTAACTTTATGGGCCTTAGCATGGCTTTTTCTTTTCATAGGTTTATTTGCTCTAACAATTTTAGTAATTTATACTAGATATGGTAGAGAAAAATCAGTTCGTTTATCAGTAATAAGCATTTTTATAGCATCAGTATTTCTAGGTTTTTCTATTCACTTTTTTTTATTAAGCTGGGGAATATGAGAAAATCTTTAATCCCTTAATGAAAATGTCTTATATTTATCATTTATAATTTAAGTTCTTAATATTTAAAAAGAAAAAATGTATTATCTCTATTATTAAATCTTAAAATAAATTTTCTCAGGTTATTAAAATGTT
>SMTZ1_10004440_pt1 | contig 14103 bp, 13 predicted proteins | sample DeeMarSWOR136_30_FD_25667 | JGI IMG/M metagenome (IMG submission 25667) | reverse complement strand
CATAATGACCCTTAATTGGTTAAGTAACATCAGTGGATCATGGCAAGTCTTTGGCACTAATTCTAGTGTTGGTGATGGAACCTATACCCAAATTAATGATGATTTCAATGACTATGACACTACATACTGGTGGTATGTGACAGTTACCGATGGTATTTATACTAAATCCAGTCCAATATTCCATTTCACCACTAAAAAGAATTATCCACCATATACTCCAAGTGATCCTGATCCAGAGAATGGTGAAACAAATGTAAACATCAATGTAGATCTGAGCTGGAGCGGTGGTGATCCTGATGGTGATGAAGTTACTTATGATGTTTATTTTGGAACAACAAGTCCGCCACCAAAAGTAGTAAGCAAACAATCAGTAACTATATATGATCCAGGCATACTTGATTTTGATACACAATATTATTGGAAAATCGTTTCTTGGGACAGCCCAGGGGGCTTATCTACATCTGGACCTATTTGGAGTTTTACAACTGAAAAAAACCTACCACCAAATACACCAAGTAATCCAGATCCATCTAACGGAGCAACAGATGTTTCTATTGAAAAGGTACTCAGTTGGACAGGCGGAGATCCAAACCCTGGTGATACAGTGACCTATGATGTTTATTTTGGAAAAAGCAGTCCTCCACCATTAGTTGAAGTTGTGTCTCATCCAGGCTATGATCCAGATACAATGGATTTAGCAACAACATATTACTGGAAGATTGTTGCTGAGGATAGTCAAGGTGAATCTGCTACTGGCCCAATATGGCATTTCACAACAGAGTTAGAACCAAATCAACCACCAACAAAACCAGAAATATACGGTTCATCTAGGGGACCACCAGGTGAAGAATTATCTTGGGCATTCATATCAGATGACCCTGATGACAATCAAGTCAAGTATGTCATCCAATGGGGAGATGAAACCAGTGAGGAAACAGATTATTATCAAGACAACACATTAGTTGAAGTATCTCACATCTATGATGAAGAGGGAGATTATACCATAAAAGCTAAAGCTGTAGACGAAAAAGGATTTGAAAGCCAAAAAGGTACATTTGCTATCACAATAATACCAAGATCCAGAGATGTATATCAATTTTTAATCTTAAGGATGCTAGAACTGTTTCCAATTCTAGAAAGACTACTGTATATAATCAGGGTAATATAGATTTGGATGTTAAGAACCAAAGTAATATTTGTAATAACACATTCTTAAAACGAAATATCACGCTAGATTAATATCTCATCAAATTGATAATCTTCCCATTTTTTAAGATCCAATAAAATATCTAGTTCAATAGGCGTAATAATTGGTACTTTATACTGCATATAATCATCAATAGCAATTCTTGGACAGGCTGTAGAAACAAAACAATCAATTTCCTTATAGCCCTCTAAAAAAGATGGCAAAAAATTATTTAATGAAAAAATGTAAGATTTCTTTGATCTAGAATCAAGTTTTTCTTTGATTTCATATGCTAATTCAATACGTTGTTGACCTAATTTAGTCCCAATAAGGATTCCAAAAATATGTGCATCTTTTGATCGAGCAATTGCACCATAACGCTGTCTTAGAATCATATCTTTTAGATCTTGTAATTCTTTTTCTCTAACCTCATTTGAATAAGGATCACAAACTATAATTTGTTTATTAAAAAGTAATAGTAAACCAAGAGGATGAAAATTACCACTTCCAATAAATATTAAACTGTCAACCTCATCTGCAATCGATTTAGCTGCTGAAAAATTACATCCTAGAATCTGGCCTTTTAATTCAATTCTACTATCTCCTTTACCAATAAATGGTTCAAATTTATTATTAACAAGCAACTTTTTTGCTTCATCAAGTAAATGGACGTGTTGAGCTGTAGAAACCAAACCAACTTTTTTATTTTTAATTAGTGGAATTGCTTTTTGAATAACCTTTGAAACATCTAAAACAGATTTAACATTAACAAACAAGGTTGGAATCAAAAGATCTTTAATATTAGAAATTGGAGTGTGCCCTATTTGAATAATGAAATCAACACCTAAATTCTTTAGATCATAATTAGGTATATCACAAGCACCAAAACAAGGATCAGCAGAGATTATTACACTAGTATTTGTTTTTTCTTCCAGAAATTCAACAAATTTTGAAAAATGAGTTTTTAAACCATCTGGAATCTGTAATAAAACTTTCTTATAATTATTTTTAACTATAATATTAACAGCATTTTCTAAGTCAATTTTGTATCCGTGTATATTCAAAATTTGATCCTCACTTAGTTTTCTTAAAGCTCTGTTCCTTAATCCTATCTTTTTTCCATCCCAATTATGTACCAATGTTCTGGTGGATCTAATTCAGTATCAACAGTTAAATGTGTAATCAGGAGTTTTGGGTGAAGACCTTTTAAATCGTCTAAATCTACTTTTTCGAATTTCTTCAGGTTGTTTAGATATGCCTGTTCTGTTAGAGCATTTGATTCGTAATTTTCTTTGGTTCTTTTTAATATTCGATTGATACATGCATCTTTCGAACAATTGGTCTGTAGAATCACAAATATTTTATTCTGTGCAGCAGCAACACCAGCAGCTCTCCTCCGAAGTTCTTGAGTTACAAAAGTGGCATCTAAAATTACACCGCTATCTTTTTTTAACGACTCTTCGGCACGTTTGAACATCTCGTCATATACACGTTTTCGTATCTCATAATTATTAGCTATCTTCTCATCAAATATATCCATACCTTTGAGTACTTCACGTCTAATCAAATCTGTTCTAAGTATAGGAAATCCCTTTATCTTTGATACTTCTGCTGTAGTTTCAGTCTTCCAAGATCCTGGAAGTCCACATGCAATAAGAAGTGTTCCCAGTTCAATTTCATTTTCAATGAATTTTGCAAAAGGTTCTTTCATATATTCACACCCTTATGATAGTTAATTAAATCATATACCCTAAATATCTTCAAATATATATTATTAATCTTCCAATTCCTCCTATTAATTAATCTGAGATATAAGAATATGCCAATGCAAAATATTTCTGAGCAATATTTCTTGATTCTATTTTTTTATCCTCAGGAACAGCTGTATCTTTCAGTATGAAACTTGTAACCTTTCCTCTCACATAAGCTCTGTATACCTTGTAATAGTTAATAAGAGAATGGATAATTTTATCATTTTTCTCGCTTATGCGAGTTAGATAGGCAGTACAAAGCTGTTTAGACAACCTATAACCACCATTAAACTCAAGATCCATAAGCAGAAAGGCGATATCAGAGAGAATATCGGAGTATCTAAACCTATCGTTGAACTCAATACAGTCAAAGATGATAATCGGATCTGTAAGACAGATATGTTCCATATGAAGATCACCATGACAATCCCTAATTTTACCGTTTTTAATCCGTTGGGCAAATAGTTCCATATTTTCCTTATAAAAATTTTCAGTCCAATTTTTTAAGTTGTTGTACTGTTCTTTTGTAATAGATTCGCCAACAAATTCTTCTGTTTGTTGGAAGTTTTCATCTGTATTAAATTTGACAACATCAACACTACCAAATTTATCGATTTCTTTTGACCTATGGGATTCCTTGTGAAAAGCAGCAATTGCATCAGCAATTCTTTCAAGATCATAGGTAGTTACAGTTCCTTTATGAAATCTTGATTTTAAGAGATCTTCATCTGATAACCGTCTCATCTTCACTGCAAAGTCTACAATTTTTCCCTTCCCATTTATGGCGTGTTTTGAACCATCAAAAGTAACGGGGTAAACACCCAGATATACATCCTGGGAAAAACGGTTATTTAGTTCAACTTCCTTATTGCAAAAAAATTTCCTTTTTTCTAGGGTCGAAAAATCCAGAAACTCAAAATTCACTGGCTTCTTGATCTTATAGACAAATTCGTTCCCAATAAAAACAGTTGAAATGTGTGTTTGGGCTAATGTAACCTTCTTGGGTGTTTCAGGGTATGCTGAAGGTTGCATTAAATCCTCGATTAGTTTTGATTGCTCCATCGAAATCAAGGAAAAGATGGTGTTTTAAAAGTTTTATCTATAAAACAAGACAATAATGCTTGTTTGAACAATTAATAAACAAATAATAGCAGGAATATACATCTTATACATACGCGTTGTATCGGTTTTTAAATAATCACTACTTACAACATTACAAAGGTGTATCGGAGAGATGAGATATCCAACTAATGAACTGATAAATATTATACTAGCAAATCCAACTATATTAAGACCTGTATATCCAAATAATGGTTCAACAAGGAAATATGATAATGCTATTGCACCAAAATTGTAGCCTGTTATCAATCCCATTATTAAAGGAACAATAATAACTATAATGATAGGGTGAAAAGGTAAATCTCCTATTAATGTTGCAATCATTTCATTAGCTCCTGATACCTCTATCATCTGTCTAAAAATCATTATTCCAATAATAGCAAAAGCAAGATTAAAAGACACAGAACGTTTAATTATTTGATAAAATTTCTTCCAGTCAATTTTTATTAAAAAATAAAGTGCAAAAATACTAAGAACTACCCCAACTATGAAAATCGTTCTCTGGAAATCTTTAAGATTCTCAATTCCTATAGCTGTAAAAGTTGAAAAAAATATTATATAGATAATGATTGGTATAATCGGTGGAAGGAGATATATTAAACCACTATATTCCTTTCTAGGTTTTGTTTTGGGTGTTGGAATTTTTTTAATGTAAAATTTCAGAAATACTAAACCTATTATTATAAATGTAATAAAAGCAGGAAAGTCTGCAACTATTAATTCATAGATATCAATATTTGCAAAATCAGCACTTATAATCAACATCATGGCAGATGAAACAGGAAATATTGGAAACCAGATATGTCTAAACCAAACATTTAAAAAATTTTTTTGACTTTGATTTAATTTATATTTTTCTCCTTCTTTATCTATTAATGGAGCTGAAAAAAGAGCTCCCCCAGGCACTGGCATAAGACCATATACTGCCGGTATTACTCCAAGAGTTCCCCCTTTATAGAATATAGATCTCAAACTTGTTATCATTTTTTTTATTGCACCAGTTTCTTGCATACTTTTTGCTAGAACAAATATTATTGTGAGAAGAATAGCTAATTCAATTGTCTGAAAGTCAAATACTTGATTATCATAATCATAAATCAATGCTTTACCAAAAGCTATTGGTATTTTAATTGGATCTATTTCTGGTAATGAAAATATTACTACAATAATTGAACCCAAGATTAAGGATAAACCAAAATTAAATTTTTTACGTATTAAATAAATAATTACAATGAATGCAACAATTATCCCAAATAGGTTAAGCATCGATGCAACGAAACAAAACTAGGTATAATTAATTAACCATCATAAGATTTTCTTATAGTCCTTATTTTTTTTCTTGTTGCATTCTGGATCCTTCAGCCCACATCTCATTAAATTCTTGATTTAATTTTTGGACGATATCTTTTTCAACTGTCCAAAAACCTAATTCATCTTTTTTTATTGGACCTGCAAGGATCAATGCTCTATCCTCACCTAAAACAAAATTTCCTGTAATTCCTTGATGTTCCTTAACATCCATTCCAGCAAACATTTCTTTGCTCTTATATTTTTTAACTATGATTTTTGAATCTTTTGGTAGTTCTACATCCGAAATATATTCTGCCATGATTCTGGGATTTGATATCTCAGAGATATTCCAGCTTTTTGTATGTTTTGAAGCTGGTGGAACTTGTGATGTTTTTTTCATACCTATCTCAATTGCAAGACCAACAACAACTACGCCAATAGCAAATCCTATAATCAATGAAACTATATCCATGCTCCATCCACCTAATATAGGGTATAATTAAACATGGATATAATAGTTTGGTTTGTATAAATGGTCTGTATAAATATAAGGGTAATCTTTATTTTGAACTTTGTGTTATGGGCAGAGGAAAAAATGGTAAGGTTTTAACATTATGGATGATAGTATTAAAGCAAAAATAAATGAACTTAGAAAAAAAAATGATGCAATCATTCTAGCACATAACTATCAACTTCCAGAGATCCAAGATATTGCTGATTTTTTAGGTGATTCCCTAGATTTAGCGATGAAGGCAACAAAAACAGATACAAAAAATATAATCTTTTGTGGTGTCGATTTTATGGCCCAGTCTGCTAAGATACTAAATCCAGATAAAAATGTAATACATCCAGACCTAGACGCAGGCTGCCCAATGGCAAATTTAGTTAATCCTAATGAACTTTCTAAGTTAAAAAATGATAATCCTGAAGCAGAAGTTGTTTCTTATATTAATACAACAGTTGAAACAAAATTATTATCTGATATATGTTGTACCTCTGCTAATGGAAGAAAGGTAGTAGAAAGCCTTTCTTCAAAAAAAATAATTTTTGTTCCTGACAAAAATTTAGGAGCATATATACAGAGATTTGTTAAAGATAAAAAACTAATAATCTGGCCTGGTGTTTGTCCAACTCATCATAGAATACATAAAATGGAAATTTTAAGAATAAAAAAGAATCACCCAGATGCCGAGATCCTTGTACACCCAGAATGTAGACCTGAAGTCATTGATATATCAGATCATGCTTTATCTACAAATGGTATGGTAAACCATGCCAAAAATTCAGATTCAAAAGAATTTATTATTGGAACTGAAAAAGAGCTCTGCTACAGGTTGAAAACTGAGAATCCTGATAAAATATTTTACCCAATAAAAACAGCTATTTGCCCAAATATGAAAAAGATAACCTTAGAAAAAGTCTTAAATAGCCTTGAACACTTAGAACCAAGAATAGAATTTTCAGAAGAAATAATAAAAAAAGCAAAAAAACCTCTTCAAAGAATGATGAACATTGGCCGGGGAGATTAAATGAAAAAAGTTTATATGGACTATGCTGCAACAACACCAGTTGATCAGGAAGTTTTAAAAGATATGTTACCTTATTTTGACAAAATTTATGGTAATGCTTCTTCCATACATTATTTTGGAAGAGAATCACTTGAAGCCGTGGAAAATGCTAGAGAGCAGATTGGTAGTCTACTTAATTCCAAACCTGATGAGATTATATTTACATCTGGAGGGACTGAATCTGATAATCTTGCTGTTAAAGGTGTGGCATTTAACAACAAGAAAAAAAGAGATACTAAAGGATATCATATAATTACTTCCGAAGTGGAACATCCTGCAGTTCTTGAAACCTGCAAGCATTTAGAAAAACTAGGCTTTAATGTGAAATATTTGTCTGTTGATGAATATGGATTAATAAATCCTAGTGATTTAGAAGACGCAATTTCCAGAGATACTTTTCTTGTAACAATAATGTTTGGTAACAATGAAATCGGAACAATTGAACCTATAAAAGAAATTGGAAAAATCACAAAAAAACATAATATATTATTTCATACTGATGCAGTTCAAGCAATTGGCAAGGTTCCAATTGATGTAAAAGAATTAAATATTGATTTATTGTCGATTTCTTCTCATAAAATATATGGCCCAAAAGGCGCTGGAGCTTTATATATCCGAAAAGGAGTAAAATTACAGACATTAGCACATGGTGGAGGTCAAGAGAAAGGTCTACGTAGCAGTACACACAATACTCCAGGAATAGTTGGTCTTGGAAAAGCTTGTGAGCTTTGTAAAAAGAGAATTTATGAAGATGTTGCACATCTTGAAAGCTTGAGAGATACTCTTATTAAAAAGGTTCTAGAAATCGAGGAATGTTACCTAAATGGTCATCCTGTAAAAAGACTGGCAAACAATGCCCATTTTCGTTTTATGGCAATTGAAGGAGAATCTCTGAATCTTATGCTTGATGACAAGGGAATTGCTGCGTCTACTGGATCTGCATGTTCATCAAAGAAATTACAAGCATCTCATGTTCTATTAGCTATTGGACTAGATCCAGCTGAAGCACATGGATCTATAAGATTAACCCTTGGCAGAAAGAGTACCAAAGAAGATGTTGAATATGTCGCTAGTGTGTTACCAGAGGTGGTATATACTCTTAGAAACATGTCACCGTTATGGAATAAGTAAGGAGATCATATCATGAAAGATATGTATACAAAGAAAGTTTTGGATCATTTCCGCAATCCTAGAAATATTGGTGAGATAAAAGATGCTGATGGAGTTGGTACGGTAGGTAATCCTGTTTGCGGTGATGTGATGACTATTTATATCAAAGTTAAAAATGATAAAATTGATGATATTAAATTCAAAACCTATGGTTGTGCAGCTGCTATATCTAGTAGTAGCATTGCAACAGAGATGGTAAAGGGTAAGACATTGGATGATGCATTGAAATTAACAAGAAATGATGTTGCTAATGAACTTGGAGGTTTACCTGCATATAAAATGCATTGTTCTAACCTTGCAGCAGATGCATTACACAAGGCCATAGAGGATTATAGGAAGAAAAAAAGTAAGTGATACTGATGAGTTCATACATTGAAATCGATGGTTGGAAATCAAATATCCGTTTTTCATCAGCCCATATTATTCCTGAATATGAAAAATGTGGACGCCTTCACGGACACTCATATGCTGTTCATGTTAAGGTAAGTGGCAAACCGGATGAAAAAGGAATAATTATTGATTTCTCACTGCTAAAAAACGGTCTTAGACAGATTGTCGATGAACTAGATCACAAAATTTTGATACCTGAAAAAAGTAAAGCAACAAAAATTGTAAAAGAAAAAAAGAGTGTTAAAATAACCTTGAATAAAAATAACTATCTTTTTCCAATGGAAGATTGTGTTTTTTTACCAATTGATTCTACTTCTGCTGAGAATCTTTCAGGTTACATTTTAGATAAAATATTAGAAAAAATTACTCTACCTAACCACGTTGACGGCATCGAGATTGGTGTTGATGAAGGATATGGTCAGGGTGCAAGAATTTCTAAACTTTTTGATAAATAGCTGATTAAATGGTAAAAAAAGCGGTTTGTCTTATTTCTGGTGGTATCGATTCTTGTGTTACTGCATACTTAGCAAAAAATGAGAACTTTGATATTTATGCACTGACTATTAACTATAGTCAACGTCATAAAAAAGAGATTGAATGTGCTAAAATTATATCATCGTTTATTGGTGCAAAAAATCATATTATCATCGATATAGACTTTAGTAATTTTAAAGATTCATCACTTTTGGATAAATCCCTTGAACCTGAAAGGGATCGAGATTTAGATGAAATCGGAAAAATAATCCCATCTACTTATGTTCCAGCAAGAAACACAATTTTTTTATCTATTGCCCTAGCATATGCAGAAACTATTGATGCAGAAGCAATATTTATCGGAGTTACATCTACGGATTATTCGGGATACCCTGATTGCCGACCCGAATATATTGAAACTTTCCAAAAAACAGCTGATTTAGCAACAAAAAAAGGTATAGTTGATAAATCAATAAAAATCAAAGCACCACTAATTCATATGAGCAAGGCTGATATTATTAAAGAGGGATTAAAACTTAGAGCTCCCCTTGAAAAAACCTGGTCTTGTTATATGGGACGAAAAAAGGCTTGTGGTAGATGTGATTCTTGTCTCTTAAGATTAAAAGGCTTTAAGGAAGTAGGAGCAAAAGATCCTGTTGATTATGAATTCTTACCAGATTGGTATATAAAATCATGATTCTTGTTTTTTTCTTTCTTTATAGTAACTGTAAAGATCCAATGATATCGGTATAGAGATTAAAACCGCTATTAGAATAATTAAACAAATAATAGAGTCTTGAGGTACATTACCTAATGTGCCTTTTCCGCTAGTAATATCGTTAAATAATAGGTTCAATGTTCCAATCCAAGGAAGTTCACTCCGAGCTTTTCCAGATATCCATTCCAGCTTTATTGGTTGATCACAAATTCCTCCTGGTGCTTGGTCAGCTCTATCATTGGTTACAGGATTATCACCTTTTGTGATATATCCTGAGTGAGGAGGATTGGGAATATAATTTTTAAGACCAAGTTGATCTATTGTTATAGATGTTTTGTTGAAAATATCATATCCTTCTACTGTATAGGTTCCCTCATCCTCATTGTATTCAATCCAGCACATGACTCTATGGATTATCTGATCTCTGTTTTCATCTCCATAAGGTCGGTAAACAATAACATCTCCAAAATCTCCATAGTAATAGTTATCAGGATCTCTTTCAATTTGTGTAAAAATATCACTATGTTTGTTAACTTTTACAAGAAGTACCATATCCCCTGCATTAATTGTACCAAATCGTCCAAAGGGTTCATTGAGATGCATCATGCTTCCTGATTCAATTGCAACCATTGGCGTACCAAACCATTGACCGGTATAAGCCCATAAAGCTGTTAAAATAATCAAAACAAGTATCAAAGCAACCATAACATCTCTAATTAAGGATATTTTATTATTATCACTACGCCAAAATTTTAAAAAATTTTGTTTAAATTTTTTGAAAATATCCTTATAACTCATTCTTTATCACTATGAAATCTTATGTCTTTTTGTTTAGAGACTATACTTGTTGTTTCATCTCCACATATTGGGCAAATCTTAACATTATCCGTGAATTTTTTACCGCACCCACGACATCGAGAAACCCATTTAAACCTTTTTGTTATTCCTGATTGGTTGATTGATTCAAATTTTATATTTAATTCATTGGAAAGATTTTGAATTGAATAATCATCAGTTAAAATTATTACTTCTAAATCATCATCTTTTTTAAGGTCTAGTGCAAGAGCAATAATTTCAATATCTGTATCAGATAATTTATTTTGATCACCAGTTTTTTTGGAAACTCTCTGTACTTTTTCGAATGTATCTTTGTTTGGAGTAAGAATTGATAATCCTTTTCCTATTAAAAATTGAAAATTTTGATAATCACGTCCCCCAGGAGTAATTTCATCAGAAACTTTTGGAGTAGTTACAATTTTTGCTTCCATGAAGTTAATCGGTTTTCCAGAAAGAATTGCTGATGTGTCCAGGATATATCTTTTACGTTTCTTACTCATGGTGAGGTCTCCTAAAAGGCTTCCTGTATTTTATTTTAACCGATTAAAAATATGATGTAAAAAAGTCACTGGAATATTTTGATTATATCTTTAATTTTAATGAATTTTTGTTCTCCAGTTTCCATATCTCTAACAGTTACAGAATTTTGCTTAGTTTCTTTAGGACCAAGGATTATAGCTTTTTTTACATCGATAGAACTTGCATATTTAAGAGATTTACCAAGACCACGTCTAAGCAGATCTAAATCAACTAAAAACCCTTCGTTTCTTAATATTTGAACAATATTAATTGCCAAATCAACAATGTCTTCGTTTAGGGGTATAACATAAGCATCTATTTGTGATTTAGGAAATCTATAGTTTTCAGACTCTAAGGCAACTATTGTACGATCAAAACCAATTGCAAACCCTGCAGAAGGAGTTTTTTTACCTCCAAAAAGGGAAATTAAATCATATGCACCTCCTCCACAAAGTTGTTTTTCGGCTCCAAGTATTGGTGCTTCAATTTCAAAAACAAGTCCCTTGTAATAGTCAAGACCTCTGACAATACTCATTTGTACTTTATAATTTTTAATTCCAAATGCCTTTTCAATTAACTTTAGTATTTGTTCAAGCTCTCCAATTTCTTTTATTGCTGAATCATCTTTGAAATATTTTTTAATGATTTTCACATCTGGTGTTTGAAGAATTTCTATAAATTTATTAGCATCTTCACCTTTAATTCCAAAATCTCTTAAAACATCAAAAACATCTTCAAACAAAGATTTATCTATTAGAGGAATTAGATATTTTTGTTGCTCTCTTGTTAATTTGAGTTGTTTGAATATTAATGATAATATGTTTAGATTTCCGATATTCAATCTAAGGTCTTCTATTCCTGAATTTTCTAAAATTTTATATGCTAAAACTATGAGTTCAGCATATGCCTCCGGAGTATCGGTTCCTATTATCTCGCATCCTGCTTGTCTAAATTCTCGATATCTTCCCTTTTGTGGTCTATCATACCTAAAACAATTTCCAAAGTAAAATAACTTAAGAGGTTTTGGCTCCATTTGAAGTTTATCGACATAAAAACGAATTACTGGAGCAGTTAATTCAGGTCTGAGCGCAAGATCTCTACCCCCCTTGTCCTTGAAAGAATATAATTCCTCAATAATCTCCTGTCCAGATTTAGCTGTGAAAAGCTCAAGTGTTTCAAAAGTTGGGGTTTGGATCTCACGGTAACCGAATGTCTGAAAAGTTGATCGCATGCCTTCTTCAATGTATCTGCGTTTTTGCATATCTTCGATAGAAAAATCCCTTGTTCCCCTTGGTATTTTAAACACGTTTTGTTTGTATAAACATCTTGTTTAATATTGTTTCGACTAAAGACTTTTTATAATGATTGATATAGACTAACCAAAACATTTATATTTATTTGTTCTTTATTTTAATATGTATAATTAAATATATAGGGGATTGATGAAGATTAGAAAAAAAATAGTCTATCTATTGATTTCTTTACTCATTTTTTCTTCTTTTTCAGGAGCAAACACTATTAATATGTATCTGTTTGAGCCATTAAATACTAAATCCGTAATTCAGAATTACTCTCATACTGTTTTTGCAGGAATAGTTGGTTCTCAAGTTTGTGGCCCATGTCACAATTGGAGTCAAAACATTTACAATACATATATCTCTGGCGATTATGATTTTGAGTATGCGTCCATGATTGTGTATGATGATGAAGGACATGTTCTAAATTATGATGCATTTTATTGGGCAAATAATTATAGTGTAGGAGCATTCCCAACTACTATTTTTGATGGAGATTATCAAAGAATCAGTGGTGATCATATTGAACAACTTCCAGATGCCCTAAATACTTGTGGTAATAGAACTGTTACAGATATAAATGCAAATATTACAGTTGAATTGCTTGGAAATGCATCCATTAACGTATCTATCGCAATACAAAACAACGAAGAATCTCAATATAATTGCTATATCAGAGCATTTATTACAGAGATTATATCCAGATATAATACATCTCTTGGTGATCCATTTCATTTTGGTTTTTTAGATTTTGCTTTTGATGAAAGCATTTCAATAAATGCTGGGAATACCTACTCAGATTATATTATTTGGAATGGAAATGAGCACTCAGATAACCATGGTGATGATTTTGGTGATATCAAAGCAAATAATATTCAGGTGATACTAGCTGTTTATAACAGTAGCAATGGGTATGTTGATGAAACCGTATTAGCACATATCCCTAATAGTCCACCAGTTAAACCAGGTAATCCTTATCCAGAAGATGGTTCAATAGATGTAATTGCTAATGTCGACTTAAGATGGAATTGTATTGATCCAGATGGTGATGAATTAACATATGATGTTTTTTTAGGTAAAACAACTCCCCCACCTTTAGTCAAATCAAATCTATCAGAACCGTTTTATGATCCTGGTATTCTTGATTTTCAGACAACTTATTATTGGCAGATTGTTGCCAGGGATAATCGAGGTGGATTAAATGAGAGTTCTACATGGAATTTTACTACAAAATCAAATAAACCACCTAACACACCAGGACAACCATTTGGACCAACTAATGGAGCTGCAGGAGCAGAACTTGAATATGTTACATCAACATATGAACCTGATGGGGATGACCTATATTATTGGTTTGATTGGGGAAACGGAAATAACAGTGGATGGATAGGACCAGTACCATCTAATGAAATCGCAAATGCGAGTTATATCTGGACGGAGGGTGGAGATTTTATTATAAGAGTCAAAGCTAAAGATGTCTTTGGTGCAGAGAGTAATTGGTCAGAAAATTTGTTAATACATATAGTTGAGCCGGTTATAAAGATTCAAAATATAACTGGTGGATTATTCAGATTAAAGGCTGTTATAAATAATATTGGTGATGGTGATGCAACTAATTTGAATTGGAATATTAGTTTAACCTCGGGTTTGATATTATTTGGTGAAAAATCATCTAGTAAAATTACAAGAATTCCTCCTGGGGCTGAGTTTAAAATTCGTTCAAAATTAATAATTGGAATAGGCAGAGTTGATATTGTATTAAACGCAAATGTTCAATATGGAGAAT
>SMTZ1_10004439_pt1 | contig 14104 bp, 12 predicted proteins | sample DeeMarSWOR136_30_FD_25667 | JGI IMG/M metagenome (IMG submission 25667) | reverse complement strand
TGACGAGTACCGAGAGCGGTGCGGTATTGACGGGCTGGCGACGAAGGGGTGTGCGTACGTGCGGGTTCGCGTCGACGGACACGCGCTCCATGTCTTCCTCACGCACATTCAGGCCAGCTATCTAAACCATTCTGCGAGACGGTATCTGAAGACGGTCGATGTAAGAGCGGCGCAGATACGGCAGATGAGGGCGTTCATGAATTCGGTTCTGGGAGACGGGTCGCTGCGGAGTGAGAACGTGCTGATCATGGGAGATTTCAACGTGCATTGGAGCGCAACGGGAGCCGGCTACCCACACCGTGCCGCCAAGATGCACGGAGATGAATGGCAAGTGATGTTCGAGGCATTCAACCCGCTCTTCTTGGGAAGGCTGGTTGACGTGTGGCAGCGGTACGCTCCGGCGGCAGACCTAGGCCTCACGTATCCGGCGGCGGATCCAAACACTCGACCAGACTATATCCTGTTCAGCGCGGCGGATCCGAAGTTGCCACTCTGCGCGCAACACGTCACCATTGCGCACGGCTTGACGCGAAATAGGAATGACGGCAGCTCGAGGGGACTTCTTCTGAGCGATCATCTCGGAGTGCAGGCAGATTTCCATCTCCCCTCATTACACTGCAATGTCGGTGATGCAAGTGTCATCGCTGTGGATGGCAGCGCGATTCTGTTGCGCGGGTGTATCGAGTACCCTGGAGGTGTCCAGTGGCATCGGCTCGCGGGGCCGGGGAAGTACCGGGTCGGAGTGGCGAGCGCGTCCGATGCGTCCGAATTGAGAACGGACCTATATGCAGAGCATGACATATCGCGGCCCCTGTGTTCGCGGAAGGCGCACTTGGAGGATTGCGTGATGGCGAGGGAGTACACCGTGCCAGGCCCGAGCTACCTACGCGTTGGGGATCCACAGGCATCAATGGCAGGAGAGTATGTGCTTCGGGTTTGTAGAGTGAGCTAGGCGAACTGGCCAGCGGCCGGTCTGCACGTGAATTGTGTCACAGCTTCGCTCCAGTGGTGGATTTCACGGTGTGGCACGGGCTCCTGAAACCTGCTAGAATCCAGCTGTTCCCTTTTCGACACTACACCGCAACGCTAGATGCCTTGCCCTGCCATAGAGACAAATGACCGAATACCTCAAGAAGCTAGGGATTGAAGGCCGAAACCTCGGCGGTTTCGGAGGAGAGTGGATTGGCTCCGGCCCAGAACTCAAGGTGATCACACCCATAGACGGTTCCACAATCGCAGTGGTTCAGCAGGTGACTGAGCAGGAGTACGACCACATCGTGGAGAACGCTCAGCGGGCGTTTCTCGCTTGGCGGCGTGTGCCAGCCCCCAAACGGGGGGAGCTCGTGCGCCAACTGGGCAACAGGTTGCGTGAGTTCAAAGTGGAGCTGGGTGCCCTCGTGACGCTGGAGATGGGTAAGATCATAGCTGAGGGTGAAGGTGAAGTGCAGGAGATGATCGACATCTGTGACTTCGCCGTGGGGCTATCGCGGCAGCTCTACGGATTCACAATGCAATCTGAGCGGCCTGATCACAGGATGTTCGAGCAGTGGCATCCGCTTGGTGTAGTCGGTGTGATAAGTGCTTTCAACTTCCCTGTAGCGGTCTGGAGCTGGAATACGGCATTGGCGTGCGTCTGCGGCGACAGCGTATTGTGGAAACCATCGAGTCAGACGCCCCTAACAGCCATTGCATGTACCAAGCTGGCGCAGCAGGTGTGTGAGGAGAGTGATGTCGATCCTGCCATCTTCTCGCTCATGATCGGGAAGGGGTCCACGGTCGGGGAGAGGCTGCTGCATGATCGACGCGTTCCCCTTGTCTCGGCAACGGGAAGCTGCCAGATGGGGTACCGCGTGGGAGCAGTCGTTGGTGAGCGGCTGGGCCGCACCATTCTGGAACTGGGTGGTAACAACGCAATTATTGTGACCCCGCACGCCAATATGGATCTGGTGCTTCCTGCGATTCTGTTTGGCGCTGTTGGAACCGCGGGGCAACGGTGTACCAGTACGCGGCGAATCATCGTTCATACCTCGGTGCGTGACGAACTCGTTCGGCGTCTGTGCTCGGCCTATGCCTCGATCCAGATCGGCGACCCACGGAACCATGAGACTCTCATGGGTCCCCTCGTAACTACGGATGCAGTGGCCGACCTGCAGAATGCCATAGCGCGAGTCCAGAGTGAAGGTGGTCAGATCCTGTACGGTGGTGAGGCGCTCGATGGCCCGGACTACCCAGGTGGCCACTATGTCAGACCCTGCATTGCGTCCGCGAAGAACGAGTACCAGATCGTGCAAGAAGAGACCTTTGCGCCAATCCTCTACATCATCGAATACGGGACTGCATCCGCCTCGCCGCTGCAGGCGGTGGATGAAATCGAGGAGGCGTTGGCGCTGCATAACGGTGTGCCCCAGGGTCTCTCCTCCGCCATATTCACCGAGCACGTGCGAGAAGCCGAGTACTTCTTGTCAAACCGGGGCAGCGACTGCGGTATCGCGAACGTCAACATCGGAACGAGTGGCGCCGAGATAGGAGGCGCGTTCGGTGGCGAGAAGGAAACGGGAGGTGGCCGTGAATCCGGATCGGACGCCTGGAAAGCCTACATGCGACGTCAGACGAACACTGTCAACTGGAGTGCCGACCTTCCCTTGGCGCAGGGCATCAGGTTCGGCTAGAGCCATGACAGGCGGCGTAGCAGGAACATTTCTCATCTGTCGCGGGAGCTCCTCTAGGCAACCAGCCGTCTGCCCGTCGCCTGGCCGATCGGACAGATTGCGGCCAGGCGAGCGAAACCTACCCGCCCTCCAATCGGCGCAGTGTGAAGATGTCGGCAGGCAGTTCGACGTCGAGTTCGAATTCCAGGATCTGGAGAACTGTCCGCGTGTCGGTCTGAAGTGCGTTGTCCATCTCGACGCGAAACGGGTACCAGCGGCCGGCTATCTGCCGTACGTCGGCAAGTGAGACTGTTTTCAAGAGTTTGCCGCTGCGTGCAAACCGTTCCTCCCGTAGTGGCACCCAGCGTTCGGCGTCGACCCATATCCGACGCTGCGGATAAGCTAGGTCTTCTCGTTTCGCCGTCAGAAACAGTTTGAACGTGGGACGTCCGTCCAGATCTTCACGGCCTTCGGCTGTGGCAGCGTAGTCGTCCGCTAAGCTGGGGTTCTCGCTTGCATCGCCGTAGGAGAAGTCACTTCCCATCATTCCCTGGCGTAGCATGTGGCCTTGAATGCGGACACTCTTGCCAGCCCGAGGAATGTAGATCCACATCGATGTCTCGATCCGGAGGAAGCGGCTCCCGGCTTCACGGGCCGGCGCCGTGAACTCGAGGAACGAGCGGTCGGTTCCTTCGGCCCACGACACGAACTCGAGCTCCCGCACGGCCCCATCTCTGTACTGAATGCTCATCCGCGCTGTCATCCGTGCCGTGCGGACAGTCATGTTCGCATCAGTGCGCTCGAGTATCTCGGCGGCTGAGACTTGAGCCCTCGCACTTGTAGTTGCTGCGCCGGCCATCTGGAGCACTAGCGCAAGAACTGGAATCACCACTGGGGCCGGGCCGGTCGATGATATGCTGTTCATGTTCTCAGGGCCTCCGCCGGGGTCATACGCACGGCCCTCCATGCGGGATAGATCGCCGCCAATCCGGCTGTGACTATGCCGACAAAAGCGCTCGACACGGTGTACAGGGGTCGCCAGTCGGGGTATATAGTGCCTTGGAATGGCAGCTCCATGGAGCGCATGGCCGCAGCTACGTCTATTCCCGCCGACTGAAGCCACACTGCCACCACTGTCCCCACAGCAGCACCTGTCAGTCCGCCGAGCAACCCGATGACCATGCCTTCGGACAGGATGAGTGCAACAATGTTGCTACGGCGCATACCCAGCGCCGCCTCCATGCCGAACTCCTGTGTGCGTTCCATGACCGTCATGAGCATTGTGTTGACGATGATGAGTCCAGCCATGATCAGCAGCAAACCAAAAACGACACCTAAGAGCGGACGAACTGTACTCAACATCTGCATGAGCGAACTCTGGTCCAACCAGGTGAGCACTTCCAGATCCCTTTCTCCGGACTGATTCAGCTCCTGGTCGAGCGATCGGGCCAGTCGCTCCGCGAGCGAGGCATCGGTGGCGAACACGAGTATCTCAGTGGCGGCGTCGTACAGGTCGGTGGCGAGCTGCGCTTGGTCCAGCGGTACCACCAGAATAGAATTGTCCAGATATGCCATGCCCGTGACTATGAGGCCGACCACCTCGAGTGTGAGGCCACTCAGCGATCTGTAGGCGGTCTGAGTGAGGATAGTCACGCGATCACCCAACGCCCCCCCGATCTGCTCGGCAAAACCGCCACCAACCAACACCTCGGCTCGACCAGCCTGCGGCAAACGTCCGCCCTCTACCATTGCCGCGGGATTGAAATAGCCCTCTTCACGAGCCAGATCGAGTCCGAGCAACAGCCCTGGCCGGTTCGAGTCTCCCCCGTCGACCAGGGCTACGGACCTAATTCGCGGCAAAGCTTGCTCCACGTCCGAGCGGGCACGAATGGTTGACAGCAGCGTGGACAGATGTTGCAGGTTGAGATGCACCGGAAGCAATCGTTCCCGTTCGGAATAGCCGCTCTTTCTAATGCGCACGTGCCCTGATTCAATCCGTGTGTACGTGTCGATCACGTTACCCAGAATGCCGCTAATGTAGGACAGGCCAAAGGTCAGCGCCGCCACGGCCACCGCGACTGCGGTGACAGTGAGCACCGTGCGTCGCATGTTCCGCTGGGTGTTGCGCCAGGCCAAACGCAAGAGAGGAAGGCGACGATGTCTCCTAGACATGGCGCAGTGCCTCCACCGGGACCTGTCGGCTCGCACGTGCGGCGGGGTAGAGCGACGCCAATGCAGCGAGCACACCTGTAAGTAACCAACTCGCCATTATGACCGTACCGTTCATCGCGGGATAGATGGTATCCTTGACCGGATAGCCTATATCCAAATCGCCATACATCGCCGTGAGGTTGATTCCTTGTGTGGCAAAGTAGGCGGTAATGGCCAACGCGATGAAAGAGCCAAGTGCTCCGCCCACAAATCCCGTCAGAGCGCCTTCGGTGAGAAACAACCAGCGGATTCCGGCACCGCGCAATCCCATCGCCATCATCATCCCGATCTCACGCGTGCGCTCGAATGAAGCCATGAGTATTGTGTTGGTGATGCCGACTACAGCGAGTACTATGAAAATGACGAGAAAAACACCTTGTCCCGTGCGTTTCAGCCTGACCAGAGCCATGAAGTCTTGTTCCATCTCCCGCCACCCCTTCACTTCCACCTGTTCCGTGCCGTCCACGGCCCGACCGATGTCAGCTATCGTCTGTGCATCGTGCGCATTGGCCGTGAAGCGGATGGCCACCTCAGTCGCGGCACCGTCCAAGCCCAGCATATACTGGGCGATCTTCAGCGGGATAAGAAAGGTGTTGCGGTCGATCAGTGGATTGCCGGTTCCGATCAATCCGACGATGGGAAGATCGAGCGCTTCATAGGCACCGGCCTTTGTGCGAGTCAACACCGTCAGCCAGTCACCAGTGGCAACTCCGAACAGCTCAGCCAGACCGGTTCCCATGAGGATCCCTTCTTCGTCTAACGTGAGGTACTCACCATCGACAACGGCCTGCGGGATCCGGAAGACATCTTGATCACTTGCCGCCACCTGTATTCCAACGCCGACACAACCGTAGAGGTCGACTCCGTTGGAAATCTGGGCGGAGAAGCTGAGTCTGGGTGTAGTGGCGGCTACTCCCCGCACTGATTGCACTATGTCTTGAAGCTCGTCCAAGTCGGTGAGCGTGTAATCGAGCGGCAGTTCCTCGCGCCTGGCGAAGTAGCCGTCCGCATAGATCTTCGCGTGGGCTGTCTGGTAGTTGATCAGATTGTCGAACGATTGCTGCTCGATGCCCAGCAGCAATGAAACCGCCACCTGTACGAGGAGGACAGCTAGTGCGACCGTCGTGGCCGTGATCCAAGTGCGGCGGCGATTGCGACGCAGGTTGCGCCAACCCAGCTGCAGGATAGCCAAGAACCGCAACCTGCCGGTGATGGCCTCAGCTTGCACGGCGGCCCCCGTTGCCACTCTCGTCCGAGGCTATCCGACCATCGTGCAACCGGACCAACCGAGACGCCCGTTCCATGACCAATGGGTCGTGAGTCGAAAAGACGAATGTGGTTCCGTGTTTCTCGTTCATCATCTGCATCAGTTGCATGATCTCGGCAGCTGTCTCGCTATCCAGATTGGCCGTCGGCTCATCGGCGAGCACCAAGGTCGGCTTCTTCACTAGCGCCCTCGCGACTGCAACCCGCTGTTGTTGCCCTCCACTCAACTCCGCTGGTCGACGGTCAGCCAGTTCGCCCAGCCCGACCTCCAGCAGAATCTTCCGGACTCGCTCATTCCGCTCACCCTTGTCCCTGATTCCCTGCAGCTGGAGCGGGAACTCTACGTTCTCGCATACGCTCAGCACCGGTATGAGGTTGAAGGTCTGAAACACGAATCCGAGGTGAGTGTTGCGGAAGTCGGCCAGGGTATTGAGCGAGAGGCCCTCGGTGGTACCTTCGCCGATCTGCACTGTTCCTGAAGTGGGCGTGTCCAAGGCGCCCAACAGATTGAGGATAGTCGTCTTGCCAGAACCGGACGGACCAGCTATCGACATGAACGCACCCTGCTCGATATCAAGTGTTACCCCTCGGACCGCTGGTACGCGTACGTGGCCTATTCTGTATGTCTTGTGTACGTCTATCAGACGTGCTACGATAGTCATCGTGTTCGCCTCTGTCGCTTGCGGGATCTGGTTGGCCTTCTGCTGTCCTGCCAGCGTGGCATGATCTTGGCCATCTCGGCCCCGACGAACTCATAGAAATCGCGCATCTCCTTCAGCCGAGCTCTCGCCGTGTGGTTTCCCGTCGCTACGGCCCGCATTCCGGCATTGGCCAAGCTCACCATCTCCTGTATGATGGGGAGTCGAATCGCTACAGCCCTTTCGAACGAGCCGGGCGAGATCTCGTAGTGATCGCGACGCTCTCCAAGAATGCTGACCCGTTGTGCCAGACCGATTTGGACGCAGACGCGTGCGTTGGTGCTGATCGAAGCCTTGCTAACGCGGAGTGCGCTAGCGAGTTCATCCAACGATAGCGGCCGTTCCGCTACCAACAGCAGGCCAAACATACGCCCTAGTGTGCGCGTGGTACCCAGCTTCTCGATCGTCAGACCGATGTGTTCTATGAAGTCCTGGGTCTTGGGGTCCAGTTTCATAACGCGTTCCACATTTCAACTGAAGTTCACTACGTTAAGTGTGTATTGAGTGTCTCGACCTATGGCTCGCTGGCAGAGGTCGTCGGCGCCCTCCGGCTGGCCGAGTATCAGAGAACGGGGAGTCATCGCGCGGCGGGTCATGGTGCTCATCAGAAGTATACGGTCAGGCGACCGACCGCGGACACCAGATCTGATGGAAACGATCCCTCGTCATTGCCTAAGGTGATGCCGCCGAACAGCACCAAGTCGACGTTCTGCGCGAGAGAAGCGTTGAGCCGAGGATTTATGAGCGCCGAGCCGTCGGGAGACAGAAACACATACAGGTTAGCCGACCAGAAATCCGAGATGCCCCGTCGCACGCCGACTAGAATCCATCCCCGTCCGACCGGTTCCCCGTAGAATAGGTTGGCCAGCCAGTCGTCGGTTGGATAGGGCGGCTTGCGTGGCGACCTGCCATTGTACAGAGCTTCGAGCATGACGTAGGTACCGTCGTTGAACGTGTAGTCCGTTCCCAGTACGAGACGAACGAAATCTGCTTCGAGCTCCATCCAATTGTAGTTACCCTCGAACCAAGCACCCAGGCTGAAGAGGGCACCGACGAAATCCAACCCCAGCGCACGGCGCCACTGCGTCACCGGAGCGAGCGTCACCGGATCCAATGCTGTCGAGTCACTGATCTGATGTGCGGTGATGGCGACGTCATAGCCAATCTGGGATACATGGGTGGCGGCTCGCAACGCGTATCCGCTGCGGCTCAGATCCGATTTGGGCGCACCGATCAGAGAGATCTGTCCACCTATACCCCAGCGGTAGTCGGCTCTCAGGGCCGTCACCCCTTCCTTCTCATAAGTCGGGTCCACTAGCGTCTTGCGGTGGAACAGGTCGGTCGGGTTGTAGCTGTAGCCGGGACCCCACGATAGCTGCTGCTTGCCGGCGCGGATTCGAAGACCACCAGGAACCCAGGTTACAAAAATGTTGTCGACGAACAGGCGTGCCCGGTCCACCCGGAACGTATCGGGGATCCCGGCTGCCTGCAGTGCATCGGCGACTGAAGGGGGGAGGTAGGGTGCGATGCTGCGGCGCAGCTGGCCCAAGGAGACGATGAAATTCACGTTCGCCCTGACTTCGAAAACGCGGCCGCTCAACAAACCGCCATCGAGCCGGAGCTTCGACGCATCCAATGCCTGCAGCCTGGAATCTGCAACGTAGTCGAGCTGCAGCATGTTCTCATAGTATCCCGACACATCCAACTGCTGAGCGGTGGCAGGACGTGCGAGTTGGAGTGCGAGGAGAGCGATGGCGCCGAGCGTGGCCACTTGCTTCCTGCGCTCTCTCTGCTTCCAGTTGACTAACACATCCTCTCCTCCACTAGCGATCTACTTTCATTACGTTAAGTATGTACTTAATGTTGCAAATATCACAAGGTGCAATCGTTGGCTTGCACTGGATCATGTGGCTGGCAGCGGTCTGGTGATCGCGGACTTGGTGAACGGCGAAGCTGAGGTATAGGGTCTTGAGGTGGTGCGCTTCGTCGTAGCACTCGATCCTGCGCGTTATGCTTTCCGGCACTGCCCCGGACAGCTTGCGATTAGGTGATTGTGGTCGGGACACTCCCTCGGCAATCCATGCAGAACTCCGCCGATTTGAGATCGATGTCCTCCACGTAGGTGGACGCATGCATCACGCAACTGCCGTCGGTGCAGTGTAGCAGCCCGAAGGTATGGCCCAACTCGTGAACTGACTCCTTCAGGAGCCGTCCGAAGAGGAGGCGGTCGTCGGCGGGCAATCCGTAGGCCTCCGGCCGCAATCGGTGAATCGACACGACTGCTGCGCGACCATCTAACTGGGCTTCGCCGAACACATAAGTGAGCACGGGCGCGAACAAATCGACGCCGACCACCGCGAGCACTCTGGGCGAGCTGCTTGACCGCTCGTCTAGCAGGTAGCGCAGCACCCTCGTAGAGCTGTACTGTCCTCGAGTCGGGTCGAAGGACAGCTCCGGATCGAACCATGGTGTCCGGACGTGGACCGTCACCGGCAGGGCCCGCTCCAAAGCGACGGTCAGCTCGGTGAGCAGCCGGGGCCGATCCGACAAGTAGATCGGCACCAAGTCGAGATGCCACATTACCGCTACCTACGCAGATCGTATTTCTTGATCTTGTTGTACAGTGTTACGCGGTCGATTTTGAGAATCTCCGCGGCCCGCGTGATGTTCCATCCAGTGCGTTTTAGGATGTTGCCGATGTGGATCCGTTCGACCTCCATGAGGGAATCGCCGCTCGATATATCGGTCTCACGTTCCAGCTGGACGGGGAGGTCGTGGGCCATTACGGTCGGGGGTTTGCCGACCACGAGCGAACGCTCAACGGCATTGGCTAGCTCACGGATGTTCCCGGGCCAGGAGTAGCGCACGAGCTTGTCCATTGCGCCAGGATCGAAGTCCGTGAAGGGTCGGTTCATCTGGAGAGAGTAGACGTCGAGGAAATGCTTGGCGAGCAGTGGTATGTCGTCCCGCCGTTCCCGCAGAGGGGGAATCGATATTGTGAAGACATTGAGGCGGAAATAGAGGTCCTCTCTGAATTGCCCCTCCTCTACCATTTTCTCAAGGTTCTGGTTCGTCGCACAGATGACGCGGAACTCCACCCTAACGGGTTTGCTTCCTCCGAGTCTCGTGAACTCCTTGCTTTCGAGCACCCGTAGGAGGTCTATCTGGGTCTTGGGACTGATCGTACCGACCTCGTCGAGAAAAAGGGTGCCGCCGTTGGCCATCTCTAGTCTTCCCTTGCGGCGGTATTGTGCTCCCGTGAAGGCCCCTTTCTCGTGTCCAAACAACTCGCTTTCGAGCAGGGTTTCGGGCAGCGCACCGCAGTTGACGGGGACGATGGGGAAGTAGCGGCGATTGCTATTGGCATGAATAGTCTGAGCGATCAACTCCTTTCCGGTACCGCTCTCGCCGCGAATCAGCACTGTCACGTCGGTTGCGGCGACAGACCGGACCAGATCGAGAACTTCCTGGATCGATCGGCTCTCTCCAACTATCTCGGTGGGAGTCGCGAGCTGTTCCACCTTCTCCCGCAACTGGATGTTTTCGGTCCTGAGCCGTCTGTGTTCGATGACACGCTTGACCAAGTGACTCAACTCGTCCGGATCGATAGGCTTGGTTACGTAATCAAAAGCTCCCTCCTTGAGTGATTCGACGGCAGTCTCCACGGAGGCAAACGCGGTGATCATGATGACTGTCAGTTCCGGATCGATCTGCCGTATGCGACGCTGCAGCTCCAGCCCGTCCATGCCGGGCATCTTGATGTCGAGAAACACGATGTCCCAAGCAGCATCTTGCAGTTGCTGCAGCGCCTCCTTCGCATCGGCCGCACCGGCCGTCCGGTAGCCGTCCTTCTCGAACCACCGCTCCAGCGAGTCCCGCACCGAGAACTCGTAATCCACCACCAATATTCCTATTCTTCCGTCTCTTACCGTGTCTTTCATCGTGTTGCTGTCCCGGTCCGGCTATGGGGTTGTTTCTTCACCGTGCCTCCGCCTCAGGTTCGGTTTCTGCTGTTTGATCTTGGTCCACCGACGGTTGCCACCGCTGCTTGCGGGGGAGGACTATTCGGAAGGTGGTGCCGTGGTTGACTTGAGAATCGACTCCGATCTGCCCTCCATGGTGATGAACGATACCGTAGACGACGGCGAGTCCCATGCCGGACATCTCAGGGCGATCCTTTGAGGAGTAGAATGGCTCGAAGATGTGGGGCAGCGCATCCTCCGGGATGCCGACTCCCGTGTCGCTAATGGTTATCTGAATCGAGTTCCCCAGAGGCTCCGCAGCGAGATGTAGGATGCCACCGCTGGGCATGGCCTCGAGGCCGTTCACGAGAAGAGCCACGATGGCTTGCTCGAGTTGGTAAGCATCGCATACGAGACCGTCATCACCCTCCAGGTATCGGGCCTCAAGTTCTACATTGGATAGCTCGAGATGGTGGCTGATCAGCATCACGCAGCGTTCGAGGATCGCGTTCAACGAATGATGAGCGTGCTCTACGTTGGAGGGGCGTGCGAAAGTGAGCAGATTTCGCACAATGACTCCACTGCGGTCTGCCTCTTTCTGTATCAATCCGAGATAGCGTTTGAGCTGCTCATGTTCCTGCAGCGGCTCCTCCGACTCATCGAGAGTACGATCCACTAGTCTGGCATAGTTCAGAATCCCAGCAAGAGGGTTGTTCAGTTCGTGCGCTACGGTGGCGGCAAGTTTCCCCAGTGACGCCATCTTGTCCATGTGGGCTACCTGTCGCTGGGTCAAGCTCAATTCGTCGGTTTTCTCCTTCAACTTGATTTCCAGGCGGTCGGACCACTGGGTGAGTTCCTTGCGGGCTTCGCGGAGGTCCCTCGTCATGTTATTGAAGGCTCTTGCCAGTTGTCCGATCTCATTGCCGCTTTCCACCTTGATCTCGGTGTCCAGTTGACCAGCGGCTACTTTTTCTGCGCCGACCGTCAGACGTTTGACCGGTTCGCGAACCACTCGCATGATGAAAGCAGCTGCAGATATGCCGGCCAGCAACGCGAGGATGATCGCGGCGATAACGACTTCACGGGTCGCGGCCTGGATTCGTCGATCCACGTCAGCCAAAGACATCCGCACGTCCAGCACCCCCAGAACGCTCTGCTCCGGCGGGTGCGCATGGCAGGCGGCGTTGTAGCACTCCGATGCATTCTCTATCGGATCGATCAGGCCCAGGATTCTCCCGACGTCGGGGCGTTCGAACACCCGGGTCCGTCTGTTTACCGGCACCGATTGTAGCGGCCTGGTGCCTTCATGACAACTCACGCAAGCCTCCGCTTGCAGGTCGACGCTGGCACCAATCTCTGTGGAGTCTGCCGAGAATATGATGGTCCCCTGTTTGTCGTAGACACGCACTCCGTACACGCCTTCTGCCTGTGCAACGGTCCGGATGATGTTGTCAACATCGACCTTGCGGTTGAGCAGCATGCCGTAGTGCGTGGAACGCTTGATCAGATCGATAAAGCGCTGGGCACAGCGATAGGCGGTTTCTTGCCCCTGGCGGGAAGTGGCCCTGACATTGATGAATGCGTGGACTGTGAAGGCGGCGATGATGACGGCGAATAGAAGGAGGGAGAGGCGAAGGCTCAGAGAATTGAAGAGCAGCTTGAGCCAGCTGGAAGATGGAGGCTGTGACGTCGTACGTTGCACGGCAGGAGTCCAAGGTTGAGGTTCACTTCCCCACAGTTATCCAAAATGGCCGAATGCGAAATAATTAGCCAGGACCGGCTTCGTGTGACTGCGGGGTTGTTTTCAGCCCAGGAACTGTCCGATTATGCGATGATAGCGCACCACTCCCAGCATCTCTCGTAGATCCCCCCATGGTTCCCCGCCATCCGCTAGCGTGGGACCCACGACAGCGTCTTGGTTCAGAAGAAGAGCGGCGTCGCGGTGTAGCTGCTCGAGCTCGGACTCGGCTCGTTTCCGCATCACATCGGCCGAAACGAGGTTGCTGTCGTCATGCAGATCAGTATCGGACGACATATCCAGTAACCAGCCTGCGTCGTAGGGAGACTGTGAGATGAGCGCCGGGTTGCGCCGGACCTCGTCATTCACTGCAGTCACGGTGCCTGCGATCGGAGACAGCAGCGTGACCGGGTGACCATCGTCGCTCAACCAGCAGGCTGGGCATCCCGGGCGCAGGGTGCTGTTCACGGTGGGGAACACCACGGCCGTCACCCGGTCCAACAACCGCGCCGCGAAACTGTCGACTCCGTATCGCATGCGACCGCTCTCGGTGGGTAGTAGCCAAGTGTGGGTGCGATGGTAGCTCCTGTCAGTTCTGAATTCACGTGGCGCCGCAGGGGTGACTGTTGCTCCCGGCTCGCATGCTCCTCGAAGGGCCATGTCCAGGGGACAGTTATCGCAATCGAAGCCGCGAGAACAGAGCTTGAAAGCCACCAGCCCCGCCGTCATCCACACGCACGGCAATGCGCCGTCTGGCGAACGCGGGTCCTCGCGGCTCGGACTTGCGCTCATCCTACTCCCCGTCGTCTCGTTTGACACGGATATGAACAGTGTAACATGAGAGTCACTATCGCCCGCTGACCACTGCTAAGGCTTGTCCTGGTGTGCAGCGCCCGCCGTGAACAACTCGTCGTGGAGGGCCTTCCAGTCGGAGTCACTCAACTGGTCTCCGAAGCCCTTGAGTAGCTCGCCCCCGTCTTGGGCGACCAAGCCGAGAGCAGGAGCCACCCGAGCAGTGATCTGGGCCCGCGTGGAATCCAGCCAGGATTTGGCCGCCGTCGGCGTCAACAGATTGCGGATGTTCTTGCCGAGACCGATGGGTCGGACGCGGAGTACCCAACCGTCCCCTTGAGCCGAACGCTGCGCCAGGGACGGATCGCGCTGCAGTTGGCGGTTCACGGCTATGACCTTTCCCGTTATCGGCATCGACTGCGAGAGCCTACGGCCTCTGTGTGACACGAGTGTCCATGCAGGTTGTCCCTGCTGCAGCCGAGCGCCCTGTAGCGGTAGCTCGACGCTCGCAAGTTGTCCTGCGAAGTTGGCGGCTAAGTCGGTGGCGCCCACCGAAGCAAGTGCCCGGCCGTGGACCGACACCCAGGTGTGCCCGGGGTGGTAGTAAAGGTCACCCAACGATTCGATTGCGCGTTCCGCAGCCGAGATCCGCTCGTGCTTGCGGCCCAAATACCATTGAGCCAGCAGCACGATGGTGAGCATCAGAAGGAGCAGGATAATTGTCATCTGGTGGCCTCTTCCAGTATGCGTTGCGGCGAGCGACCGCTCGCCGCTGTCTCACACGGCAAG
>SMTZ1_10004438_pt1 | contig 14104 bp, 11 predicted proteins | sample DeeMarSWOR136_30_FD_25667 | JGI IMG/M metagenome (IMG submission 25667) | reverse complement strand
TCTTTGACCATCAAAGGCATTAGAGAACAAACAGAAAATCCAACTTGTTACACGTGTAACAAATGCAACTACAACCAATTTGACGAACCTGAAACCGAAAAATATATATACATACTTCAGTAGAGAATGCTGGTGAGTTCATGAACAAGAGGATGGGACAACTGGTTGTTGCACTTGTGTTGTTTGCCTTTGCAGTGATCTTAAGCTACTTTTCAATCGAAGTGACAGAAGGAGAACCTGCTGATGTTATACTGGTGCTCGATGTTTCAAGCAGCATGGGTGATCCCGGTACATCGGGAAAGACCAAACTAGAAGAGGCAAAAACTGCCGCACGTGAGTTTTTAGACACAATTAACCCGTCTATTAGAATCGGGTTAGTTGTCTTTGCTGACAATGCTCAGGTACTCTTACCGCTCACTGCAGATAAGAGCGCTACCCGGAGAGAAATAGGTAGATTGTCCTGCGGTGGCTGGACAGCTATGGGAGATGGAATTGCACTAGCTACAGGAGAGCTTCCAGAGAGTTCAAATGCTGCCAGATATATTGTTTTGATGTCTGATGGTGAATCAAACAGGGGGAAACCCCCCGAAGAAGCAAGGGATCTGGCAGTGACCAGTAAAATCATTATTCATTCAGTAGCATTTGGAAATGATGCGGATAGAGCCCTCCTGCGTAATATTGCTGAACAAACAAAAGGAGAGTATTTCTTTGCAGCAACAGGCCAGGAATTAGTGGAAGCTTTTGCAGAAATAGCTGATGCAATCAACCGGAACCCAGTGTACTACTATGGAGCCAGAGGGCTGCTGTTTATTTCAGTAATATTGATTATCTTTCTGCCCGAAATTGTAGAGAGAGCCCGCACCACTCTCTTCAGACAGATGGATAGAAGACAGGAAACAAAATCCTATGGAGGTGAGGACAGGTGAATGAATATATAGAAAAGAGAAAAGAGCCTATACGTGTATTGTTACTGCTTTGTGGGATATGGTTTTCATATATAGCTTTAAAAGACAATGCTCTATTTGGCTTGATCTTTCAGGACCAAGAGATGTTAAGAAACAAGGTTTTGGTCACTTTTGTTACCACAATTTCAACTGCTGCTCCTACATTTTTTGCTGTCGCAATGTTTAAAGAAAGTTTTCTGGTGAAGACCCAGGCGATCTACTACTATCAAAGACTGATAGATAGAAAAATCTTTTGGATTCTGGCAGGGTTACTCGCGTTTTTTCTTGGGGTTATATCCCTTTCGGGAATTGTATTGATTCCCTTACTAAATTTTCTCGCAGGTATCTATTTGATACTATTTGCACTGAACCTTTCTTTTAGGAGAAAAAAGGCTGCAAAACCAGTAAAACCTTCTACATCACATGTGAGAGGACCAAGAATCCTTTTCAGGGATCAGGTATTCAGCCTTACCAAGGACTTTATGACCATCGGAAGAGGAAAAAAGGCAAATATACAAATTGAAGACCCTAAAGAGGTTATAAATCCAGTTCATGTAGGAATCAAAAAAGATGACCAGGGACAGTACTGGATCATAGACAACGACAGCAGGAATGGGACATATATTTTCTCGAACGGTCAATACAGAAAGATAACAAAGTGGGCGCTGTATAATGGGGATGTGTTTGCCTTGTGTTATAACCCTTCCAGGGGGCCGTATGTCACTCTTCAGTTCAGGACAGATTAGTACTGAAGAAATCTGAAGATGTTCATTGGCTTAGGAGGTTTGCAGTATTCATGTTTAAGGGAGAGTATAACTTCCAAGATGAACTTGCTATAAAAAGATTTATAAAGGAAGGGTTTGATGAATTGTCATGAGAAGAATAATGGCAGTGGTACTCTTCCTCATCTTCTCTTTACAATCTGTGACCCAGGTACCTGCTCAGACATTTACACTGGATATCTGGATAGATAAGGGATGTGGAGGAGAATATCATGTTGGTGACATGATCACAGTGCACTGGGAAGTTTCCCATTCCTGTCAGCTTACATTGTATGAGAAGGAGCCTGACGGAACGAGACGAAAAGTGAGTGCTGCACCCATTATAACAGGGCCAGGTCAGGGTTCTAAAGGGTGGACGCTAGGAGATTACGGCTATGGGAAAAGAATAATTCAAGCAAATGCAACTACCTCATTGTATGGATCGGATTCTGATGAATGTGAGTTCTATGTTGTGGAGAAAAAGAAGGAGCCTCAAGACACAGATGGGGATGGTGTCCCTGATGATCAGGACAACTGTTATAACCCTGGCTGTTATATCGTGGATTCTCAAGGTTGTCCTCAAGATCATGACTCAGATGGTGTCAACGATTGCGATGATGACTGTCCGTACGATAAAGGAAGTTCCTCCAACGATGGTTGCCCTGAATCTCCCAGTGATAGAGATAATGATGGTGTCACAGATGACCAAGACAACTGCTACAACCCCGGGTGTTCTATTGTGGACTCACGAGGGTGTCCTAAAGATTCTGATAGTGATGGATTAGATGATTGTGAAGATGACTGCCCAACAGAGTACGGTGAAAAAAGTAATGATGGCTGTCCCACCACATCAACTACCTCTACACCTTCCACGCCAGCATCTCCAACTACACCAGAATCTTCTGATCTTCCGCTTTTACTCATACTGCTGCCAGTGATAGCAATTCCAGCAATTGGCGTGCCACTATTGTTAAGGAGAAGACAAGGAGGAAGAACAGTGCCGAGTGATAGAACACGAATATACGATGATGATACACGAATCTACTAAATTCAAGATATGGAAAATAGTAGATTCAAGATATGGATTCAAGATATGGATACCGGGTTTCAACTGCTCTCGATGATGTTGTGACAAAAAGCACTATCTTCAGCAAATCAAACATCAATACTGGTCAGATTCAGTCAATATTACCATCTTCAGGCTCAACCAGAGTACTCATATCATAGATTTGAGTTGTATCATGGTCTATCAATCGAGCCTCTCTGTATTTTGTTCTTTGAAAATGATACTCTTCCTCATAAATAGGAGATTCTGATGACTTCTTTTCAAAATATTTCATTGCAATTTTATGGAATTTTCCTTTTAAAGTAAAACCATCGTATACTTTTTCTTTTATTGGATCATCCAGAAAATATGTATCTTCTTCTTTGCCTACAAGATCGTATCCAAAAATGTCTTCCAAGCAACTCTCTAATCTAATTTTTTTATACCCTTCAGTCATTCCCTTAGTTATTTCCATTTCAGAGAAGAACTGGTTATACAAGATTTGGAGATCTTCCAGAGTACAAGGAAAATACAATGCAGAAAGAATTTGGGGAATAATTCTCATGTCTTCTTCAAGTCTCAGATAGACCCTATCGTATCTTTTGTTGACAATTTTCTGTTTTACAGTTTTCATTTTAGGTTCGTAAAAAATACTAATCCAGTCTTTATTAGCAGTAAGATCATATATTCGACGTTTTTTGAGAAGGGAAATAAAATATTTAATTATTTCCGGACATCCTTTGGTTATTTCTTTAATTTCGGTTATGTTCTCAAAGGAATATCTTATGCCGTGCTCATCCAGAATTTGCTTCACCTGAACCAGGTTATAGTAGTTGACATTCACCACTTTTACTATCTCATGAAGCCTATCTGTACTGAACTTTTCCGGACATGTTTCTGAAATAATTATGACCTTTGTTTTATCATAGAACCACATAGTTGAGCTGATCACATCCAAAATATCTTCATGTTTATGTGGATTAAGGTTTTTTAGAAAAAGTATAATCGGTTCCAAATTGAGTTCTTGTATCAACGTCTTTTGTATTTCATCAAATGGATGTCCTTCATTGAGATACCTGTGCAGTCTTTCTCTCCCCCGTTCTTTTAGATCATTGGAAATCCTGCTTATTAGGTCCTCTTTTGACTTAATATTGCGTAGATCATATCGCAGTAAATGATAATTCTTTAACTTTATTCTCTTTGTCTGTAATCCACTCAGAAACTTTTCAAGAAGATACTTCTTCCCGCCCTCTACATCTCCAGTAATTACTATAACCTTTGTCTTCTTATTCTTGAATATCTTTTTTAACTCGTATAATTCTTTCCCCTTAATATAAAATGGTATGAAATGGACATATATATTAAGGTAATGGTAATTTTCTTTGGCATTTCGAAAAATACTGTTCTTGACGTTGCGTAATAATCTAAGAGTTTTTCTATATGGAAAAATGATAAATATGACTACTATGCCTGCTATAGATCCAAAAATGAAAATTATCCTTTCATTGCTCACCAGGAAATTTCTTATACTTTCCCATATGCCTAAAAGAGTAAAAAGAAAAGGGAAAAAATTGAAGCTGATTCTAGATTCGTTCATTGCTCCTCCGTTTTTCCACTACATCTGGAACCGTACTGTTACAGTGTCTGCAAGGACAATTTCATCATTGGTGTTCAGTTCTCTCTTTCCCTGTCCTTTTATCTCCACACCATTTAACTTGGTACCATTTGTACTCCCTTCATCCACGATGTAGTATCTCCCATTCTCGTATGTGATTTTCAGGTGCTCCCTCGATACAAACTTCGTATCCTCTGGGGATGCAACTCTGAGGAGATCTTCTCTTCCAATTTTTTCCTCATGTCCCGATATAGGAATTTCTTTCATATCAGGTAACACCAGCTTTGCCACAGGATATGATACTGGTGGAGCTGGTGGAGGAGCAGCAGCAGGGGGTGCAGCAGCAGGTGGAGCAGGCGTCGGCGTTAACTGTTTTCCACAGCTCATGCAGAATTTTGCAGTTGAAGGATTCTTATCAAATCCGCAGGAAGGGCACACTGATGGAGAAGCTGCTACAGGTGCAGCAGGTGGTGGTGCAGTAGGCTGCACAAGTGGTTTATTACAACTCTTGCAGACGGATGCCCCTTCTGGGTTCAATACCCCACAGTTTTCGCATCTTACTCCTTTCGGCTGAGCCGGAGGCGCGGGAGCAGGTGCAGGCGGCTGTTGCACTGGGGCTGCTGGTGGAGGAGCTGCAGGTGCTGCTCCCTCCAATTTCATGCCGCACTTACTACAAAATGTTTCTCCTTCTGGATTTTCATGGTTGCAATATGCACATTTCATCTCATCACCTTTTTACTATTGTTAAATCTGATTTAGCTTTCTTTTTCTCTTCTTCACTCATTACTGCAGTTTTACCAAGGACTTCTTTGAGCACTACCGTCCTGTCAGCTATGTCTTTTATTCTTGTTGCTTCAGGATCTCTTATCAAAGTTTTCAATTGAGTTTCTGCCTGCTTGAGAGCTGTTCTATCACCGGATATGCCATTCTTTGCTTTTATTTGAGTTTCTGTCACAGCAAACAACGTTCTGGAGTAGGAATCTGTCTCATCACCCCACAACGCTTCATTTGACGTATAATAAACCAACACATTCTCTGTCTTGGTGAAAGGTCCACTCTTAACCTCCACTTTTGCTACCCTGCATTCACCTTCAGGCCGTGGAGGAACTCCAATTCTCGCTACAATAGTCTGGCTCTCGCCTGCTTTAATATCACTTATGGGCATCTTGTATTCACTGTTAACCTGTTTAACATTTGAGATTCTGTGGACATCTGGCTTGGATTTGTAAATATCTGCAAGTTCCACACCGTGACTCAATTTCAAAACCAATTCTGGCCTAGAGAAAACCACAGTCTTCATGTTGGTCAATTCCCCTGAGAATATATCAGGTATTTGATCAGGAGAAGCAATGTGGTACCACATCCCTCCGCTGTCTTCTGCAATTGCTGAAAGCAAATCTTCGTTGTAGTCTGCTCCTATACCTAAAGCGGTAATAGATATTCCCATTTCCCTCATTTCTCTGGCTAACTTTCTGTATTCAGATTCAGATCTACCGTCCGTAGGTTGACCATCTGATAGGAGTATGATTCTTCTTACTGGTTCTTTTCCTGCACCATAATATGTTTGAAGTGGCCTTCTTAATTCTGCAAAAGCAGTTTTCAATCCTCTGTACATCTCAGTGGTGCCTCCCAGTTTTATATGTCGTATCTTGCTTTCAAACATGCTGCTGTCTGTCACATGTTGTCCTGGCACTACCACGTCTACTTTGCTCTCAAAGGTTACAACTCCTGCATAATCTTTGCTTTCCAGTTGATTTACTAGCTTGATAGCACCTCTTTTAGCATTATCCAGCTTTTTTCCAGCCATTGACCCGCTCTTATCAATCAACAAGCATACATTGACTGGTAAAGATTCTGTAGCGACTGCCATTGTTGGCGTGATTTCAATTTTCAGAAACAATTTTTGTCCTTTATTTGGGGGAATATACGTTCTATTCAAGGAGCACGTCATATCAACATCGCCACTCATTGCATCACCTGTCTTCCTGTTGGGAATGGTATATAAAAACCTTTGCCAAGAAAGGAGTTGTCAAGTCTTTGGAGGCCAATTTGTTATACGTGTAACATTTCATATAAATTATCATTTTACATGCAATTCGATTATAAAGAGAGAATTCATGAACGCAGGGAGGCTCCATCCCCCGAAAGCTGACAATCCCCCAAGAAAGGAGGTTAAATGCTAAAGCATTAGGAGGAGATTTCCTCCCATCTAGGGAACTCCCCCCTCTCCCTTAAACTCCTTTTTTGTCTTCCTTGCGAGGGTCTCAAAATCATCTATTACACTTATCAGCCACTACATCCATTTTTGACCCGTGTTTTATTATATTTCCAGACATGTGGCACCACTATCATGTTTCGGTTCCCCAATTGCTTTTTTCTTCTCCAGAACCAAACATCAAATCTCTTTTCTGCTCAATACTCGGAAAACACCAATTCAGCAGTCCCCACCACCCAAACTTCATATAACCAAACCTTATATAAAACCTCTCTTAATACAGCCCATGAGAGAAAGAGAGCTCATCACAAAAATTACAGCCCTCCTTCATATATCAAATGAAGACGCCTTCATCTTCCCCTACAACAACATTCTCTTCTCCTTAACGGTAGACACTTTAGTTGCCAAAACCGATGTCCCCAAAGGAATGACCCCCTTCCAGATCGGGTGGAAGACAGTTGTCATGAACCTCTCCGATTTAGCAGCCATGGGCTCAACACCCAAATACTTCTTGTTATCGTTGACCCTTCCCAGAGAGTACCCTGTTTTAGACATTACCAAGGGGGCAAAATCTGCCTGCACCAGATACCACTGCAAATATTGTGGTGGAGACCTAAACGAAGGAGAATTATCTGCATCAGGGTTCGCTTTAGGTACCTCCAAGACTGTCATGTTACGAAGCGGAGCTAACCCCCACGACAAAGTCGGCATCACTGGCGACATAGGAAGAGTCTACAGCGGCCTAAGAAACCTCGAAACTGCCACCCAACCCATGAAAGAGAAAATCTTCACGCCACGCCCCCGCATTGCAGAAGGACTCATGCTCAAAGCCAACTCCTGCATTGACATATCAGATGGATTATCCTCAGAATTACACCACATAGCCACTGCGTCCAATGTCCAGATAGATATCTACTCAGATAAAATCCCCATCCATGAAGATGTCACAAAAAAAGCGCACTCCCTGGGCGAAAACCCCATAACGTGGGCCTTAAAAAGTGGAGAAGAGTACGAACTCCTCTTTACCAGCCCTTACATCAATCCCAAAATAGGAACAGAGATCGGTGAAGTAAAAAAGGGAAAAGGAGTCTTTCTCGACGGAGAACCCATGCCCTTGCTAGGCTGGGAGCATTACACGTAAAATTCACCACAAATTCAAAACAATCCATTCTCATCGAGTGTGAAATTTTTGCCCGTTTTTTTACCCACAACATTAATAAGCATCCAGTACACTACCCATCTATGCTGCCTGAAAACCTTCTAGCAACTATCATGAATTTTGCTTACAGCGATGAGGACGAGTGGGTTACAGCCCTCGATGAATTTCTCCAATCCTTAGACGGAGAAGAGCCCACAGAAGAGGAAATCGACCAGTTTGAAACAGATTACGTATTCACAAGAAAACATTCTGAACACAAAAAAACCTTCATACGCCTATTTGTAGAATGCTTTGAAGAATTATACGGAAAGGAATGGTCAAGAGATATCATTGGGTTAGAAGAAAACTTTGACAGCTACTTTGAAGTTGTCAAAATCAGAAAAGATTCGCTCATCGTGAAAGATCTTTTACTGGAAGATTCCTTCGAAGTTGACTACCCTTCTGAAGAATACGCCATAAAAAAGGGAGACATACTAGAGGGAAAGATGTTTACCTGGAAAAACGGACACTTCTTTTTTGGACCCTTACTTTTGTACGATGAAGAAGAATCAATAGAAACTATGAAAACCTTTACTGAAGTAATGAGAGACAGCTTTGAAAATGTCACCAACTCGTTCCTGGAGTACTTCGGAACAAATGTGGTCATATTCAAAGATCGCACAGAATTAGAGGAAAAGGTAAATGAATTTTTGTACTGGTTCTTCAGGAACAGGACGCTTCCCGGCGTTCTCGAAGAAGGAGGAACCTTCACTCGCGTGACCTTTGAAGAACTGGATGAAAAAAAGGAGATCGGCTTAATCATAGACCATGCCATGGGACAGATAGCCGTTCCCCACTACGGGTACTGTGAAAAACTCTTCACCGGCCATTGGAAAGAAGTCCCTGACTACCATGAAATGGTGAAGACAATTCTGTATACTGATGAAATTCCCTCATACTTTGTGCAGCAAATGATCGAAAAAAATCCGGAATCTGCAGTACAATTATATACACAATTTTATCCTCACGTAAAAACCAAAAGGGATTTACTTGAGCTTTTTGCCAAATGCAGGAGGGACTGGGGCAGGAAACCCAGAAGACAGGGCGCCCTTTTTGAGGTATAGCTTTGTCATGTCCCAATTTTTGTGGGCTGTCAAGTCTTTGGAGGAAATGTGTTACACGTGTAACATTTCATATTCTTTTATTTACTAACTCAAGTTTTTATAAAAAGAAAATTTATTGAATTTGAAAGGTTCCATACGAGGGTTAACAGTCTCATTGTGTGTTATTACTCTCCTGAGAATTTCTGCAACAAAGAATTACATGAGACTACACCGCCAACATCCGCCGCATCCTCTCTGGCAGCTCGGGGTGCCTCACTAAATCCATATACATTCTGTACACAATACTCACTGCGAGCAAGATTCCTGTCCCTGTCCCCAAAGCGCTGGTGAAGTCTGCTGTGGCAGCCAGCAGCCCAATTGCAATCCCTCCCAGTACAGTAATCTGGGGTATGTGTTTATCCAGAACCATTTCCAAAACCCTGATATCTCTCTGGAACCCTACCACCTGGCCGCCTGACTGCTGAATTCTCTTTGCCACTGCTTTTGAGTCCATTGCTGTGATATCTATCCACAAAATCGCAAATAATGCACACAAAACCACGACTACAACCAGGTAGACTGCTGCACGAATAGGTTCATTCATCACGTTTAAAATGCCTCTGGGCGGTGTAATATAGTAGATGATTCCGCCTGCTGCATTACCTGCAGTGTCAAATGTACCAAGAATTCCAATATCAAATCTGCTGGCCAATGATTTGGCAAAAAACCCATACATGCCGAAGACAGATATGGTAAAAATCACGGGGATAACAGAGGCATAAATAAACTTTATGGGGTACCCTCCTCTTTTCCCTCTGAACCGTCCCGAAGACAAGGGAACTTCCACCCACAAGGTCTCAAAGTAGATCACAATCAAAAAGATAGCCACAGTGAAGAGAACTTGTACAATATCAGGGAGTTGAAATCGCATCCATACAGGATTTCCATCGATTAAGGACTTGATAAAGCTGGGGACTGCACCAATGTATTCACCGCCGTGGGCAGCAGATTGTTCCACGCTGAATAACTTCCAGAAAATATCTTTGGAAACTCCTCCAGCAATAAACAAGGAAATACCAGACCCAAACCCCCACTTGGTTACCACCTCATCCATTAAAACAATCAGCACACCGCCAAGTGCGATCTGCAGCATGAGAAAAATTTCAATACCCATTCTGTAACCCCCAAAAGCACCCGCAAAAACGTAGACAGCAGCTTCAAAGAAACACAAAAAGATTGCTAAAAATTTCTGGGCTCCCTGGAATCGTGCCCTTCCTTCATGGGAGGTCAAATCAAAGTGAAAGATTTCAGCTCCCTGGAATAACTGCATGAAAATACCTGCAGTGACCACAGGACCAATTCCCAAGGTGGTTAAGGTGCCAATTCTGGAGGCAAAAACAACTTTAACAAAAGAGAAGTAGTCCTGGGCCTCCTGGGTTACACCATAGATGGTGATTTCACCCAAAATGAAATAGATGATCAGTATGACTGCACTCCATAAAACCATCTTTTTGAGAGGGATTTTCTCTTTGGGAGCTTCCACTTCAGGAAGGATTCCTATGAATGAATCCAGTATTTTGTTGAGTGGTAATTTCAGTTCAAGTTCTGCATCATTCATTGGATCACGCTTTTGTATCAGGTAAAGCTTTTAAGAGGTTTGTGGTTGGTGGTTGGCACTTCGCGTACTGCTCCATTGTCATGTAACATGGACTGGCATCTTTCACTAACAAAATTAGAAGAATTGTTACACGTGTAACAAGAGTGAGACGAAAAATCAAAAAAGACAAAAAACAGTAAAAAAGAAAAATATTTGAAGTTTTGGATCTAATTATCAAGATCGTTTCATAAATTGTTTGAACAATACCACCACTCGTGAGACTGCCGTTTTTGCCATCTCTACACTGGTTCCTGTTTTCTGCAACTTCTTTCGTTCATCTTTTGTCATGCATATTTACTGAATAAGATATTTTCGATTTCAGCCAAAGATTCTCTTTCTTGCAATGAGCAGAGCTGCAAGCGCAAGAATTGCTATTACAGCTATAGCCATTACTCTGAAATCTCCTTCTTGCTCTCTATATTCCAGCCATTCTGTACATTGATCTTCTGCCTGAAAGTCCATTGCAGAGATCTTCTGCGTTATCTTTTCCACCATTTCTTTGTTATCTACCTCTTCGTAGTACTCAAGAGCCTTTACATAGAATCCTTCAGCTTCTTCGTACTTACCTTCCTCAGCCAACCCCTCTGCTTCAGTATAACAGTATTCTGCAGGAAGTCTGAAAGCATAGAGCTTATTAAGTCCTGACACTAGTAAGAGGTACCCCTCAGAAAGGACAGGTTTTACATAATAATAAAAGTAATCATCTGTTATCCGGTATCTCCACAGAAGCTCTCCTTCTCTTGAAAGACAGCACACATCTCCTTCATATGTTCCAAAAAAGAGCAGTCCTGCCCCTGATACAATGGTTGTCATGATCTTCCTATCAACAGGATATGTCCACAGTATGTCTGTACTTTCTATGTCAATAGAAACAATGCCCTCACTGCTCCTCACGTAGAGGATTCCTCTAGATAGTGAAATATCTCCGTATGGGTCCAGATTCATTTCCCAGAGAAGGTCTCCATCTGTGCTCAGACAATACAAGTTCCTGCACCCATAGTATATACGATCCTCATACACAATGGGGGATATAGACGTGCTTACAGTTTGTCCTGTCTCAAACTTCCAGAGGAGATCCCCATTCTTAATATTGAAAGCAAAAAGAGTTCCATCTGCTGAAGACGCAACCACAGCATTCTGACAAACAGCAGGCAAGGAGTTCATCTTTTCTCCTGTTCTAAATTTCCATAGACATTTCCCTGTAAATTTATCGAAACAGATGACGTAGTCTTCATTTACTGGTCCTTCACCTAATCTCTCGTACCTTGATCCTGTGGCAATAATTATTTTGTCATCTACTATCAAAGGGGAAGACGTAGGCCTGCCAGGGGCTTTCGTGATCCACAGGGGCTCTTTTGTCTCGAGGGAGAAGCACACCAGCTGGAAATACTCTGAAATTCCTCTTGGGAAAAAGACGTACTCACAATCCAAAGCAGGTGGTGCTGAAACTGACTCGTCCTCTCTACCATGCCATATTTCTTCCCCACTTTCTAAATCGAAGATAAAAAGCCCTCTATAAGCCCCGTTTTCGCAGTATACTTTTCCATCTTTTACCACAGGATAGAAACTCGGAGCAAAGTAAAAATCTCCTTGTACCCATGATAACATAGGTTCCTCGGACTGTTCGTGAGGCAAGTACCCAACCTGGCACAGGGCGAAGCCTACTATTAAGAGCGGATATAACTCTCTCTTCAGATGTTACACCTCCATTATTGATACTACGTGTAAGTCTAACATTGTATATTAGGAGTGGGACCTTTTATACTTTCTTATTTGCCATCCAGCTTTTCGAGCGAGCCACCACATACCAAAAGTCTTGAATCCAATATCACACAATTGGCGATATGCTTCCAACATAGCTTCGTTTGCTTCATATTCTGCCCTATCTTCGTTAGCACGATAATAGGGAAAGTTCGAAATAAACTGATCTGCGTGTGTTAGTTCATGCCTCAAAACCATGTAGAGCATACCTATATCTTCTATAGCATCATAGTTCAACAGGATTTTGTAAGGAAATGTGCCCCACTTAAAATCGTAATCTGCGATAGCTTCCCCATATTTAGAGAGCTCTTGCTCACTCTTCCAATAGATTTTGTATCCTCGATAGCTTAAGACTCCATTCTCATCTTCTGTATATTCAATTCCAAAAAGATCCATCAAATCCTTCAGAACACTGTTCAGCTCTGCTCTGCCCATACCTGTTTCTCTCATCTTTTCTCTAGCAGCTTTGTACCTCTCATTTAGTTCATTGAGGTCTTCTAGTGTCACAATTCTTCCGTCCCTTGTTTCAATCTTTGTGAGTTTTCCATTTTTAACGTAAAATATGTTTCCTGAAGGATCATGAATCCTGTAGTAATCCAATCCAAATGGATCCACATATTTTAGAGGATTGTTCAGACAATAAGTATATTTATTCAAGGATTGAGGGCTTTCTATTCTCCCTTCCTTTGGATCTCTTGTGATGAACCTGCCCACTTCAGGATCATAATAACGTGCTCCATAATAGTATAATCCAGTAGAATCTTTTTCTTTCCCATTGAAGAGGTATTCTTCTGATCCCTCTTCTGTACTGGGTTCGCCAAATGGGTGATAAGTGACAGCCGATATGATATTCTTGCTGTCATCAGTCACCAGTCTCGTAGAACCAAGGTGGTCAGTATGGTAGAAAAAAGTGTTTGTTTCCTGGTTGATTGTGGTTCTCTTGGCCAGTGTTCCTGTGGGTCCATACATGTATGTGGCCGTACCTGTGGTATTTTCTTCGTATAAAACGTTTATACTGGAGTATATATAGGTTGTAGTTACACTGTCTTCTGTGACCTGAATTCTTTTGCCGTCGCCATCGTAGATGTATTCTCCCAAAGTTGCAGAGTTCTTCTCCACCTTTGTTAACCTGCTCGCGTAATCATAGATGTAATCCCAGGTGTCTGTTCCTTTGGCTTTCTGTGTTCTGTTCCCGTCATCATCGTAGGTGAAGGAGGCGCCATCACTCAAAGCAGTGACCTCGTTGACTGTGTTGATAGTGTAGGTCACTGAATCTTTGGCTGTTCTATTTCCAACTTTGTCGTACGAATAGGTATGAGACCATGATGTACAGATGGCAGAGGTTAACCGATCTAGACCATCATAACTGTAAGATTCTGTCTCTGAATGCCAGCTAGAACTTGTGTCCCTCCAGCCATTTATCAATTGAGTGACGTTACTGTTGTTGTCATAGGTATAGTCTAAATCTAAAAAGGATGTAGCACCATTCTTCACATCAATCGTTGAAAGCCTGTCCAGTGAATCGTATGAGAAAGTAGCCTCCAAATCGTTTCCGTAGTCAAATTGAGTAAGTAGACTTTCTGTATCGTACTGGACATTGTCCATCAATACTTCATCATTTGAACCATCCACATACCGCTTGATCTCTGTTGTTCTGTTTAGATCATCGTAGGAGTAGAGGATCTGCATGTTATCCGGGTAGGTCAATTTGGTTAACCTACTGGCTACATCGTACTCGTAAGACACGGTGTAGGTGGATGTAGAAATGTGTCTGGTTTCGGTGGTTAATCTGTTCCAGTAATCGTATGCATATTCACCGTAGTCATTTGTAGTGGGGGCATCATCTTCCATTTTTGTTCTACTGG